>Ga0208261_1001014_pt1 | contig 10298 bp, 5 predicted proteins | sample Knorr_S7_td_DCM__FD_185595 | JGI IMG/M metagenome (GOLD analysis project Ga0208261, IMG submission 185595) | Marine microbial communities from Southern Atlantic Ocean transect - Knorr_S7_td_DCM_ad_131m_LV_B (SPAdes) (version 3) | ecosystem: Environmental > Aquatic > Marine > Oceanic | place...
TCTGCCTGAACCCCACTTTCCATAAGTGTTTTAACACTGTGTTGAGTAGGTTTTGTTTTTAATTCTTTTGCAGCTGAAAGATATGGGATTAATGTTAGATGAATTGCAACTACATTTTTTTCACCCATCTCCCATTTCATTTGCCTTAAGGCTTCTATATAAGGAAGTGATTCAATATCTCCAACTGTACCACCTATTTCAGTAATAATTATATCATATTGATCATCTTTGGCTAAAAACTTAATGTTTTCTTTTATTTCATCAGTTATATGTGGAATGACTTGAACTGTTCTTCCTAGATAATCACCTTTTCTTTCTTTATTTATAACACTTTGATAAATACGTCCAGTTGTAATATTATTAGCTTGAGAAGTTTCTACATTTAAAAATCTTTCATAATGACCTAAATCTAGATCAGTTTCTGCTCCATCTTCAGTAACATAACATTCTCCGTGCTCATAAGGATTTAATGTGCCCGGATCTACGTTAATATATGGATCTAATTTTTGGATTGTTATTCTGTAACCTTGTGATTGAAGCAATTTAGCTAGAGATGCTGCTATTATTCCTTTACCTAATGATGAAGAAACGCCACCTGTAACAAAAATAAATTTAGTAGTATGAGACATTATGCGTTATAAACGCAAACAAATTTAATGAATTTGATTAAATATATTTTAAAATATTGATAATGATTTCAAAATATATTTAATCAATTTGAATTAGTTCTAAATTTTGAAATTTCATTATATATGCAGAGTTGTTCCTATATATTCCATCTTTGTCTTTAACATATCTAAACCTATTTTCTATATATTCTGATTGAACCAAATTTAAATTATTTCTATCTAGCTCACCACAACTTAATCTAATTAATAAGTCTAATGTTAAATCATGGCCTCTAATAGCATATTTTGATGGATAATCATTATACCTTGAAGAATATTTCTTTACAAAATTATTATCCTTGTAAGTTGAAATTGATCGATTAATTGAAGGATAATGAAAATTTAAATTTGACATATAATAGTTGGAAATATTTGTCCCTTCAAAAGCTCTATTCTTATTAGTAGTTGTTAATATTATTTCTATAGTATCGTTAACAAAAGAGTTTAAAATACTAGATATATTAGACACAAAACCTTGATCTTTTGTCTCCAAAAAGACTAAATTTCTGCCTTTAACAAAGGTAGAATCTAAACTATCATAAACCATTGTTCTTGTATCAACTCCAGAATCATTAATTTCAGAAAAAAATTGATGAGCATTTGGGAAAATTCTTTTTATTTTATCACTAACTTCTTTATTGTAAGAATCAGCTATAATAAATTTTTCTGATCTGATTGTATCTTTCTCAATATATGATATCATTTTATTAAACAATAACTGATCATCAGGGATGGTATGAATAATATTAATATTTTCTAATTTAGTTTTACTTAGAGGTGAAACAACTTTTACTTCATCAGGAATAGATTTTATAACAAAATCAAAAGCATTTGAAGTTAAAGGCCCAATTAATAGATCATATGCTGTAAAATCATTTTCTTGAATTAATTTATTAGTAACATTTTTATCAGCAGCAGTATCAAATACAGATACATCCACATCAATTCCGTATTTTGAAAATGAATCAACTGCCATTTGAACACCAAATAAAAAATCAAGAGATATATTTAATAATTTGTCATTTTTAACAATCTCTCTTGAATCATTTATCGAATCAAAATTTATATTCTTTGTCCTTAATGGTAACAGAATTGCTATTTTCTTTTTACTAAAATCATTAATATTATCAATTAAATTTTTAGGATTTGATTTAATTTTAATATGAGTGGTATCTTTAATTTCAGAGAGACTTGATTCTAATTCCTTAACTTCGTTATAACTTTTGGGAATCTTTAATTTAACACCCTTTTTTATTTCTGTATTTGGATTAAATTCTAAAATAACAGTTTCATCAACATCATAAATAATTGCAATACTTTCTAAATCCTGATTTTTTTTAACCTTGTGAATTATAAAATCTATTTGAGATTGAACAGTATTCACAAAAAATATTGTGATTAAAATCAAAAATATTTTAATATTAAAATTTATTATTCCCATTCTATAGTTGCTGGTGGTTTAGAACTAATGTCATAAACTACTCTATTTACTCCTTTAACTCTATTAATAATCTTATTTGAAACCCTCTGAAGAAACTTGTATGGGAGATCAACCCAATCAGCAGTCATTCCATCAGTGCTTTCAACTGCTCTCAGCACAACACATCTTTCATATGTTCTTTCATCACCCATCACACCTACACTTTTAGTAGGTAATAACATAGCTCCAGCCTGCCATACCTTATCATATAGGCCTTCCTCTTTTAAGGCATCAATAAAAATACTATCTACTTCTTGCAATATTTTTACTTTTTCTAAATTTATTTCACCTAAAATTCTTATTCCCAAACCAGGACCTGGAAAAGGATGTCTTCCTAAAATTTCAGAATCAATTTTAAGAAAAGATCCTACTCTTCGTACTTCATCCTTAAATAATAATTTTAGTGGCTCTACAACTTTTAACTTCATGTAACTTGGAAGACCACCAACATTATGATGACTTTTAATTGTAGCAGATGGACCTCCAGTTGCTGAAATACTTTCAATAACATCTGGATAAATTGTTCCTTGTGCAAGCCACTTAACATCCTTAATTTTCTTTGATTCTGAATCAAATGCATCTATAAATACTTTCCCAATTGATTTTCTTTTTAATTCTGGATCAGTTATCCCTTTTAATTCTTTGTAAAATTTTGAGGAATAATCTACACCTTTTACATTTAGGCTCATGTCTTTATATTGATCTAGCACAGCTTCAAACTCATTTTTTCTTAATAAGCCATTATTTACAAAAATACAATGTAGATTATCTCCTATAGCTTTATTTAAAAGTACTGCAGCAACAGTTGAATCAACACCTCCAGACAGTCCTAATATAACTTTATCAGACTTAAGCTCAGACTTTAAATATGAAACTGTTTGATCTATAAATGAATCGGGAGTCCAATCTTGGTTTAATTTTGAAATTTTTAAAAGAAAATTTTCTAAAACCTTTTTACCATCCTTAGAATGATATACCTCTGGATGAAATTGAAGCCCATAAATTTCTTTTCCATTAACTCTAAATGCAGCATTTTCTACATCTGAGGTGCTAGCAAGTAGTGTAGAATTATTTGGTAATTTTTTAATTGTATCTCCATGACTCATCCAAACCTGACTTCCTATATTAACATTGTCAAAAATAAAATGGTCATTATTTATAAAATCTAAATTTGCTCTACCATATTCTCTAATATCTGAAGCTAAAACTAATCCACCATTTTCATTTGCTAATAACTGTGCTCCATAACATACAGCAAGTACTGGTCTATTTTTTGTTATTTTATCCAAATCTATTCTTGGAGAGTCTTTGTCTCTTACAGAGTAAGGACTTCCTGATAAAATAATAGCTCCAAATTTATTTATTTCTGAAGGAATCTTGTTAAATGGGAAAATTTCAGAATATATGTTTAATTCTCTAACTCTTCTAGCAATAAGTTGAGTGTATTGCGATCCAAAGTCAATAATTAATACCTTATTTTCCATGCGTAAAAATAGAAATAGATTTTATAATAAAAAAAGAATAAAAATATAATATTTAACCAATTTCAATCACCAAAAACCTATTATTTAAAGGTTTAATGTTACTATGTAGTAGATCGAAAATTTTATTCCCGTATTCGCAATAAAACTCAGAAAAGTTTGTATTTCTCTCCTGTAATGAATTTTTAGGAAACAACTCATTTCTTAATTCAACAATTCTTAAAATTTTTTCTGAAAACTTTTTCTTTTGAGCACTTAACAATTTCTTTTCTAAATTATTAATTCCACCTAATTGTTTTTTTTCTTGAGCTTTAACAGCTCCTATGAAAGAAATATCAGTCATGGAAGCAATAGTAATTAAATCGTCAAACTGATTTTTTAAATTATTTTTTAACTCTGAAAAATCAATATTTATTTCTGAAAATTCTTTTGTTTTTTTTACTGACAACTCATTTATATCTAAAAACATCTCATCTACTTCTAAGTCCAGTTTTTTTAATTTTCTTACTTGTTTAGAGGATATTAATAATAGTGAATTTCTACTTAATAAAATTGGAAAAGTAATTTTAGCAGTATCAAATACGTTTTTTAACTGAAGCCAATATGAAATTTCTGCTGGGCCTCCAATGTAGCACAAGTTTGGTAACAAAATCTCTTGGTACATTGTTCTGAATAAAACATTTGGAGAAAATTTTTCCGGATTTTTATCGACTAAATCTGTAAGATTTTTTTCTGTTAATTTTTTATCACTCCCCTCAATTTTAAAATAATTTCCTGTTTTAACTATTCTATTTCTTTTGTTTTTTTCAATGTAAAAGAGATTAACATCTCTTGAATGAGCTTGTATTTTATAATCAGACTTTTCTAATTTACTGATAGTTGGCAAAGATAATTTTTTTATCAAGTTATCCTTAATTTCATTTTTTATAATTTTTTTAAAGCATGATTTTAAGTCCTTATGATTTGCATCTATTATTATAAGATTATATTTTTTAAATAATACATGAACAAAATTTCTAGTAGCATCTGACAGAGAATCAAATTTTATATAACTATCCTCAAACAGATTTATTAATTCTTTAGAATAATTATTTGCTGGAAAATGTTCTTTAATTTCTTTCAAAATCTTCTTTAAACCAGTAGTTTTAAATTCACCTACAACTCCTTTTTGATTACTATCCCATTGAATTCTTTTACCCTTAAAATTAAAATGATTTATTTCATCAAAATCATGATCTTCAGTTGCCATCCAATATATTGGAATGAAATTATAATCTGGATAATTCTTATTTAAATCATTACATAAATTTATTGTCGTAATAATTTTATAAAGGAAATAGACTGGTCCAGTGAATAAGTTAAGCTGATGTCCTGTTGTAATTGTAAAAGTGTTTTTTTTCTTAATCAATTCTAATGTTGAATTAAATTCTTTTGAACAACTAACCTCTTTATATTGTCTCTTAATTACATCGTATAATTTTTTTCTGTTATTGTCATTATAATTTACTTTTTTCTTTTCAATTTGCTTTTTGAAATTCTTAATTGAAGGATATAAATTATACAGTTCTTTTAATTCTGATTTATTATCAATATAATCACAGAAAAGTGAGCTAAAAAATGATGTTTCTTTATAGTTGATTTCTTTTACTAACATATATAAAGTAAATATAATTAGTTTTCTTTATATATTTGTTTACTTGATCAAAACTACAGCAATTATGAGACTAATCATTAACTCTATTATTTTATTTCTATTTGTTAATTTTCAAATATTATCTCAAGATATTAAATCCCCAAGTGAATTTCTTGGATATGAAATAGGTACACAATTTTCCAGACATAGTCAAGTTCTAGACTATTTCGATTATATATCTAAAGAATTGCCTGAAAATGTAATAATGGAAAAATATGGAGAAACATATGAAAGAAGGCCTCTTTATTTAACATATATATCCTCCAAAGAAAATATTAAAAATATTGATTTAATCAGAGAAAATAATCTAATTAACGCTGGAGTTAAAAAATTTGGAGAAAATAAAAATCATAACTTAAAAAAAGACATAGCAATCGTCTGGTTAAGCTATAATGTTCATGGGAATGAATCGTCATCAACTGAAGCTTCGATGAAAACTCTTTATCTTCTTTTAACCAAAAACTCAAAATTTCTTGAAAATACAATAGTTATTATTGATCCTTGCATTAATCCTGATGGAAGAGACAGATATGCAAACTGGTATAACCAAGTAGGTAATTTCCCTTATAACACAAATCCCAAATCTAGAGAACATGATGAGCCATGGCCAGGAGGAAGAGCAAATCATTATCTATATGATTTAAATAGAGACTGGGCCTGGATAACACAAATTGAATCAAAGGCAAGATTAAAAGTATACAATAAATGGTTGCCTCATGTACATGTAGATTATCATGAGCAAGGGATCAATGAGCCATATTATTTTGCTCCAGCAGCAGAACCATTCCACGAAGTTATTACAAAATGGCAAAGAGACTTTCAAAAAGAAATTGGAATAAATAATGCTAAATATTTTGATAAAAATGGATGGCTTTATTTTACAAAAGAAATGTTTGACCTTCTTTATCCAAGTTATGGAGATACTTATCCTACTTATTTAGGGTCTATAGGAATGACTTATGAAAAAGCTGGTGGTGGAGTTGCTGGATTGGGTATTTTAAATTCTGAAAATAAAGTTTTAAGTCTTGTAGATAGAGTTAATCATCATACAACATCTGGAATTTCGACTGTAGAAATTTCATCACTTAATGCAAAAGAATTAAATGAAAATTTTAAAGATTTTTTTAAGATTAGATCAGATAATACAAACTATATCCTCAGAGGTAATAAGGATAAATTGCAAAAACTAAAAAAACTATTAGATGCTCATGAAATTCATTACTCAAATGCAGGTAGTAATAAAACATATGCTTATAGTTATCAATCCAATAGAAATGAAAGTTTGCAAACAAATTCAACAGACTTATTAATTTCTACAAGTCAGCCTAAAGGAAAATTAGTTGATGTTCTTTTTGAACAAAATGCAAAACTTTCTGACTCTTTAACCTATGACATTACTGCATGGAGTTTGCCATATGCCTATGGTTTAGATGCATATATGACAAACAAAAAAATTATTGGTGGCATAACTGAAAATGAAAAATTTTCAGTTAATTCTATTGATAAAAATGCAATAGCATATGCACTAAAATGGAATCATCTTAATGATGCAAAGTTTCTTTCTAATCTTTTAAAAAATAAGATAAAAGTCAGATACAATAAAATTGAATTTACAACTAATGGAATTAAGTATAATCCTGGGTCTCTTATAATATATAAAGGGGATCAAACTAATGAGTCTAAATTTAATAAAGTTGTTGACATTGCAAATGATTATAATAGAAAACTAAATCCCATTTATACAGGTATGTCTGAAAAGGGACCAGACTTAGGTTCATCCTCAATAGATTTGATAAAAAATAGTAATATTGCAATTTTAGCTGGTGATGGATCTGGAGACAGAGTGTCTTCATTAAATTATGGGGCAATATGGTACTTTTTTGAACAAGAAATAAATTATCCTCTTACTCATATAAACATAGATAAATTCAATAGAATAGACTTTGAAGAATTTGATATATTAATTATCCCTGACGGATATTATTTTTCTTTAAAAAATGAAAAGAACATAGGGAAGATTAAATCATGGTTAAGAAATGGGGGTAAAATAATAGCATTTAGTAAAGCTCTTGATATATTTAGCAACAATGAGAGTTTTAAACTAAAATCTAAATCAAATAGTATGAACCTAACTGAAGAAAATATGTATCTATGGGATGAAGGATATATTAGTTATAATGATCAAAGAAGAAGTAGAATAAGTAATATGATCTCAGGTGCTATATTTGAAGTTGCACTGGACAATACGCACCCAATGGCATATGGATATCCAAAAAATTATAATTCACTTAAAATTGGGGCTAGTTCATATGATTTGATGAAAAATGCTAATAATGTTGGTGTAATTAAAAATGCTAATCCAATTTCAGGTTTTGCAGGAAAAAACACTCTATCAAAACTTAATAATTCAATGATTTTTGGTCATGAAAATTTTGGAAAAGGTGATATAATATATTTTGCAGATAATCCACTATTTAGAAGTTTCTGGGAAAATGGAAAATTATTTTTTGCTAATTCAATATTTTTTGTTGATTAGAAGACTATTGTACTACTTCCGCATATAAATCAAAATCTGATGCATCAATTATTTTTGCGTTGACATACTCTCCTATTTTTAGATAAGTATTTCTTGCATCAATTAGAACTTCATTGTCAACATCTGGAGAGTCAAACTCAGTTCTTCCTAAATAATAATTACCAGACTTTCTATCTATAATAACATTGAATTCTTTTCCAATCTTATTTTTATTTAATTCCCAAGAAATTTCTGATTGAATTTTCATTATTTCATTTGCTCGATTTCTTTTAATTTCTTCGGGGACATCATCAATTAAACTATATGCATGAGTGTCTTCTTCATGTGAATATGTAAAACATCCTAATCTATCAAATTTTATTTCCTTAATCCAATCTTTTAGTAAATTAAAATCTGAATTCGTTTCGCCTGGATAACCAACTATCAAAGTAGTTCTAATTGCAATTCCTGGAACCTTTGTTCTTATTTTAGAAATTAAAGCATTGATTTTTTCTTTATTGCTACCCCTCCTCATACTTTTTAGAATCTTATCCGATATATGTTGTAGAGGAATATCTATATAGTTACATATTTTCTTTTCTTCTCTAATTACATCTAAAATATCAATTGGAAATCCAGAAGGAAATGCATAGTGTAATCTAATCCATTCAATACCTTCAACCTTAGTTAAAGCTCTTAGTAAATCAGATAAATTTCTTTTTTTATATATATCTAATCCATAAAATGTTAAATCCTGAGCGATTAGGATTAGTTCTTTAACGCCTTTATTTGAAAGTTTTTCAGCTTCCAATAATATTTCATCAATACTTCTACTTCTATGTTTACCTCTCATTAGTGGAATTGCACAGAAACTACATGTCCTATCACATCCTTCAGAAATTTTTAAATAAGCGTAATTTTTTGGTGTAGTAGCTATTCTTTCACCTACAAGTTCATGTTTGTAATCAGCCCCTAATTCTTTAAGTAGATTAGGCATATCAGTAGTTCCAAAATACTGATCAACATCAGGAATTTCATTATATAGGTCAGATTTGTATCTCTCACTCAAGCATCCAGTAACATAAACCTTATCAATTTCTCCATTTTTTTTCCTATTTACATAATCAAGTATAGTATTAACACTTTCTTCTTTAGCATTATTAATAAATCCACAGGTATTAATAACAACTATATTGCCTTTTTTTTCATGAACTACTTTCATTTTGTTAGCCTTTAATTGGCCCATCAAAATTTCACTATCATATACATTCTTACTACATCCAAGTGTAATAACATTTATGATATTCTTATCTAAAGATTTTGTCCTCAAAAAAAATTATTTGAAAAATGAGTCTACAAATTCAAATTTATTGAAAACTTGTAAATCATCAACACCTTCACCTACTCCAATATAATTAACAGGGATGTTAAATTCTTCACTAATCCCTATAACAACACCGCCTTTGGCAGTTCCATCTAATTTAGTAATTGCGAGAGATGAAACCTCTGTTGCTTTAGTAAACTCTTTTGCTTGTTGAAAAGCATTTTGACCAGTAGAACCATCTAAAACAAGTAATACTTCATGAGGAGCATTATCTACAACCTTCTGCATTACTCTTTTTATTTTACTTAATTCATTCATTAAATTAATCTTATTATGTAACCTTCCAGCTGTATCTATCAATACTACATCAGCTTTGTTTGATTTAGAATAACTTAGAGTATCAAAAGCAACAGAAGCTGGATCACTTCCCATATCTTGCTTGATTATAGGAATATCTACTTTTTCTGCCCAAATATTTAATTGATCAATAGCTGCTGCCCTAAAGGTATCTGCTGCACCAATTACAACACTTAATCCTTTATTTTTAAATTGATTTGCCAATTTACCTATGGTAGTCGTTTTACCAACACCATTAACACCTACTACCATAATAACATAAGGACCATCAGTATCTGGAATAGAAAAATCAATACTCTCTCCATTACTATTTTCAGATAATAATTTTGCAATTTCTTCTTTTAAAATATTATTTAATTCTTTAGTAGTACTATACTTATCCTTAGCAACCCTTTCTTCTATTCTTTCAATTATCTTAATTGTAGTATTAACTCCCACATCACTAGTTATTAACACCTCTTCAAGTTCATCTAATACTGCTGCATCAATTTTTGATTTTCCTGTTACAAGTTTATTTAATTTGGAGAGAAAAGATGTGTTACTTTTCTGTAAGCCCTTATCTAGTGTTTCTTTGTTTTTTCTTGAGAAAATTCTCTTAAAAAATCCTTCCTTAACATCTTCTTCCGGTTCAGGCTCTGGATCCGGCTCTGGCTCTGGATCCGGCTCTGGCTCTGGCTCTGGCTCTGGTTCTGGTTCTGGCTCAGGTTCTGGCTCTGCTTCTGGCTCTGGCTCAGGTTCTGGTTCTGGCTCTGGTTCTGGCTCAGGTTCTGGCTCTGGTTC
>Ga0208261_1001015_pt1 | contig 10287 bp, 9 predicted proteins | sample Knorr_S7_td_DCM__FD_185595 | JGI IMG/M metagenome (GOLD analysis project Ga0208261, IMG submission 185595) | Marine microbial communities from Southern Atlantic Ocean transect - Knorr_S7_td_DCM_ad_131m_LV_B (SPAdes) (version 3) | ecosystem: Environmental > Aquatic > Marine > Oceanic | place...
GTTCAGTCATTGTTGTAGGGCCTAAATTAAAAATGCATCAATGTGGACTCCCTAAGGAGATGGCAATCGAGCTCTTTCAACCTTTCGTGATTCACAGGCTAATTCGACAAAATATCGTTAATAACATCAAGGCTGCAAAAAAATTAATCCAACGAGCAGATGATGAAGTTATGCAGGTATTACAAGAAGTCATAGACGGACATCCAATTTTACTTAACCGTGCTCCTACTCTTCACAGATTAGGTATTCAGGCTTTTGAACCCAAGCTTGTGGCTGGTAGAGCTATACAGTTACATCCTTTAGTCTGCCCTGCATTTAATGCAGATTTTGATGGTGACCAGATGGCGGTTCATGTACCGCTTTCACTAGCTGCGCAAATGGAGGCTCGTGTCTTAATGCTTTCGAGTCACAATATTTTGCATCCAGCAAATGGCAAACCTCTTGCGCTGCCATCTCAGGATATGGTTTTGGGGACATATTATCTGAGTTTGAAAAAAGAAGGCTGCAAGGGCGAAGGAAAGACTTTTGGCACATTTAATGAAGTTTTACTTGCCTATGAAGGTAAAGCAGTTGAGGTGAATACAATAATCAATGTTCGACACAATGGAAATTGGTATAAAAATACTACTGTTGGAAGAGTAGTTATTAATTCGATTATTCCTTCTGAAATTGATTATGTTGATGATATAATTGATAAAAAGCGTTTAAGTAAACTTGTAAATGAAATATATTTATTATCTGGAAACAAAAAAACAGTTACGTTTCTCGATAATTTAAAAACATTAGGTTTTAACGCTGCTACACAAGCAGGGCTTTCTATTGCTGTCAGCGATATCCAAATTCCTGAATTAAAAGATTCAATTATAGATGAAGCCCAAAATGAAGTTGATATCATCAAAGATAAATATCAAAGACATATACTTACTGAGGGAGAAAGATATAATAAAGTTATAGATGTTTGGACACATGCTACAAATAATGTCGCATCTACAATGATGGAAGGTATGAAAACTAGCGACCAAGGCTTTAATCCAGTATTTATGATGGCTGATTCTGGCGCTAGAGGGTCTCAGGATCAGATTAAACAGTTAGCTGGTATGCGTGGCCTTATGGCAAAACCGCAAAAATCCATGACTGGAGGAAAGGGTGAAATTATTGAATCTCCAATTACTTCAAACTTCAAAGAAGGCTTATCGGTTCAGGAGTATTTTATATCTACCCATGGAGCAAGAAAAGGCTTAGCTGATACTGCTCTAAAAACTGCTGATGCTGGCTATCTAACACGTAGACTTGTAGATGTTGCGCAGGATGTAGTTATTTCAGAAGTAGATTGTGGAACAATTAATGGAATAGTTGCAGATGATCTTAAAGAAGGTGAAGACATAATTGAGCCGCTCTCTGAAAGAATTTTAGGCAGAACACTCCTTGAAGATTTTATTGAAGATGGAAAAGTTGTAATAAAGGGTGGCACTATGATCAGGGACGAAGAAGCAAAATTAGTTGCAGATAGCAATGTTGAATCATTAAGAATTAGATCTGTTCTAACCTGTGAATCTCTTAGAGGTGTATGTGCAAAATGCTATGGATGGAATCCATCAAATCATAAGCTAGTAGACCTTGGAACTTCAGTGGGCATACAAGCTGCTCAGAGTATTGGAGAACCAGGAACTCAGCTTACTCTTCGCACTTTCCATATTGGAGGAACGGCTACCCGAATTATAGAACAGTCCGAAATGCAAACAAAGCGCGCTGGAATAGTTAAATTTTCAGACAATTTGGAAGTTGCTAAAGCCAAAGACTCATCAGGTATTAGCGTTATTAGATGTATGGTAAGGCATTCAAAATTAACAATCACCGCTAAAGATGGTAAAACATTTGATTACAACGTGCCTTATGGTGCAAATCTAAATGTAGATGATGGTGAAAAAGTTAATGCTGGAACTATATTATTCCAATGGGATCCCTACACTGATGTAATTTTAGCAAGACAAACAGGTATGGTGGAGCTTAAAGATTTTATTGAAAATGAAACCTATCAAGTTGAAGCTGTTGAAGGTGGTAAGAAACAAATGGTAATTGTTGAGTCTAAAGATAGAAATCTAAGTCCGCATATTGAGATTATAGATTCTAAAGGCTCTATACTTGCTGGAGGAACCATTCTGCCGGTGACTGCGAATTTAACAGTTAGGCAAGGAGATAAAGTAAAAAGAGGTCAAACTCTTGTAAAAATACCAAGAGCAATTGGAAAAACACGTGATATTACTGGTGGATTGCCTAGGGTTACTGAATTATTTGAATCTCGTAAACCTGCCGATCCTGCAGTCGTTTCTGAAATTGATGGTATTGTTAGCTTTGGTGAGACTAAAAGAGGTATAAGAAAAATTAGCATAACAGGTGTCGATGAAGGAGTTAAGACTTATTCAATTCCTTACGGTAAACATGTTGTTGTGCATGAAGGAGATAAGATTGTAGCAGGAACATCTCTCTGCGAAGGAAGTATTTCTCCTGTTGATATCCTCAGGATTCTTGGACCAAATAAAGTTAGAGAATACCTTGTTAATGAGATTCAAGAGGTATACAGATTGCAAGGAGTTAAAATTGATGATAAACACATTGAGGTCATAGTAAGGCAAATGATGCAGAAGGTAAGCATTGATGATGCTGGTGACTCTAATTTCTTACCAAAAGATAGAATTAATAGGGCGGAATTTTTTGAAACAAATGAAAAACTAACTTCTATGGTGGTTATTACTGATTCTGGTGATTCTGAATATGAGGAAGATATGCTGGTTGATAAAAAAGAATATCTTGAAACAAATAAATCACTTAAAGAAGATAGTAAAGCTCCTGCTAAATCCCGCAAGACTAAACCTGCAACTTTTGAACCGTTGCTTATGGGAATTACTCAAGCCTCTCTGAATACTGAAAGCTTTATCTCCGCGGCTTCATTTCAAGAAACTACACGAGTTTTGACTGATGCTTCAACTTCAGGTAAGACAGATTATCTAAGAGGACTTAAGGAGAATGTTGCAGTTGGAAGGTTGATTCCTGCAGGAACTGGATCTCCCCATTTAAGTGATATTATTGTTCAAAATCCTGAAACAACTACAGATATCGATGAAAAGAATATGCCTGAAGAAGAATCTGAATCTGTTGAAACCCAAAAAAGCACAGAATAACATAAATAAAAGAATTACAAATTAAAATTTTTAAAATATTTAAAAATATATTAATTTTGTAGGCTTTAATGGAAATGAAATGCCGACGATAAATCAATTAATTAGACAAGGAAGAAAAAGAGTTACTAAAAAGAGTGCAACTCCTGCGCTTAAAGGTAACCCTCAGAAACGCGGTGTATGTACACGTGTATATACAACTACGCCTAAAAAACCAAACTCTGCTCTTAGAAAAGTAGCTAGGGTAAGATTAACAAATGGTATGGAGGTTAATGCATATATTCCTGGCGAGGGTCACAATTTACAAGAGCACTCAATTGTTTTGATTGAAGGGGGAAGAGTAAAAGATTTACCTGGTGTACGCTACCATATAGTTAGAGGTACTCTTGACACTGCTGGTGTTGCTGATAGAACTACTAGTAGATCTAGATATGGAGCTAAAAAACCAAAAGCTTAATTATGCGAAGAAGAAGACCAGAAAAAAGAAAAATTTTACCAGATCCAATCTATAATGATTTAGAGATTGCCAAATTTATGAATTACTTAATGCTTGATGGGAAAAAAGGCGTGTCGGAGCATATTTTTTACAATGCTATGGATTATGTCAAAACCAGAACGAAAAAAGATGGAAAAGAAATTTTTCAATTAGCCATAAAAAATGCATCCCCATCTTTAGAAGTCAAATCTAGACGAATTGGTGGCGCTAATTACCAAGTTCCAATTGAAGTTCCTAGGCATAGACAATTTTTTCTAGCATCTCACTGGATTATTAATTCCGCAAGATCGCGCTCAGGTAAATCCATGGCTGATTGCTTAGCGCTTGAACTTATTTCTGCAGCCAACAATGAAGGTGGCGCGATTAAAAAGAAAGAAGATACTCATAGGATGGCAGAAGCAAATCGCGCTTTTGCTCATTTTAGATAAGCAATACCATGAAGAAAATTTCATTAGATAGTGTACGAAATATAGGTATTATGGCGCATATAGATGCCGGTAAAACCACTTTAACAGAAAGAATTCTCTTTTATACCGGAAGAACTCATAAAATTGGTGAAGTGCATGATGGCGGAGCTACTATGGACTGGATGGAGCAGGAGAAAGAAAGAGGAATTACTATAACCTCTGCTGCAACTACTGCAATTTGGGATGAGCATAGAATAAATATTATTGATACACCGGGTCACGTTGATTTTACAGTTGAAGTAGAGAGATCACTTAGGGTTCTAGATGGCTCCTGCGCAGTTTTTTGCGCTGTTGGCGGGGTAGAGCCTCAAAGCGAAACTGTATGGAGACAGGCTGATAAATATGGCGTTCCAAGAATTGCATTTGTAAATAAAATGGATAGGACCGGTGCTGACTTTTACAATGTTTTAGAGATGATAAAAGATCGTCTCGGAGCTAATCCACTACCCATAGTCTTACCTATTGGCGCTGGTGATATATTTACAGGAATTATTGATTTAATTTCAATGAAAGCTATTTTGTACAACGAATCTTCATTGGGTGCTCATTTCGAAGTAGGAGATATTCCATCGGATATGAAAGAAGAAGCAGAAAAATGGAGACATCATTTGATTGAAGAGACAGCTAGCTATGATGAACACCTTCTTGAAAAATATCTTGAAGAAGAGGAAATATCTGAAGATGAGCTAAAATCTGCAATACGAAAAGGATGTCTTGACAATACTTTTGTCCCTACTTTATGTGGCTCTGCTTTTAAAAACAAGGGTGTACAGCGCTTACTAGATGCTGTGAATGATTTTTTACCTTCACCTTTGGACATTGGCTCTATTACAGGCTATGATCCTAATGACTCAGATAAAGAAATGAAGAGGAATCCCAGCGAAGATGAACCGTTTAGCGCTCTAGCTTTTAAAGTTATGACTGATCCCTACGTTGGAAAATTAACTTTTATGAGAGTTTATTCTGGTAAGTTAGATGCTGGATCTTATATCATGAATCCAAATACTGGCAAACGTGAGAGAATAAGTAGAATTTTGCTAATGCATGCAAACAAAAGAGAAGAGCTTGATCAAGTAGTTGCCGGAGAAATTGTTGCTGCTGTAGGTCTTAAAAACTCTCATACCGGCCACACTCTCTGTGAAGAGAAAAAAGAAATTTTACTTGAATCCATGGAGTTTCCTGAACCTGTTGTAGAGGTTTCTGTTGAACCAGCCACAAAAGCTGATCAAGATTCTTTATCCAAAGGCCTTGCAAAGCTTGCTGAAGAAGATCCTACATTTAAAGTCTCAATTAACCAAGATACAGGTCAAACTATAATTGCTGGAATGGGTGAACTTCATTTAGAAATACTTGTAGACCGATTGCTGAGAGAGTTTAAAGTAGAAGCTAATGTTGGAACTCCACAGGTAGCTTACACTGAAGCTATAACCAAGCGAGTAGAAAAAGTTGACGTTAAATTTGTACGCCAATCGGGTGGTCGTGGACAATATGGTCACGTTGTAATAAATGTTGAGCCAAATGAACTAGGTAAAGGGTATCATTTCGAAAATAAAATTGTTGGTGGTGTAATTCCTAGAGAGTATATCCAACCAGTAAATGAAGGCATACAAGAGGCATTAAAAAATGGCGTTATAGCTGGATATCCTATAGAAGATGTAAGGGTAGAGCTGGTATTTGGATCCTATCACGATGTTGACTCTTCAGAGATTGCATTTAAGGTTGCAGGTTCTATGGCTATTCAGGATGGTTGTAAAAAAGCATCTCCAGTTCTTATGGAGCCAATGATGAGTGTTGAGGTAGTAGTTCCTGAAGAATATTTAGGTGATGTAATGGGTGACATTAATTCTCGCCGTGGCAATATTGATAAAATGGATCAAAGAAAAGATGCACATGTCCTCAATGCCACTGTTCCTTTATCTAAAATGTTTGGATATGCTACCGATTTAAGGTCTATCACGCAAGGAAGAGCAGTTTTTCACATGGAATTTTCTAATTTTAAAGAAGTACCTAATTCAGTAAAAGAAGAAATTATTGAACAGGTTCACGGTAAGGCTTCGTAGTAAATATGGCAAATCAAACAATCCGAATCAGTTTAAAAGCATACGATCATTCGTTGATTGATAAATCAACAGAAAAAATTGTAAAAACTGCAAAATCAACTGGCGCAATTATTTCTGGACCAATACCACTGCCTACCAAAAGAACTATTTATACAGTTCTCCGTTCACCTTTTGTTGATAAAAAATCAAGAGAACAATTCCAAACAAAAATTCATAAACGTTTAATTGATATTCTTAATTCGACTCCAAAAACAGTTGAAGCGCTGATGAAGCTAGACCTACCAGCTGGTGTTGACATTGAGATTAAAGTGTGATATTATGCGTGGATTAATTGGAAAAAAAATTGGAATGACTCAAGTATTTAGTGAAAGCGGTACTAGTATTCCTGTTACGGTTATTCAGGCCGGCCCTTGCGTTGTTACGCAAATTAAAACTGAGTCCAAAGATGGATATAGCGCAATTCAAGTAGGATATGGAGATCTAAAAGAAAAGCATTCAAATAAAGCACAATTAGGTCACTTTGATAGTGCAAAAACACAACCAAAAAAATATATTGCAGAGTTTATTCCAGTTTCAAACTATGAGTACAAGCCTGGCCAAGAATTTGGTGTGTCTTTATTTAAAGAAGGTGAGCTCGTTACCGTTTCTGGAAATTCTAAAGGTAGGGGTTTTTCGGGAGTTATGAAAAGACATGGCTTCGGAGGTGGACCAAAGACACATGGTCAAAGAGAACACCCAAGATCACCAGGATCAATAGGTCAAGCATCTGATCCATCTAGGGTATTTAAGGGAATGAAAATGGCAGGACAATATGGTAATAAGAAAGTTTCCACAAGAAATTTAGAAATAGTTTCAATTGATAAAGATACTAATCAGCTTTTAATTAAGGGAGCCATACCAGGCCCAAATAATGGTATAATATTTATTTCGAAGTAATTATGAAATTAGATGTATTAAATATTAACGGATCCAAAAATTCAACAATCACATTAGATGATTCAGTTTTTGGTATAGAGCCCAATCACCATGTTGTTCATCAAGCCGTAACTAGCGAACTTTCAAATAGCAGGCAAGGAACCCACTCATCAAAAAACAGATCAATGGTTAGAGGTGGTGGAAAAAAACCTTGGAAGCAAAAAGGTCGCGGTGTAGCTAGGGCTGGTACAAATAGATCTCCAATTTGGAAAGGCGGAGGAGTAGTTTTTGGTCCTGAACCCCACAGGTATAATAAAAAAACTACAAAAAAAATGCGTCGCTTAGCACGTAAATCTGTCCTATCTGATAGAGTTAAAAATGGAAAATTTATCGTTATAGATGATATTTCCCTAGAAGAACCTAAAACTAAGCTCTTAATAGATCTATTATCTAAATTAGATTTATCAGATCAAAAGATAACGCTGCTGGTTGATTCTGAAAAAAACAATTTATTTTTAGCTGCTAGAAATATTCCAAACATTTATCTTGTAGAGTCATTACGTGCAAGCACCTATGATTTGATCGACTGCGATATTATTGTAGCCGAAAAATCTGGAGTTGAGTTATTAACCAACCAATTAAATATTAAGCAATAAATTATGTCATTAGATCATCAAAAGATTATAGTTAGGCCTATTTTTACTGAAAAAATGAGCAGACTTGAAGATGAGCGTAAATATTGTTTCCAGGTTCAATTAGGTGCTAATAAAGTAGATATAAAAAAAGCAGTAGAGTCAATGTTTGATGTAAAAGTTCAAAAAGTTTCAACCATGAATCGTATAGGTAAAGAAAAAAATATGACTGTGAGAAGTGGCGGAAGAACAATCAGGACTAATGGTAAAAGATCTAATTGGAAAAAAGCTTTTGTAACTTTAAAAGAAGGTGAAAGCCTAGATTTATTGGACACTGAATCGAGTTAATAATGGGAATTAGAAATTTAAAATCCACAACTCCAGGTAGTCGATTTGCTTCAAGAAATGATTTTGCAGAAATAACAAAACATTCACCGGAGAAAAAATTAACATCTGCATTAAGAAAAACAGGTGGTCGAAATAATAGAGGAAGAATTACATCTCGACATATTGGAGGTGGTCATAAGCGTAGATATAGAATTATTGATTTTAAAAGGGACAAGTTTGACGTACCAGCTAAAGTTTCAGCTATCGAATATGACCCAAACCGTTCTGCAAATATTGCCCTTCTTTTTTATGCTGATGGCGAAAAAAGATATATTATAGCCCCTTCTGAAATTAAAATTGGAGATGAAATAGTTAGCGGTGAAAACGCTCCATTAAGGGTTGGAAACACTCTTCCGCTAGGAAAGATAGCCACTGGTATGTTCGTTCATAATATTGAGTTAATTCCTGGTTGTGGAGGTAAAATGGCAAGAAGCGCAGGCTCATCTGCTCAAGTAATGGCTCATGATGATGGATTTACAACATTAAAACTCCCCTCAGGAGAAATTAGGCTTATTAGACAAAATTGTTTTGCTACAATTGGTGAAGTTGGTAATAAATCGCATGAACAAATAATATCTGGCAAAGCAGGTAGATCACGATGGCTTGGTAAACGCCCAAAGGTTCGTGGAGTTGTAATGAATCCAGTTGATCATCCTCATGGTGGTGGCGAAGGTAAATCTTCAGGGGGTAGACATCCAGTTTCTCCTTGGGGACAACCAGCGAAGGGTTATAAGACTCGCAAAAAAAATAAAAAATCAAATGAATATATTATAAAGAGGAGAAAGTAATTATGGCTCGCTCTTTAAAAAAAGGACCTTACGTAGATCCAAAATTAGTAAAAAAGATTGAAAAGATAAATGAAGCTGGAAAAAAACAGGTAATAAAAACATGGTCTAGAAGATCGATGATAACGCCAGATTTTGTAGGGCATACATTTGCTGTTCACAATGGGAATAAATTCATCCCAGTTTTTGTTTATGAAAATATGGTTGGACATAAATTAGGTGAATTTTCACCAACAAGAACATTTAGGCTACATTCTGGAGATAGGAAAAATTAATTCTATGGAAGCCAAAGCTATTACTAGGCATATCAGGCAATCTCCTCGAAAAATTAGATTGCTTTTAGATGAAATAAGAGGAACTAATGTTGATAAGGCAATTAATTATCTCCATTTTTCTAAAGCTAAGGCAGCCTATCAAATTGAAAAAACATTGAGTTCAGCTGTATCAAATTTTATGAATAAATCAGATGATGAAAATGTTACAGTAGATAAAATTTACATTAAAGAGTGCTTTGCGGATGGAGCGCCACATTTAAAAAGATTTAGAGCTGCTTCAATGGGTCGCATATCAAAATTGAATAAGAAATCAGCTCATTTAACTATAGTTGTAGCAGACGAAGAAAAATAGGAGTATAGCTTTGGGTCAAAAAACACATCCCGTAGGATTTAGGTTGCAGGTAAGTAAGGATTGGAAATCCACTTGGTTTACTGAAAATTCTTTTGCTTCAGAATTAGAAAGCGATGTAAAAATACGAAAGTATTTAAAAGCAAGGCTCCCCAATGCTGGTATTTCAAAAGTGGATATCAGTCGCACTTCAAAAACAATTACCATTACAATTTTTACGGCGAGACCTGGAATAGTAATTGGTAAAGGTGGAGAAGAAGTAAACAGATTAAAAGATGAAGTTAAGCAATTAACAAATACCTCAAGCAATGATGATGGGAATACAAAAAATATTCAAATAAATATATCTGAAATAAAACGCCCTGAATTAGATGCCGCTTTAGTTGGTGCAAATATAGCCCATCAATTGCAGAAAAAGATTTCTTATCGCAGAGTTGTTAGTAAGGTCATACAATCAACTATGAGAATGGGTGCAGATGGTATCCGAATCAATGTTGCTGGACGTTTAGGGGGTGCAGAAATTGCACGAAGTGAGAAATTTTCACAAGGAAGAGTGCCACTGCACACTCTTAGAGCAGATATTGATTATGTTTTAACCGAGGCCCATACACAATATGGAATTATTGGAATTACAACCCTTTTTGATTTTGCAAGGAAACAGGCACTCGGAGATTTCGGTTTTAATAATGTATTACTTATACCTCTAAATTTTCTGTATTTAACTTTTCCTGTTGGAATATTATTT
>Ga0208261_1001016_pt1 | contig 10284 bp, 10 predicted proteins | sample Knorr_S7_td_DCM__FD_185595 | JGI IMG/M metagenome (GOLD analysis project Ga0208261, IMG submission 185595) | Marine microbial communities from Southern Atlantic Ocean transect - Knorr_S7_td_DCM_ad_131m_LV_B (SPAdes) (version 3) | ecosystem: Environmental > Aquatic > Marine > Oceanic | place...
CTCGATAAAGAGTATTACTCATTACCAACGGTATTAATTTATGCATCTAAGTACGCTCAAGACCACATTTATTCTGTGCGGTTGACCGAACACTTAAAAAAAATGCCTGTGAAGTGGTAGTCTTAGCCGCTGATAAAGAGTATGCGCATCAGAGCATGCTCACAAAGTTTCTAGTTATCTTATGGCCGTTTCTGCTACCGCTAATGTTGGAACTAAGGGCATTGTTCGCCAAGTAATTGGTCCTGTTTTAGATGTCGAATTCCCTGCAGGCAAGCTCCCAAAAATCCTCAATGCGCTAAGAATTGAGGGTAAGAACCCTGCTGGGCAAGATGTTGCACTGACAGCTGAAGTACAACAGTTATTAGGCGACCATCGAGTTAGAGCCGTTGCAATGAGCGGTACTGATGGATTAGTTAGAGGAATGGAAGCTGTAGACACAGGAGCTCCTATTTCTGTTCCTGTTGGAGAAGCAACACTTGGCAGGATTTTTAACGTACTTGGAGAGCCAGTTGACGAGCAGGGCGATCTTAAAAACGTAACCACTTCTCCAATTCATCGATCAGCACCCAGCCTCACAGACTTAGAAACAAAACCAAAAGTCTTTGAAACAGGTATTAAAGTTATCGATTTACTTGCTCCATATAGACAAGGTGGAAAAGTTGGATTATTTGGTGGGGCAGGAGTAGGTAAAACTGTTCTAATTCAAGAGCTAATCAACAATATTGCAAAAGAACATGGTGGTGTATCTGTCTTTGGTGGTGTTGGAGAAAGAACTAGGGAAGGTAACGATTTGTATGAAGAATTTAAAGAATCAGGGGTAATTAATTCGGAAGATCTGACCAAGTCAAAAGTGGCTTTGTGCTTTGGTCAAATGAATGAGCCACCTGGAGCAAGAATGAGAGTAGGCCTATCTGCATTGACAATGGCTGAACATTTTCGTGATGTAAATAAGCAAGATGTTCTTTTGTTTATAGATAATATTTTCAGATTTGTTCAGGCTGGGTCAGAAGTATCTGCTTTATTGGGTCGTATGCCATCAGCAGTTGGATATCAGCCGACATTGGGAACTGACGTTGGAGAGCTTCAAGAAAGGATCACATCAACCCTTGAGGGCTCTATTACTTCAATTCAGGCAGTTTATGTACCTGCGGACGACCTAACGGATCCAGCTCCTGCAACTACTTTTGCTCACCTCGACGCAACTACAGTTCTAGCAAGGGCTCTTGCAGCCAAGGGAATTTATCCTGCGGTTGATCCTCTTGACTCAACCAGCACAATGCTCCAGCCATCTGTTGTTGGCGACGAGCATTACCGCACAGCTAGAGCAGTTCAATCAACACTTCAAAGATATAAGGAATTGCAAGATATCATTGCAATTTTGGGATTAGACGAACTATCAGAAGAAGATAGAAAAACAGTTGATCGAGCTCGCAAAATCGAGAAATTCTTGTCTCAGCCCTTCTTTGTTGCAGAAATCTTTACTGGTATGTCTGGGAAATACGTAAAACTAGAAGACACAATTAAAGGCTTCAATATGATTCTCTCTGGTGAGCTTGATCATCTACCTGAACAAGCTTTCTATCTTGTTGGAAGCATTGATGAAGTAAAAGCTAAAGCAGAAAAAATAGACTCTGAATCAAAAGCTTAAATATCTTTTTGTTAATTCAATTCACTCAACGTTTTTCTAAATCCCAAATAAATGTCTTTAACTCTCCGAGTGCTTGCTCCTGATCAGAGCGTATTTGACGACACTGCTGATGAAATAATACTCCCAAGCACTACAGGGCTATTGGGAGTATTACCTGGTCACATTTCAATGGTTACTGCTATTGATTTTGGTGTTTTAAGGGTATTAAAAAACGGAAATTGGGACTCAATTGCTTTAACTGGAGGTTTTGCAGAGGTTGAATCTAATGAAGTTACAGTTTTAGTAAATAAAGCTGAAATGGGGAAAAATATTGACTCAGCTGTAGCTGAGGCTGAATTAGAGAAAGCGAAAAATCAACTAAGTCAAGCTGAGAATCAAAAAACCAAAACTGAAAAGATTAAGGCTCAAGAAACACTTAATAAAGCAAAAGCTTGGTTTCAAGCATCAAAATCAAATTAAATTAGATATTAAATATTTATTTTTCTTTATTAAGATCATTCATTCCTAAAGGATTTTTAAGCAGTACCGCAAAAGGTTACATCGGGAAATTTAACTTTAGCTTGTTCTAAAGTTTTTCCTTTTCCTTCTTCTTGCCAATAATTTATAACTTCAGTCGCTTTGTTTAATACTTCTACTCTTTCATTATCAGTAATCCAACTTTTTTCTTCTAATTGGGACTTTAATGTTTCCCAAGCGTCTTCCCTTGGCCAAAAGAAATAAGCGGTGAGAGGGCTAGGACCACCTCCTACTATTTGATCAACTGCCAAAGCAACATTATCTGGCAGCCAAAGAATTTTCAACAAAAATCTTCCCTCATCTGCCTTTGGCGTATGCCCAGAAGGCACTCCATCTGCATCAATGGTTGCTGTTGCTAATGCTGCTGCCCCTCCAAGTGCACTTGGGCGTCCTGACTTCGTTTCATCCGAATTTACTTTCCCTTGATTTTCAGATTGTGTGCTTGCCTCAGTACTTGTTACATCTTCTTGAACAGTACCAGCCTCTTCAGAAACCATCATTTCTAAATTTTCAACTAGCTAACAAAGACCTAACTTAACAGGAACTAGGACCTATTTGAATTACTAGAGTTGGAATCAAAAAGGTTTTCTAAGATTTGATAATGATGAAAATTTTAAAGTAGAACACTTTTTCAAAGAGTCATTCAATTTCAAGTGTTTTAATTAATCAATTTTTCATAGAGAATCACTAAAAAAATTCAATTAATTTTCCAAATCAATCAACTCTTTTGCGGCATTGCTACTCAATACTTCAAAAGAATCTTTTGTTACTAGAACATCATCCTCAATACGAATTCCAATACCTTTCCATCTTTCGTCAATCTCTGGCTGGCCCTTTGGAACTGCTAAACGGTCACTAATGTAAATACCGGGTTCAACGGTTAAAACCATTCCATGTTCAAGATTTACATGATAATCACCCAGCCTATAGGCGCCTACATCATGAACATCAAGACCTAACCAATGCCCTGTGCGATGCATATACAAATGCGAGTAGGCTTTTTGTTCAATAATCGAATTAACATTACCAACCAGTAAGCCAATATCCACTAAACCCTCTACCAGATGTTTTAAGGCAGTCATATGTATGTTCTCAGCATTGCCCCCAGGCCGAACACATCCAATTGCGGCTTTTTGAGCGATGAGAATAATTTCATATAAAGCTTTTTGTTCTCCAGAAAATCTTCCATCAACTGGGAAAGTTCTTGTTATATCACCATTGTAATAGTCATCTAAAGAACAACCTGCATCTATCAAAACAAGGTCTCCTTTTTTTATGGGTGAATTATTTGCCGTGTAATGAAGAACACAGGCGTTATCACCTGAAGCAACTATTGATCCATAAGCAGGTCCTCGAGTCCCCTTCTCCAGAAAATATTTTTCTATTTGAGCTTGTAAATCTCTTTCATTCATCCCTGGACGAGCAAATTCCCTGATGAATTCATGAGCTTCTGCAGAAATTTGTGAAGCGATTCGCATTCTTTCTATTTCATATTTATCCTTTCGAAGTCTCATATCATGCAGTATTGGACAAGGCGCAATCATTGAAAATGGTTTAAAACCACTTCTTGGAAGTGTTTGTAAATGTTCAGACCAAGTTTTTAAAACCAAAGTCTCCAAATTTGGATGTTTACCAACTCGAAAAGCAATTCCTTCAGCCCCCTCTAAATAATTAGGTAAAAGGCTTGGCAACTCATTCAAAGGATGAGATATATCAACATCGAAATTATCTAAAACTCCTTTTGTTCCCCATCTAAAGCCTGTCCAAACTTCTGCTGCAGACTCTTTAGGCAAGACGAATAATACGTATTGCTCTCCCTTGGGTTTATGGGGTAAAAACAATGCAACTGCATTTTGCTCATCAAAACCAGTTAAATACCAAAAATCACTATTTTGCCTGAATGGATATTCACAATCTGCATGATGTGTAACTAGTTCTGCAGCGGGAATAATGGCCGCATATGCACCTAAATGTGACAAAAATATGTCTCTACGGCGACGAAAAACACTTGAATCAGCCACAAAAATAATCCTATTTACTATTAAGGATGGCAAGAGAACTAACTTAGTGGAAAAATAAAAGCAAAAGATCCTTACTCTTTAAAAAATCTTTAGGGAATGAGCCAAGACATTCTGCTCTTAACTGCTCTTATTGCGGTTATTTTAATGGGTTCTGCAATGTGCTCAGGGATAGAAGCAGCATTATTGGCTGTCAACCCATTACGCGTACATGAGCTTGCCAGAAGAAAACCAAAAGTACTTGGAGCTAGAAGATTAGAAAAATTACGCCACCGAATTGGAAGGACTTTAACTGTAGTCACCATTGCCAATAACAGTTTCAATATTTTTGGAAGTTTGATGGTTGGTAGCTACGCAAGTTTTATATTTCAAAATAGAATCGGAAATGTAAAACCAATATTTTTTGTTGGCCTCACTATTCTTGTCTTACTTCTTGGAGAGATTGTACCTAAAGCACTCGGCACAAGGCTTGCATTGCAAATTAGTTTAACCAGTGCTCCTGTACTTGATTTCTTGAGTATAGTTATGCGTCCATTGCTAATAGTTCTTGAACGTCTACTGCCAATTATCACCGCTAAGAGCGAGCTAACAACAGACGAAGAGGAAATAAGACAGATGGCAAAACTTGGATCTCAAATAGGCCAAATAGAAGCTGATGAGGCTGCAATGATATCTAAAGTTTTCCAGTTGAATGATCTTACTGCTAAAGATCTAATGACTCCAAGGGTTGCGGCTCCAACACTTTCAGGAAGAGCTTCGTTGCAATCTGTTAAATCAAACTTGTTAGAGAATAATGCAACATGGTGGGTAGTATTAGGTGAAGAAGTAGACAAGGTTGTTGGAGTTGCTAACCGTGAAAAGCTATTAGCCTCTTTACTACAAGGAGACTCTCATTTAACTCCTTACGACCTAAGCGAGAATGTAGAGTTTGTACCTGAAATGATTCGAGTAGATAGACTACTTCTTGGTTTTAATGAAGATAAAAATGGAGTTAGAGTGGTTGTCGATGAGTTTGGTGGATTTGTTGGTTTAATTGGAGCAGAAGCCGTCTTAGCAGTTTTAGCTGGGTGGTGGAGGAAATCTAATAAGTGAATAAAAATAAAGATATCACTAAAAATTGCAGGTTTTTACTCAGTCAATGGGGGGAAAACTTAAATCTTACGAATTTTGAGAAAAGCAAATTTGAAGACGTTTTAAATAAACTTGATTATCAAGTCAAAAAATTAGAAAACAAAGAATTACATGTTTCAGTATATGGCCGAGTTGGAGTTGGAAAATCAAGCTTATTAAACGCATTAATTGAAAAACAAATATTTCAAACAGATATCATTAACGGCAATACCAAGAAGATCAAATCATATGAGTGGGAGAATAAGTTTAGAAGTTTAGATAAGGTAAAATTAATTGACTCGCCAGGTATTGACGAAATAAATAATAAAAGCAAAGAAGAAATCAATTTAAATTATTTATTAGATACAGATTTAATTCTTTTCGTAATTGATAGTGACATAACGCGAATTGATTTGCACTGTATAGAAAAACTTTTAAGTCATAGAAAACCCATCCTCATAGTCTTAAATCGTTGTGATCAATGGAGCTCAAAAGAAGTAAAATTAATTCTCTCAAGTATCCACAAAAAGTTATCATTTTATAAACAAAAAATAAAAATTGCTTTAGTAGCATCATCTCCTAGAGAGGCCAAAATAAAACCAAATGGTACTATTCGAAGCAAGCAAAAAATGCCTAAAGTAGATATTCTCAAAAGTGAACTTAAAGATATTCTTGATCAAAATGGTGAATTGCTTCTTTGTATAAATAGTCTAAGAATTGCAGACCAATTTTACACATTACTCAAGGAGAGTCGATTACTAAAAAATAAAGAAGCAGCGCAAGGCTTGATAGGTAAATATGCAACTTTAAAAGCCTCTGGAGTAGCAATCAATCCATTTTTAATGATTGACCTTATTACTGGTCTTGCTTTTGATAGTGCCCTTTTAATCCAATTAAGTAAGTTATATGGTCTAGAGATCGGTGGTCCTTCCGCCAGAGAATTAGTTAAAAAGCTTAGTTTTCAGAACTCATTACTCGGGGGGGCTCAGGTAGGCATCCAAATTACATTAAATATTCTCAAGCAAATACTTATCCTTTCTGCACCTCTTACTGGAGGATTAAGCCTTGCGCCTACTGCTCCTATAGCCATTGCTCAAGCTGCTCTTGCTGTTCATGCTACAAAGCTCATAGGGCGCCTCGCAGCTTATAAATTTCTTAATGGGACAAATAGGCATGATGGACGACCTCGATTAATGTTGAAATATCTTCTCCAAAGAAATACAGACTTAAGAATAATGCTTGGCGATTTTAGATTTCTTCCATCAACTACGAACAAAAATAAAAATTTTTTATTGCCATGAAAGCCAAATTAAATTCTATAGCCCTATTTGGTACAAGCGCTGATCCCCCAACTTTGGGCCATCAGGCTTTATTGAGTGAATTAACAAAAATCTTCCCAAAAGTTATCACTTGGGCAAGTGATAACCCTGATAAAAAGCATCAAATTCCTCTTCTTAAAAGAACTGAGCTTTTAAGAATTATGGTAAAAAAAATCTCACATCCTAAATTAGAGATAGTTCAGGAATTGAGTAGTCCTAGAACTATTCATACCCTAAATAAAGCTTTACAACTCTGGCCTGAAGCAAGTTTTAATTTTGTTATTGGTAGTGATTTGGCCATTCAAATTCCAAAGTGGCTTAATGCGAAGTCTATTCTAAATAAAGCAAAAATATCTATTGTTATGAGAGATGGGTGGCCTATTAGCGATAAACAACTAGGAGAGATTAAACAACTTGGAGGAGAGGTTGAGCTATTACCTTTCAAGGTACCGGGATCATCAAGTTCACAATTTAGAGAAAAACCTCAAGAAGGTCTGGTTCCCTCAGTGCTTGTTCCAACACTCATTGAAGAGAATCTATACGGTTTTGCCGAAAAAAGAAAATGAAATTAGTACTAGCACAACTCAATCCAGTTATTGGAGATCTCGATGGTAATGCAGAGAAAATATTTGAAGTATGCGAAAGTATCAAAAATAAGGATATTAATCTAGTAATAACACCAGAACTTTCTCTTATTGGCTACCCACCAAAAGATTTATTATTTAATCAACTCCTTTTTGAAGAGGAAAGTAATGTCCTTAACAAACTAAGTAAACGATTAAATAATCTTAGCCGAGACTTATCTGTATTAATTGGTATCGCAGAACCTACTCCAGATATAAAAGTTCCTAAGCTCTTTAATTCAGTTGCTATTTTACAAAATGGTACATGGAGAATAGTAGCGAGGAAGCAACTCCTACCGACTTATGATGTTTTTGATGAAAAACGTTATTTCCGTTCTGCAGAAAATAGTAGTATTTTAAATTTAAATTATCAAAAAAAAGTTTGGAAAATTGGAATAACTATTTGTGAAGACATATGGGTAGAACAAAATCTGCAAAATGAAAAAATCTTAGGGAAAGATCCAATACAATCTCTAGAAAAAGAAAATTTAGATTTACTTATCAATCTTTCAGCTTCTCCATTTATTCAATCAAAAAGTTTAATACGCCAACGAGTAGCAGCTAAAGCGGCTATTCGTCTTTCATGTCCTGTTATCTATGTCAATCAAGTAGGAGGTAATGATGAGCTTATTTTTGACGGTTCTAGTTTTACTCTTGATGAAGAAGGTAAGTTGCTACAAGAACTTCCGGCCTTTAAAGAATCAGTTGCTCATTGTGATATAACTTCTTTTAAGCAACAACGATCAATATCAAGTACTTATCCAACATCGCAAGAAGTCCTTTTCAGAGCTTTAGTTCTTGGAGTTAAAGACTATGCAAAAAAATGCAATTTCAACAGTGCCATTATTGGCTTAAGTGGTGGAATAGACTCAGCTCTAGTGGCAACTATTGCCGTAGCAGCTTTAGGTATCTCTAAAGTGCATGCAATTTTAATGCCATCTCCATGGAGTTCATTAGGATCTGTAAAAGATGCAACGGCATTAGCTACTCGACTTAGAATAGATCATCAAAAGATTCCTATTTCAGATGTAATGAAAAGCTTTAATGATGTTTTGTCGAATTCAAAATGGGGTATACCAACTGGTGTCACAGCTGAAAATCTACAATCTCGTATTAGGGGAACAATATTGATGGCTTTAGCAAATCAAAAAAAACATTTGCTGCTATCTACTGGAAACAAATCAGAACTAGCCGTAGGATATTGCACTCTTTATGGGGATATGAATGGAGGTTTATCAGTAATTGGAGATCTTTATAAAACAAGCGTATTTGAATTATGTGATTGGATAGATAGTGAGTCTTCATCAAGTTGTAGAAATGATTTCTTTCTTCCTGAGGAAGGAGAAATCATAAGCTCTGAAATAAGAAATAAGCCCCCCAGTGCTGAATTACGACCAGAACAATTGGATAGCGACTCTTTACCCGATTATTCCATTCTTGATTCAATACTAAAAGGATTAATTGAACACCATTTACCAACTGAAATTTTAATCGAAAAAGGATTTAATAAGAAAATTGTTAATCAAGTCGCTAACTTATTAAAGAATGCTGAATTCAAACGTTTTCAAGCACCACCTTTATTAAAAATCAGTAATCAAGCTTTTGGCAGTGGTTGGAAAAAACCAATAGCCTCAAGATAAGTCTTTTAATTTACTCTATTCCTAATTCAATTCCTGTACACCATAAATTGGTCTGCGCAAAGATTTAATATTAATCCCGTGACGTAAAGCAGTTATCAGTCCTGCAGCCTCAAGATAATTTTCAGCATAGAAAACTTTTTTATCTTGATAATCAGTTTGTAAATCTAGTCTCATCTTTGAGGAGCTAACATTTAATACACTTTGGTTAGAAACTATTATCAAAGGAATAAATTTCTGAATACAAGACAAAATTGCTTCGCCACCCAATGCACCCTCAGGGACAACAACGGCACCTAAATTCCTATCACTTAATAAAGTTTTCACTTGAAAAAAAGAATTTTCTTTAGTTTGCATCGTTGACTTACTAATCAAATCAGGAGCACGACTAAGACCAACTAAAACACTTTGCAAAAATGTATATCCTATTTCCTCTCCAGAGGTTCGAGGATCTAAATCATAATTAATTGGTAAGGGTGCTAATCCAGGTGCATGTGCACATGGAATCAATAAATGCTTTACGAGAAAATGACTTATAACAGCCTCAGCCCCTGCAATAATATCAACACCATGACCTTGACGATAAAGTTTAGTCTCCAAATCGTCACTATCATCAGGGAAGCGAGTTATCACAGCAATTGCTGTTGCACCAGCTTTCTTAAGTTTTTCAGCACCTCTTAAAAGAACATCTGGTTCTTCAATATTTCCCCAACTAGAACCACTTAAACCTTTTTCTAGATTAATACTTAAAGCTGTTTCAGTAGTAATTATAGGGCCAATATCTAATCCTAAGCTAGCGACACATCCATCTACTACTTGTAGATGTCTCTTCTTTAAATCTGACTCTAAACCAGCATCTAATAATAAACCTACTTTTTGTTGCCTTACTGGTTGTAGAAATACTTCTCCAGCAGCAAAAAGGTTCAAGCTATAACCTTCCACGTAATGGATATGAGGATCAGGCCAATATAAAGACCCACCATTCATTACATTGGGATGAGTTATTAGACATTCACTAGCAGAAGCCAATAATCTTGCTGCAGGGATTGCATCCCCTGCAAATCCGCCGACATCACACCCTATGCCAGTAGGAATAATCAATAATGTTGGTAAAGGTTCAGCTTGAGTCATCAAAAAGTCAATGCAAATCTGTATTAAAAACTTTTGCTTTATCTTTATCAATAATAAATACTGCTTCGATCGATATTTTCTGTTTCGTTTCTTCAGAATAAGTAGTCAAGGAAGTTATCGCCCACCTAAGCGGTTCACCATAACTCATTAGCTTAGATAAAATATAATTTTTCAATTCAAATACACTTACTTCAGGCGGCCAGTCAAGCTCTAATTCTATAAATTCAAGATTCACTATATTGATATCTTATTCTTTCAAAATTTGTAAAGTAAGCAACAGAT
>Ga0208261_1001017_pt1 | contig 10283 bp, 9 predicted proteins | sample Knorr_S7_td_DCM__FD_185595 | JGI IMG/M metagenome (GOLD analysis project Ga0208261, IMG submission 185595) | Marine microbial communities from Southern Atlantic Ocean transect - Knorr_S7_td_DCM_ad_131m_LV_B (SPAdes) (version 3) | ecosystem: Environmental > Aquatic > Marine > Oceanic | place...
AAGAAGCTAAAGCAGAAGCACCTAAAGAAGAAGCTAAAGCAGAAGCACCTAAAGAAGAAGCTAAAGCAGAAGCACCTAAAGAAGAAGCTAAAGCAGAAGAAAAAAAATAAATGTATTTATATCGTATATTTACTTTGTATCCTGAATACTTTCCAGGCCATTTGAGTAAAGGATTGTTTGGAAAAGCAATGAAAGAAAAAATTTGGAATTTGGAAACAGTAAATATTAGAGACTACACAATTGATAAGCATAAAAAAGCCGATGATACTCCTTATGGAGGTGGTAATGGTATGTTAATTAAAGCAGATGTTTTAGCGAAATCTTTAGATGAAAATATAAATAAAAAAGAAAAAATAATTTATTTAAGTCCGAAAGGCAAGTTATTCGATTATAAATATGCCAAAGAACTTTCAACTAAAAAAAGTTTAAATATTATTTGTGGTCATTTCGAAGGTATTGATGAAAGAATAATTCAAAGTAGAAATATAGAAGAAATCAGTATAGGAGATTTTGTGCTATCTGGAGGAGAAGCTGCAACTTTTGTTATTTTAGATGCAATTTTACGATTTATTCCAGGGGTGTTAGGTAATTACAAATCTATACAAGAAGAAAGTTTTGAAAATGGACTTTTAGAGTATCCTCAATATACAAAGCCTCAAATTTGGGAGAGTCAAAGTGTTCCAGAAGTACTATTATCAGGAGATCACGCCAAAATTAAAGGCTGGCGTTTATCTCAATCTGAGGCTATAACACGCGACCGAAGACCAGATTTGTGGCAAAAATATAAAAAATTAAAATGAAAACTATAGAAGAAATAAATCAGTCAATTGTAAAAAAAGTAATTTCTGAAAGAAAACATCCAAATTTTTTTCCAGGAGATATTATTAAAGTTGGAGTTAGAATTACAGAAGGTAAAAGAGATAGAATTCAATATTTTGAGGGAGTTTGTATTGCAAAAAAAAATAGAGATATTAATTCATCATTTACAGTAAGAAAAATTTCTTTTGGTGAAGGTGTTGAAAGAACTTTTGCATTATACAGCTCAATAGTTGATACTATTAAAGTAGTTAGATCGGGTAAAGTAAGAAGAGCAAAGTTATATTATTTAAGAGATAGAACTGGAAAATCTGCAAGAATTGCAGAAAAAATAAAAAAGAAAATTGGTATAGACATAGAAACAAAAGTTCATGAAGTTACCGAAGAAAATGTTATGCCTGCAAGTGAAGATAAATCAATAGAAACAACTTCGGAGAATTTAAAAACTGAAATATCAAAAGAAGATCCAAAATCTATTAAAGAAGAAACTCCAAAAAAACATGAAAAAAAACAAGAACAAACAAAAGAAAATTTAGATCAGAAAAAATAATTTTTTTCTTAATGCCTCAAACTATATACGACAAAATTTGGAATGAACATCTTGTTCATGAACAAGAAGATGGAACTTCACTTCTTTTTGTTGATAGACATTTAATACATGAGGTGACAAGTCCACAGGCATTTGAAGGATTAAGAAATTCAAATAGAAAAGTTAGACAGCCTAAACTTACTTTAGCTGTAGCAGATCATAATGTTCCAACAACTGATAGAACAAAAGGAATTTCTGATAATGACTCAAAAATACAAGTTGATACATTAGAGGCAAATTGTAGAGAATTTGGAATAGAGATTTTTGGAATGAACGATAAAAGACAAGGAATAGTTCATATCATTGGTCCAGAGCAAGGTTTTACACAACCCGGAACTATTATTGTTTGTGGCGACAGTCATACAGCAACTCATGGAGCATTTGGAGCTTTAGCATTTGGTATCGGAACCTCAGAAGTTGAGCATGTTCTAGCTACACAAACTTTAGTTCAAAAAAAATCAAAGAATTTTAGAATTAATGTCAATGGAAAGTTACCTATTGGAGTAACTTCAAAAGATGTGATTTTACAAATTATAGGAAAAATAGGAACAGCTGGAGGAACAGGTTATGTAATTGAGTATGCGGGCGATTTAATTTCTAATCTGAGTGTAGAGAATAGAATGACCATTTGTAATATGACAATAGAGGGTGGAGCAAGAGCAGGTTTAATTCAGCCTGATCAAAAGGTTTTTGATTATTTAAAAGATAAGCCAATGTCACCAAAAGATGATAACTGGGAAAAAGCTTTAGAATATTGGAGCAATCTTAAATCTGACGAAGGGGCTAATTTTGATAAAGAAATAAGTTTAGATGGAAAGGATATTAAACCAATGGTCACTTGGGGAACTTCACCTCAAGATGTAGTTACAATAGATGGAAAAGTTCCAAATCCAAAAAATGAAACCGATCCAGATAAAAAAAACTCAATCGAAAGATCTTTAAAATATATGGGTTTAAATTCTGATGTTTTAGTTCAAGATATTAAAATTGATAAGGTATTTATTGGTAGTTGCACAAATGGTAGAATAGAAGATTTAAGAGAAGCTGCAAAAATACTGAAAGACAAGAAAATTGCAAATCATGTTAGTGCGATGGTTGTTCCAGGTTCTGGGTTAGTTAAAGAAAAAGCTGAGCAAGAAGGTTTAGATAAAATTTTTATAAATTCAGGTTTTGAGTGGAGAGAGCCAGGATGTTCAATGTGCTTAGCGATGAATGCTGATAAATTAAAACCAGGAGAAAGATGCGCCTCTACTTCAAATAGAAACTTTGAAGGTAGACAAGGCAGAGGTGGAAGAACACATTTAGTCAGTCCAGGTATGGCAGCAGCAGCAGCAATTTCTGGAAATTTAGATGATGTAAGAAAGTATCAAAATTAATGCAAAAATTTAATAAACTTAAAAGTATTCCTGCATATCTACCTATAGTTAATATTGATACAGATATGATAATTCCTAAACAATTTTTAAAAACGATAAAGAGAACTGGTCTAGGAAAAAATTTGTTTTTTGAAATGCGATATGATGACAAGGGGAATGAGATAAAAGATTTTATTTTAAACGAAAAACCATTTAATCAGTCTAAAATTTTAATTGCAGGAAAAAACTTTGGATGTGGCTCTTCTAGAGAGCATGCACCTTGGGCATTACTTGATTTTGGAATTACATGTGTAATTAGCTCAAGTTATGCAGATATTTTTTATAATAATTGCTTTAAAAATGGGATACTACCAATAAAAATTGATGAAGAAAAAATAAAGCAAATTTCGGAGTATTCTTTAAGAAAAGAAGAAATTAAAATAGATTTAAATGATCAAAAAATAATTTTTGGGAATAATGAAATTACATTTGATTTAGATCAGTTCAAAAAAAAATGTTTAATTGAAGGATTGGATGATATTGCATTATCATTAGAAAAATTTAAAAAAATTGAATCATTTGAAAATAAATTAAAAACATCTAAACCGTGGATTTTTAATGATTAAAGTAAAAAAAAGAAAATTTTTATTATTAGCAGGTGATGGAATTGGACCAGAAGTTGTTAGCGAAGTTAAAAAAATTATTCAATGGTTTAATATAAATAAATCTTTAGATTTTGAAATAGATGAAGATTTAGCAGGTGGAGTATCATACGATAAGCATGGAACCCCTATAACAGATGAAGTTTTTTATAAGGCTTTAGAATGTGAAGCTGTTATTCTTGGTGCTGTAGGAGGTCCAAAATGGGATGATGTAGAATTTTCAAAAAAACCTGAAAGAGCTTTATTAAAATTAAGAAAAGAACTAAAACTTTTTGCCAACTTAAGACCAGCAATCTGTTTTAAACAATTGGTTGATGCGTCAACTCTTAAACCTGAAATTGTTTCTGGGTTAGATATTATGATTGTTAGAGAACTGACAGGTGGAATTTATTTTGGTGAGCCAAGAGGAATTAAACCAATTGATAATGGTGAACGAAAAGGAATTAATACTCACTCATATACTTCAAGTGAAATTCAAAGAGTTGCAAGAGTTGCATTTGATTTAGCAAAAAAAAGAAAAAATAAAGTTACATCATGTGAAAAATCAAATGTAATGGAAGCAGGTTTACTTTGGAAAGAAGAAGTTCAAGAATTACATGATAAAGAATTTAATGATGTAGAGTTAAATCATATGCTTGCAGATAATTGTGCTATGCAACTACTTAGAAATCCAAAACAGTTTGATGTTATAGTTACCGATAATTTATTTGGAGATATGCTATCTGATCAAGCATCCATGTTAACAGGTTCTCTAGGATTGTTGCCTTCTGCGTCTTTAGGAGCAAAGAATAAAGAAGGAAATATGAGGGCTATGTACGAGCCTATACACGGCTCTGCACCTGACATTGCCGGCAAGGGAATTGCCAATCCAATAGCTACTATTTTAAGTTTTGCCATGTCCCTTAAATATTCGCTAAATTTAGATAAAGAAGCTAATGCTATTGAAAAAGCAGTTCAAAGTGTTTTAAATGAGGGACTAAGAACTAAAGATATTTTGTCTAAAGGAATGAAGGAAGTATCAACCTCTCAAATGGGTGATGCGATAATTTCAAAATTGCAATAACTTAACAATTATTCTAAACTTACAAAATGCCAATTTATACCGCTCCAGTAGAAGATATGATGTTTCTTTTTGATAAGTTAAGAAACAACAAAAATTATAACGATATTGAAAAATATAAGGAAGTAAACTCTGAGTTAGTGAAGGATATTTTAGATGAAGCAGCAAAAATTAATCAAAATATTATTTTACCTCTAGCTAAATCTGGAGATGAAAATCCAACAATCTTAGAAAATGGAATTGTTAGAACTCCCCCAGGTTATAAAGATGCCTATGATAAATTTATAAAGGATGGATGGACATCACTTTCTTGTGATCCTAAATATGGAGGACAAGGTATGCCAAAAACTGTAAGTGCTTTTTTCGATGAAATGCTTTCATCTGCAAGTCTATCATTTAAGTTATACAGTGAGCTAAGTATAGGTGCATACAATTGTATTCACCATCATGCAACTGAAGAAATTAAAAATAAATATTTACCCAAAATGGTTGAAGGTAAGTGGAGTGGGACTATGTGTTTGACCGAACCAGTTTGTGGAACAGATTTAGGATTATTAAAAACAAAAGCTGAAGAACAGACAGACGGAACTTTTAGATTAAATGGACAAAAAATATTTATTACCTCAGGAGATCATGACTTGACTGAAAATATTATCCATTTGGTTATTGCAAGAGCTACAGATTCTCCAAAAGGAACTAAGGGAATAAGTTTATTTTTAGTTCCCAAATTTAAAGTCAACGATGATGGATCAATAGGGTCAAGAAATGGAATATCTACAGGATCAATTGAAAGTAAAATGGGAATTAAAGGTTCGGCTACATGTGTATTAAATTTTGATAATGCGGTAGGTTATATGATTGGACCAAAGAATAAAGGGCTAAATGCCATGTTTACAATGATGAATTTGGAAAGAATTGTTGTTGGAATACAAGGTTTAGGTATTTCTGAAATTGCTTATCAAAATTCTTTAAGCTATGCAAAAGAAAGAAAACAAGGAAAAACAAATAATAGCAAATCTAATAATGGTGCTGACTATATAATTGATCATGCAGATATCAGAAAATCTTTACTAAATATGAAATCTATAATTGAAGGAGAAAGAGCGCTTTGTTTTTGGTTATCACAACAGACAGAAGTTAGTCTTAATCATAATGATGAAAAAATTAGAAAGGAGGCATCAGATTTGGTTTCTTTGATGACTCCAGTAGTTAAAACAATGTTTACCGATTTAGGAATGGAAATAACAAGTGATGCAATGCAAGTTTATGGAGGCTATGGTTACACAAAAGACCAAGGTATTGAACAATTATATAGAGATAATAGAATTACACCAATTTACGAAGGAACAAATTCTATTCAAGCTGCAGATTTGGTATTTAGAAAGCTATTTAATAGAAATGGCGATATAATTAATAAATATATAAATATGATCAAAAATGATTGTAATATTGAGCACGAAAAAATTAAACCTTTTATCAAAGATTTAAATATTCATATTGAAATATTAAATAATTTTACATCCTGGATTAAGGAGAAAATACAAAATTCAAAAGATGATGCTAGTGCTGCTTGTAATGATTATCTTAAGGCATTAGGCTTTATTTCTATTGCTCATGCTTGGATAAAAGTTTTAGAAGTTAGTTTCAAAGATTATGATAATAACAAAGATTTTTATGAAGATAAAATTCAAACTGCAAGATTTTATTTTAAAAGAGTGTTACCAAGATCTGAGAATCATTTTAAAACTGCAACAACTGGAAGCGATTATATAATGAATTTTAAATTTAATTAGAATGAGTAACTACGATACAAATTTAGATAAAAATAAAGCAAATTTTGTTCCATTGACTCCATTATCTTTTCTGCAAAGAGCAAAAGATATTTATCCTAATTATGAAGCAGTAGTTTATGAAGATAGAAAGTATACTTGGAGCGAGGTATATAAAAGATGTATTAAATTTGCGAGTGCATTGGAAAAAATTGGTATTGGCAAGGGAGATACAGTTTCAGTTTTAGCTTTTAATACCCCTGAAATTTTTGAGGCTCATTATTCTGTTCCCATGACTGGTGGAGTATTAAATACAATTAATATTAGATTAGATGCTAAAACTATTGCTTATATTTTAGAACATAGCGAAGCCAAAGTTCTTATTGTAGATAGACAACTTCATATAGAAGTTAAGAAAGCTTTAAGCATAATAAATAAAAAAATTACTATAATAGATATAAATGATAAATATGCAGATCAATCAAAATTAGAAAAAATTGGCGATTTAGAATATGAAGAATTTTTAATTACGGGAGACGAAGATTATAATTGGAAAATGCCCGAAGATGAGTGGCAAGCTATATCGTTAAGCTACACTTCAGGAACAACAGGAAATCCCAAAGGTGTTGTCTATCATCATAGAGGATCATATTTAATGTCAACTGGTAGCGCAACAGCCTGGAATATGCCAGTCAGGTTAAATTTTTTGACTGTTGTACCAATGTTTCATTGTAATGGTTGGTGTTATCCTTGGACTGTACCAATGTTAAATGGAAAAACAATTTGTTTACGAAATATTGATATTAAAAAAATTTTTGAGTTAATTGAAAAACATAATGTAACTCATTTTGGAGGTGCACCGATCGTACTTAACATGATTACAGGAGCACCAGAAAGTGATCGTAAACAATTGAAACATAAAGTATATGTTTTAACTGCTGGAGCCCCACCGCCAAGTATTATATTTAAAAAAATGAAAAGTCTTGGATTTGAAGTAATGCACGTTTATGGTTTAACAGAAACTTATGGACATGTAACACAATGTGCATGGAATGATGAGTGGAATGAGCTTGAAGAGGAAAAACAAAATGAAATTAAGGCTAGACAAGGGGTAAGATATCCCAATACTGAAGGTGTATCAATTATGGACCCAGAGACTATGAAAGAAGTCCCAAAAGATGGCAAAACAATTGGGGAAATAATGATAAGAGGAAATGTAGTTATGAAGGGCTATTTTAAAGATAAAGAAGCAACTGATAAAGCTATGAAAGATGGTTGGTTTCATTCTGGAGATCTAGCTGTTATGCATCCTGATGGTTATGTAAAAATTCAAGATAGATCTAAAGATATTATTATTTCAGGAGGTGAAAATATTTCATCAATTGAAATAGAAAATACTTTGTCAAAACATCCTTCAGTATCTATTGCTGCGGTGGTAGCTAAACCGCATGAAAAATGGGGTGAGGTACCATGTGCATTTATTGAGTCTGTAAAAGATAAAACTGCTACTGAAAAAGAATTAATTGAATTTTGTAAAGAAACACTTGCTAACTTTAAAGTACCAAAGAATATAGTTTTTTGTGAACTTCCAAAAACATCAACAGGTAAAATCCAAAAATTTGAACTTAGAAAAAAAGCTAAGGAAATAAATTGATTTTATAAAAATAAATAATTTTTAATATAAAAACATGAAAATATTTTCAATAGCAAAATCAAGAAGGTTGAGAAGTTCTCCCTATACATCTCGCATAGAAAAACAAGGAGTTACAGCTTATACAGCATACAATCATATGTTACTGCCTGCTGCTTTTGGATCTATAGAAGATTCCTGTGATCACCTAAAAAAAAATGTTCAAGTCTGGGATGTTGCCGGTGAAAGACAAGTAGAAATTATTGGAAATGACTCAGCAAAATTAGTTCAGTTAATGACATGTAGAGATTTATCTAAATCGAAAGATGGAAGGTGTTACTACTGTCCTTTAATTGATGATAAAGGTGGTTTAATAAATGATCCTGTAGTTTTAAGATTAAATAAAAATAAGTGGTGGATTTCAATTGCAGATTCAGACGTAATTTTATTTGCTAAGGGTTTGGCAATAGGAAATAAATTTGATGTTCAGATATCTGAACCAGATGTAAATATATTGGCTGTACAAGGTCCAAAATCATTTAAATTAATGGAAAATGTTTTTGGGAATGAAATTACAAAATTAAGATTTTTTGATTTTGATTATTTTGAATTTAAAGGTACAAAACATTTAATCGCTCAATCAGGATGGTCAAAACAAGGTGGCTATGAAATATATGTCGAAAATACAAATTCAGGTTTAGAATTATATGACCATCTTTTTGAAGCAGGTAAAGAATTTGATATTAAACCTGGTTGTCCAAATCTAATTGAAAGAATTGAAAGTGGTTTGCTTTCTTATGGTAATGACATGGACAATAATGACAACCCTTTTGAATGTGGTTTTGATAAATTTATCAATTTAGACTCTGATATAGTTTTTTTAGGAAAAGAAAATTTAAAAAAAATTAAATTTGAAGGAATTAAAAGAAAATTAATGGGAGTTCAAATTGATGCTAAAGAAATAAATCTATCTGGATCTATTGATCTTAAAGATGAAAATAATATAAAAATTGGAGAACTAAGATCTGGATGTTATTCAACTCATTTTGGAAAAGTTATTGGAATAGCAATGATAAATAAACCTTTCTGGAAAGTATCACAATTTGTTAAAATTCAGATAAATAACGAAACTTTTGATGGAAAAGTTTGCGATTTACCTTTCATTTAGTATAAAAGTTCTAATAATATCATGAATATTGCGATTGTAGGAGCTACAGGAAACGTTGGCAGAAAATTAATCGAGATATTGGAAAAAAAAAATTTTCCAATAAGCGAATTATTTTTAGTTGCGTCATCTAAAAGTGAAGGAAAAAAAATTATTTTTTCTGGAAAAGAACATACTGTCATTAATCTTGAAAAATTTGATTTTTCAAAAGTTAAAGTTGCTTTTTTTGCAGCTGGAAGTGCAATAGCAGAGAAGTGGGCATATGTTGCAGCAGAAAAAACAATTGTAATAGATAATTCAAAGTTTTTTAGAAAAGATCCAGATATACCTTTAATAGTACCTGAAGTAAATTCCAAAGAATTAGTTCATGTCAAAAATAAAAATATAATTGCAAATGCAAATTGTTCTGTAATTCCTCTTGTTGTTGTTCTTAAGCCTTTACATGATTTATATAATGTAAAAAGAATTGTTGTATCAACCTATCAATCAGTTTCAGGTGCAGGAAAAGATCCAATGGATGAACTTTTAAGTCAAACCCAAGAATTTTTGCAAAATAAAAAAATAGAATCAAAACATTTTACAAAACAAATAGCTTTTAATGCAATACCTCATATTGATAGTTTTTTAGAAGATGGTTATACAAAAGAAGAACAAAAAACTAATGATGAAGTAAAAAAAATATTGGATAATAAAATTAAAATTACGTCTACCTGTGTTAGAATACCTGTATTAGTATCACATTCTTTAAGTGTAAATGTAGAATTTAATAAAAAATATAAATTAGATGAAATTAAAAATGTTCTCTCAACCTCTCCAGGTTGTCAATTAGTAGATGAGCAAAAGGATGGTGGCTACATTACGCCAGTTGAGGCTGAAAATAAATTTGAAACATTTATTTCAAGAATTAGAGAAGATAAGTCTCAAGCTAACTCAATTAATCTTTGGATTGTTTCTGATAATTTGTTAAAAGGTGCGGCTCTAAATGCAGTAGAAATCGCAGAGTCGTTAGTTGAAAAGGATTTTTATGGAAAATAAAAATCCATTATCTCCACATTTGCAAGTTTATAAGTGGCATGTTTCTTCTTTAGTTTCTATAGTTACAAGGATTACAGGAATTATAAATATTTTAGCAATTACTTTAATTTGTATTTGGTTTTCCAGCTTATTACTTGGAGAATCTAATTATAAAATTATTAATATATTTTTACAATCTTACATTGGTAAATTTATAGCCTTA
>Ga0208261_1001019_pt1 | contig 10273 bp, 9 predicted proteins | sample Knorr_S7_td_DCM__FD_185595 | JGI IMG/M metagenome (GOLD analysis project Ga0208261, IMG submission 185595) | Marine microbial communities from Southern Atlantic Ocean transect - Knorr_S7_td_DCM_ad_131m_LV_B (SPAdes) (version 3) | ecosystem: Environmental > Aquatic > Marine > Oceanic | place...
GAAGAGGGTGGAGCCCTCGATGGTATGCCTGATATGGATTTCTAAGAGATCTATATCTCAATAGGCAATTGAACCGGTACGAAGTTTCTACTCTAGACTTTAATTATGGAAAGTAACTCTCTCCGAACAGCTGAAGGTCTGGGCGTCCTGCACCTTTTTTGTAGGATTCAAAACGAAATCGATAGGCTCAAGATCACTGAAATAGTTGAAGATGCACTTGCATCTTCGATGCAAGTGGTAACCGTATCCATTCTTGGTCACAAGGCAGACATTGCTTTTATGGTTCTGAGTGAAGATTGGGTTCAACTACGTAAGTTTCAAACCAGCTTGAAAGCAGCTGGTTTGGAAGTAGTTGATTCATATGTTTCCCTAACCGAAATTTCTGAATACGCTCAAGGCGTTCCAGAGGAGATGCGTAACGCAAGACTTTACCCTGAGTTACCTCCTGCGGATAAGAAAGCATGGTGCTTTTATCCGATGTCTAAACGAAGAAACCCAAGTCAGAATTGGTTTACATTACCGTTTGAAAGAAGAAAAGAACTCATGTACGAACATGGTGCTTCTGGCAGGAAATTTAGTGGAAGGGTTCTTCAGGTCATCACCGGCTCAACTGGAGTAGATAATTACGAGTGGGGAGTTACATTATTTTGTGTTCATCCTGATGATCTCAAAGACGTTGTCTACACCATGCGTTTCGATGAAGCATCTGCAGAATATGCGGAGTTCGGCCCTTTTTACTCTGGCTACGTAATACCGATAGAAGATCTGCTAAGCGAGCATACGAATTAAACTTTTTAGAAGCTGATTAACTTTCTACTGAGCCAAGGTCCCTAGATAAAGTTTGATGACGTTTTCGTCGTTAAGAAGATTTTCTCCAGTGCCGTCGTACGCATTCTTTCCTTGATCCAAGACATAACCCCTATCACTTATCTTCAGACATCTGGTAGCGTTCTGCTCAACCATCACAATTGAGACTCCGGTCTCATTAATTGATGTCACGTTTTCAAATACTTCTACCTGCAATGCTGGAGATAAACCCGCAGAAGGTTCATCAAGAAGAAGCACGGTTGGCTGCATCATCAGAGCTCTTCCCATGGCAAGCATTTGTCGCTCACCACCTGAAAGAAGTCCAGCACGTTGACGGATTCTCTCTCCAAGTCTTGGGAAAAGGTCGGCAATTTCCTTAATTCTCTCTTCAACTTGGTTCTTAGGAAGTTGGTATGCACCCATTTCAAGATTTTCGGACACTGTTAAGGAAGGAAAAACGTTTTCTGTCTGTGGAACAAAACCAACCCCTTTTTCAACAAGCTGGTGTGCTGGAAGATTTGTTATCTCTTCCCCCATCAGTTCGACAACACCACTTCTCACTTCAACAAGCCCGAACATGCTTTTAACTAAAGTTGACTTCCCTGCTCCATTGGGGCCGATAATTCCAACCAATTCACCCTTATGAAGTTCAAAATTGCAACCAGTCAAAATATCAACACCTGGAAGGTATCCAGCCACCAGATCCTTTGAAGAAAGAACTACTTCCTTATTGCTGCTATTAGACATCTTTGAGCTCCTCTGCGATCGAACTACCAAGGTATGCGTCTATTACAGCTGGATTCTTTGATACTTCACTTGGTGTTCCCTCGGCAATGATTCTTCCCTCGGCAAGAACAACTATCCAATCAGAAATTCCCATGATCGCGTCCATATCATGTTCTATGAAAAGTACGCTTACTCCTTCATCTCGAAGATTTTCTATATGGGCTAATAGCGATTCCACCAGTACCGGATTAACACCTGCCATTGGTTCATCAAGCAGAATTAGTTTTGGTTCAGACATTAAGGCTCGAGCCATTTCGAGCAATTTTCGTTGCCCACCAGAAAGCGTTGCTGCATATTCATCACGCATGTGCGATAAATTAAACTTTTCCAAAAGAGCCTCAGCCTTTATAAGAATCTCTTTTTCCTGAGATTTCCAGCGAGATGGAATAAGAGCATAACGAAGAAATTCACCCTTTTGTTCAGCGGCCCCTAGAAGCATATTGTCCAGAACTGTCATCTTTGCAAGAGATTTAGTTAACTGAAAAGTCCGCACCATACCTTTATGTGCAATCTGATGCGGACGTAGACCTGACAGGTCGGTCGTCCAAGAATCTGATTTTGAAAGTTGATGAAATGTCCACTTACCGGAGTCTGGCTTATCAAAACCTGTTATCAGGTTAAACAGTGTTGTTTTCCCTGCTCCGTTTGGACCGATAAATGCAGTAATGATTCCTCGCTGCACTTCAAGATGATCAATATCTACGGCACGCAGCCCGCCGAAAGAACGAACGACATTATCAACTTTCAAAATCGGGTCTGGCTTTTGAGATCCTGGGGTAGGTTCTATATTTTTCAATTCAGGGGCATTATTATCGGACATCGATTTGAGCCTCCTCTTTTTTTCCAACCAGGCCTTGAGGTCTCCAAATCATCAAAACGCCAAGCATAATACCCATCATGATCATCCTTACGCTAGCAACATCATTTGATTCGAGAATCACGCTAGGTATCCATCCGGATTCAACCATTTGCCGGAGAAGTTCTTCTACAAAGACAATTATGAACCAGAAAGAAACAGCTCCAATTACGGGCCCCCATACCGAGGCGGCTCCTCCTAGAATCAAGACGGTCCAGATAAAGAATGTTGTTTGAGGCTTGAACTGCTGTGTCTCAACGAACCCAGTATTCATTGCTCTTGTGATTCCAGCAAGTGCTACGATCATGCCACCAATAATTAAACTCTGAAGTTTGTATGAGAAGACATTCTTTCCTAAAGCTCGTGCAGCGTCTTCATCCTCTCGAATTGCTTTGATTACTCTACCCCATGGAGATTTCATTAACCCCCAAATCAGTAACGTAGCTAGAAGGACTAAAGTCCATCCAAGAATCATTACCCAAAGCGTCTGTTCATCAAATTTTAAACGCCAAAATCCATAGGATCCGTCACTTATTGGGTTCCAATCAATCGTGACGATTTCAGAGAACGATACTTCCGCATTCCGATCTTCAATACTGGGAAGACCGAAAGGTCCCCCAGTTAAATCAAGAAGTCTTTGAGATCGGAACGATATGCGTAGAACTTCTGCAATAGCGATAGTAGTTATTGCAAGGTAGTCTGCCCGTAACCGCAATGAAGGTAGGCCAATGCTTAAGGCGATTACAACTGCGAAAACTAGACCGCCCGCTATTGCAAGTATTAACGACCCACCAAGCCATCCTTGAGTAAAGAATATTGCCATCCCATAAGCTCCCGCAGCCATGAATGCAACAACACCAAAGTTCAGCAGACCGGTATATCCATAATGTAGATTTAACCCAACAGCTGCTAAAGCGAATGTTGCAGCTTGCACTCCAATGGAAGCGCGCAGAGCCAAACCGAGTAGATCTCCTATGTCGACACCGGCGAGGATATTCATAATCATGGCACCTACCCGAGCCTTTCTCGGACACCGAGAATTCCTTGTGGTCTAACAAGGAGGATCACGATAAGAACAGCTAAGGCAATTAAAAACTTCAAGTCATTGTCCAGCCAGAACGTTGAAGTTTCTGATGCTAGGCCGATAGCTATACCGCCGACCATAGCGCCGTATGCTGTGCCCAATCCGCCTAGAGTAACAGCAGCGAAAATCAAGAGTAAGATCTTTTCCCCCATCTGCCATTCAACGACCTGTGTGAGGCCGATCATAATACCTCCAAGGCCGGCTAATGCACTGCCGAAGATCCATACCCACATAATGGTTCTGTTCACATCTATCCCCGAAGACTCAGCAAGAGCTGGATTGTCTGAGACAGCCCGCATTGAAGTCCCTAGTCTTGTTCGCTGAAGCAGAATTCCGACTATTACCAAAGTGACAAACGCGATGGCAATGATGTAGTAGTCCTTAGGAGGGAGTTCAATGGGTCCGAGTGAAATCCCTTTCTGTATTTTGTATGACTCATAGGTTTCTGGTTCGGCTCCATGGTAGATCAACATGAGATAGCGCATGAGAAAGGCTAGTCCGATTGAAACAACCATAAGAGAAATATTGGTCATCTTCTTCCGTCGTAGCGGCCCGAAGATACCTTTCTCCAAAAACAATCCAAGAAAACCACCTATTACAACAGCTAAAACAACGGCGATCGGGAATAGGCCTCCAGTAAGTCCCATGGATGACTCGAGAACAAGAGCTATTACAGCACCAAAAGCTACCATTTCCGAATGAGCGAAATTAACGAGACCGGTTACACCGAATATAAGAGAAAGTCCTATTGAGGCTAAAGCAACGAGAAGCCCCACTTTTAGTCCGCTAACCATTCGGTTAAGTAGTCGTTCCCAGGTAGGTGGGATTTCTAGAATGGTCTTTTGTTCTTCACTTTGAAGTTGAAAACCTACTGAGGTTGTTCTTATTTCCTCCAACACGACAATAACTTCAGATGATGCCCCTTCCTTTATGGAAATACCATCAGGGAGGGGACCTATTAATTGGACGGTGAATTCCCCTATATAGGGAATCGGGATTGCCCACTTTCCATCGTCACCCGAAGCAACAGAACCAACCTCAGTACCGGCATCATCAACGATTGATACCGTAACGTCAGGAATAACTTCACGACCTACCCTTACTGTCCCTCGAAAGACTGCTTCGTTATCTAAAGCAGAAGCTACGAGGGGGAATGTCAAACTTGCGCAGAACGCAGCCAAGGCAAAAATAAGCATTCCTTTTACTGTTTTTGTCACAAGAGGACTTTAATCGGAAGAACGGGATCCTCCCAACCAAAATTGATAACAGTGCTATTTTTCCGATTATGGGCTAAAGAACTATCGGTTCCAGCCAGCATCTGAAATATGTCGTTCCTCAAAGAAAAGACAATCATCAGGGCATCCAAACGGCATTTCTTCATTGCTCCCTAATCTGCAACGTTGAACCACTTCTCCGGATTGAACTGTCCTACTGCTGTAATGCCTACAATCGTCGCGTACTGCCATAAACCCATTTTCACCTTTCCCGAATCCATATACAAGTAAATAAGGGTAAGAGTTAACACTCTCGAAACAATTTAGAAATCTATGTCCATTACTATTCAGGCATTAAATGGCAGAAAACTGTTTAGTTTTCTGAAGATGCGTTGGGTTAGCGCTCGCAATAGAAGGGAAATAGAAGGGAACAGGATGGAAACAGGTGATTTCGCGTGGATGCTGATTTCGACAGCATTGGTGGTCTTTATGGTGCCGGGTTTGGCGTTGTTCTATGGGGGTATGGATAGGTCTAAAAATGTCTTAAATATGCTCAATATGAACTTGTACTGCATCGGGATTGTCCCGCTGCTGTGGGTTACGTTGTCATGGACGCTTGGTAATAGCTCAGATGGGTCAGGTTTCTGGGGCGGTGACCTGATCGGTAACTGGGATCAGATCGGCCTTGATGGTCTAAATATGATGCCTGAAGATCTTATTTTCGTTGCTTTCTTAATGACGTTTGCCTCGATTACCCCAGCGTTGATATCGGGCGCTGTTGCTGACCGCATGAAATTTTCAGCTTGGGTTATTTTCGTCCCCATCTGGACGCTCCTTGTTTATACCCCAGTGACCTATTGGGTATATAGCGGGTGGCATCACAGTATGGGAGCGATTGACTTCGCAGGTGGTACCGCCATTCACATAAATGCTGGAGCAGCCTCACTTGCACTGATTCTTGTACTAGGAAAACGTAAAGGCTGGCCAAGCGAGTCATCACCCCCACATAACCTTCCTCTTGTCATGCTGGGAACAGGAATTCTTTGGTTTGGATGGTTTGGATTCAACGCAGGATCAGCTGGAGCAGCGAATGGTCAAGCTGTTCAAGCATTACTCAATACCTTTGTCGCTGCTGCAGCCGGAATGATTGGCTGGATGCTCATCGAATGGTACCGAGACGGGAAAGCAACAACTCTTGGTGCTTGTTCCGGTGTAGTAGCAGCACTAGTAGCAATAACTCCAGCAGCTGGCTACGTCGGTGGTCTATCAAGCATTATCTTCGGCCTCGTCGCAGGGGTAGGGTGCTACTTCCTCATCGGATTGAAAAACAAGCTCGGATACGACGATTCTCTTGATGTGGTCGGCGTTCACGGTGGAGGCGGTGTTATCGGTGGGCTCCTACTGGGCTTATTCGCAGATAACTCAGCTGTTAATAGTGAGCCCGGTGGATTCCAAGATGGGGTTTTCTTTGGCGGCGGCGAGCTCTTTATCGACCAACTAGTAGCAATGGGCTCAGTGATAGCCTTCTCCTTCATTGTCACATTTGGAATAGCGAAAGTCCTCGATGCCACAATTGGCCTTCGAGTTTCTGAAGAAGATGAAGAGGCCGGACTCGATCAATCACAACACGCAGAGACTGCTTACAACCTATAAAAGTAAGTTTAAATAATCATTTAATTGGCGGGGGATAGCTCCCCCGTCAATTAAGAATGTTCCCAAAATGGTCGAAGTGGAATACGGTGAATGTATGACCATTGTTCTTGCAAGACAAAATCTTCTTCAAGACCGGACCATACGCGGGTCGCAATTCACCAGACAACTCAGTGATTCCGCTGACTTTTGGCTAGAGGGTCTCTTCAACGACGTTGTTGGCGATCGATCTGATATTGCTCTTCTTGCTGTTGGAGGTTATGGCCGAAAAGACTTATCGCCACTGTCAGACCTTGATGTGCTTCTCCTCCATCGAACAGCTAATGACATTGACGTGGTCGCTGAATCTATCTGGTATCCCATCTGGGATCAAGGAGAGAAACTTGGGCATGCAGTTCGAACGATAGATGAGACAATAGAACTTGCTGCAGAAGATCTTGATACCGCTACAGCACTTTTATCATGTCGCCATATTGCCGGTTCAAAGAAACTTGCAGAGGAGCTTTCTGCACTTGCTCTCGCCCAATGGAAGAATAATGCTCGTTCATGGTTGCCCAAACTCGCAACTTCTATTCAAGAGCGCCACCGTGCCAAAGGTGAAGTCGCATTCATGCTTGAGCCAGAACTGAAGGAAGGTAGAGGAGGGCTACGAGACGTTCATGCGATGGGTTGGGCGGACCAAAGCGGGCAAGGCCCTTTAGAAGTAGAGCAAAATCAGCTACTGAAATCGTACGAAGTCATTCTTAGGGCCCGTGTAGAACTTCACAGAAGTGCGAAACGTTCCAGTGACAAACTCCTCCTAGAACAACAAGATGCTGTGTCAGAAGCTTTGGGGTATGAAGATGCTGATATTTTGATGGCAGATGTTGCATCAGCTGCTCGGCGTATTGCGTGGAACACAGATGAACTTTGCTATGCAATACAAAATGCGGGCCTATTTGGCTTGTGGAATTTTGGAAAGAAAGTCGGAGATACGTTAACCGGAAGAAGAAAATCTGTTTCAACGAGTTATGAATCCGATACGGACATGTCAGCAGAAACAGTTTTACGTATTTCGCTTACTACTGCTAAGAATCAAGAAAGATTTTCTCCAGAAGTCATCAAACAACTTCGAAATGTAGAGTTGCATGTCCCAGACCCTTGGACATCTGAGATACGAGATCTGTTCGTAGAGCTTCTTCTAACTGGTCATGATGCGATACCTGTATGTGAGACATTAGATGAACTTAATCTATTTGTCCCTTTTCTGCCGGAATGGAAGCCAGCGAGAAGTCGTCCCCAACGCAACGCCTATCATCGCTTCACTGTTGACCGTCATTTGCTTGAAACGGCCGCTGAAGCAGCGAAGTTACAAGATCGTGTTCAACGGCCTGACCTACTTGTAGTTGGTGCTCTTCTTCATGACATAGGAAAGCCTTATCCCGGTGATCACACGGAAATAGGTATCGAGCTCATCAATATTATCGGGTCGCGAATGGGATTTTCACCAAACGATGTAGAAACACTTGTTCAAATGTGCGAACATCATCTTCTACTTCCCGATGTAGCGACACGAAGAGACCTTGATGACTTTGACACGATACAAACAGTTGCAAGTTCACTTCAAACTGTTCAAAGAGTGGAATTACTTCATGCCCTCACAGAAGCTGACTCCATAGCAACTGGGCCAGCTGCTTGGAGTACATGGAAAGCCGGCCTTGTCCACGATCTTGCAGGCCGGGCATCGGCATATCTCAAGGGAGGAGAGGGAAGTATCATGGAGCGGGCATTTCCCACCGAAGAGCAGATGAAGATGATGCGTCGAGGCATGATTCGAGTTGAAGGGGATACAGACACTCTCACAATTATGGAGATAGACCGGCCAGGTGTTTTTGGGCGAGTAGCTGGGGCTTTATCTCTATGTGGCCTCGATGTACTAGAAGCAGTCGCCCATACAGATTTTGGAATGGTTCTCGCAGTCTTTCGTGTATCACCGAGCACTACCCGAGAAATTGATTGGGATTCGGTTTGTATCTTTGTTCAGGACTCGGTCCGAGGTCGTGTTGCGATTGCCGCTCGCCTTTCAGAAAGAATGAAAACATACGCCTTGCAGTCATCCCAAAAATTTCCAGACAGAGTAGTAGGAACTGACGTCAAAATAGATAATGAGACTTCGTCTACAGCGACAGTGGTGGAAGTATCTGCCCTAAATGGAATGGGCTTGCTGTATCAAATTACCCGCGCGCTGAGCTCGCTTGACCTGAATATTCTTAGTGCGAAAGTTCAGACGCTTGGCGCTGATGTTGTGGACTCCTTCTATGTTTTGGATAATGAAGGAAAGAAAATAGTCGACCAGGCACATGCTGAAGAAATTCGAGAAGCTGTTCGGCATGCAATTGAAATCTCAACCGTGATGCAAAGGAATTCAAATGACAGATGAACACAACCTTGTTCGATGGAGTGAAGCTCTTGCTGGGATTGCAAGAACGGGCCTTGCATTTACTGAGAATCTTTATGAGCGGGAACGTTACGAAGAAGTTCTCAACGTGGCAGCTGACATTCAGTCGCATCTATCTGGGTCTGATCAACCGGAGAAGAAGATTGACGAATGGATGCGTTCAGTTGGGGAAGGTATACCTGGTTATGTAACTCCAAAGATTGCCATAGGGGCTGTTGTTGGTAACGACGATGGGGAACTTCTTCTTATTCAAAGATCAGATTCTGGAGTTTGGTTATTTCCTACAGGTTTTGCAGACGTGGGGTACTCAGCTGCAGAAATAGCTGAAAAAGAAGTTCTGGAAGAAACAGGTATGGAGGTTGAAGCCCTTCGCATCATTTCGATTCTTGATGGTGTCCGAGGAGGTTTTACAAGAATGCCCTTGTATTCAATTGTTTTCCAATGCAAAGTTATCGGAGGAACTCTAAAGCCTCATCCTTTAGAGTGCCAAGATGTCGGTTTCTTCTCCCAAGACTCCCTTCCCGAACCTTTGGCAGGATCAGGAAATTGGGTGGATCAGGCTTTCCGAGCAGTGCGTAATGAACCAATTGAAGTGCAATTTGATACACCGCGAAGACCTGCTTGGAAAAATCCAGACGAAGGCTAGAACTTCTTTCTTTTCGGGTTACGCCTCTTCGGGGTTTGCTCCATCGCGAAGCCATCGTTCAACTTGGTCACCGAATCCAGATGCAGGGTCTGCTTTAAATTCCCCCTGGTCGTATCTGTATTCTAAATCAGTGACGTATGCATTCATATCCTCATCGTTTTCGATAAGTTGATCGACCTGTCTTTCATACGCTGCAGATGCTATTTCTAATTCTGTTGTTATAGATGTCTCAGGCAGTATTTCATTTAATCTTTCGATAAGTGCCAAAGTTGCTTTAGGTGACGCAGCTCCTGAAACATAGTTGGGAACAGTAGCCCATAAGGAAATTGAGGGGATACCAGCTTCTTGGATGGTTTGGTTGAGAACGCCAATAATTCCTGTTGGCCCTTCGTACATTGATTTTTGAAGATTAAGTTTAGAGCTTGTTTCTGCGTCTTCGCTGAACCCATAAATCATTACCGGGCGTGTGTGTGGAACTTCTGTGAGAAGTGAACCGAGCGTAATTACCATCGAAACTTCGAGGCTATTTGCTACTGAATTAATTTCTTCTACGAAGGTTTTCCACTGTAATTGAGGCTCTATACCTTCAAGCAGGAAAATATTTTGCCCAGAATCTGTACTAAATCTGGTCACTGGCCAATCTAACTGTCGACCATTTTCATCGAGATGAACTAATGGACGGGTTTCAGAAAAGTCGTAAAATTGTTCCGCCTCAATATAGGCAAACTGTTTGGCATCGAAATCTTCTCGTAAATGTTTCAGAGCCCAACTTGATGCATTCCCAGCATCATTC
>Ga0208261_1001020_pt1 | contig 10273 bp, 12 predicted proteins | sample Knorr_S7_td_DCM__FD_185595 | JGI IMG/M metagenome (GOLD analysis project Ga0208261, IMG submission 185595) | Marine microbial communities from Southern Atlantic Ocean transect - Knorr_S7_td_DCM_ad_131m_LV_B (SPAdes) (version 3) | ecosystem: Environmental > Aquatic > Marine > Oceanic | place...
GATGAGATGCATACACCTTATTGGAAAAATAGATATACAGCCTTGCTTGTATTACAAAATAAGCAAATTCATATTAAAAAAGATTTTGCTAAATTATTTTTGAATGATAGTCATAGATTTGTGAGATTAAAGGCAAAGGAAATTACTTCTTAGTCAGTTTCTCTTTCGTAAATATAAATGGAATATTTATCACCAATTCTTGTCAACAAAACTATTAAAATTATCTATTTTTTTAAAAATTAATGGACCAAATTCTGATCCCCAAATTTTTTTATCATTTTCTATTTTATATCCAGAGTCTTCAGAAATAAGACTGTTTTTATTTACTGTCACTTCACTATTTATATAAGTCTTATCTTTCCCATATTGTATATAGCACTTACAACCTGATTCTATCATCCCTGAAAAGTTTCCTGGGCTTGTTTCTCTAAAATGCATAGAACACCCTGATTTTTTATATAACTTATATTTAGATATATTTTCTAGAAGAGATATATCTAAAGCACCACCAGTAAATCTTTCTTTATCTTCGATCTTATGATTGCTTAAAATAAAAATATCTTTTTCGTGGGATAATTTATTTATAGACTGTCTATATGGATTCCATATATCGTGTTGATATCTCTGTTCTGAGTAAAACGCAAAACAGTTATAAGTTTTAAAAAACAACGGCCGAATATGTATTTGTATATGTGCAAAGTTTTTGGGATTATCTAAAGCTTGTTCTTTATTACTAAATACGCCTGAAATTATCTTTGAAAATTCTAGTAGATTTTTGTTTCTCATTTTTATATATAATTTATTTTTTTATAGAACGAATTTCCGATGCATAAGAGGTTTGCAGGATGGCTAATGAATCTATTGCTCTTGTAACAGAAGATCTACTCCTTACATTGTTTGAGACAAACCATATCCTTTCTTCTGTACAAGTATGACTATAGTCTGAATAAATAATTAGAGTTCCATCATCAAGAATTTTATATAATGATACTATTTGTATAGCTTCAGTGTATCCAACGCTCCTAATTATCTTTCCTTCTGTTTTAGAAATCTCTATCGGAACTATTATACTTTCACCGGAATAGTTTTCTTTTTGATTCTCCTCCCCCCATTCATTTTTTGGTTCCCAATTAATTAGGAACGCTTTATTTACTGCATTAGAAGTTATTAAATTATCTTTTACTAGTTTAGTTAATCTATTATCATTTGTTCTAGCAGGAGTTATTTTTATTTTGCTTCTGATTTCTTCAAATTCTTGAAAGGCTAGGGAATGTCCACTTCTCATAGAGTTCCATTCCCCAACACTTTTTAAAAAAAATTGTTCAATTTGCATTTATTTCTTTGAAATTTGGATCAACTTATTTTCATGAAATTCAATAATTTAACAAATATCACTAGTTGCAAAAGCTTTTGTTATGAATGATGTATCTAGAAAACTTTTTGTTTGCAGACCAATCGGAGAATTCCAGGATCTCATATATGGAACTATGTCATTGCCAAAACAATTATTATATTCTTCGGAATCTATTAGCCAATCAATATGAGCGTCAAAGCCTAGTTTATTTAAAATATTAGAGCTTTTAGCAACTTCTCTTTGACTTGTGATTGGTCTGCCAAGAATATGTTTGTATCTTAGCTTTATAGATTTATATTGGCTAATACTATCAAAATAGAAATTTTTATAAATACTTGATTTGCAAACTACCCTTGTGAATTCTTTTATTGTGATATCTCCATTCCTAAGTCTCCTTTCAATATCAATTGGTCGCTCCGATTGCATTAATGATAAGTTCCCAAAGATGTTTTTATATAATGCATTTATTGCTATAAGTAATGCTTCATCATCATTGGGAACAAATTCCTTTATTTGCAAAAGTTTTATTGGAATTTCATCTTTATTTGTTATATTGAAATTATGAGTTTTAATTTTATCTCGTCTGTAACTGCTTATAATTTTATTATTCAGTAAGTTTTCAATTTGTTGAGGTTTGCAAGTAGATGTTGTCATGAATTTGTTTTTCTCTCCTGGCATAGATGCTCCTCTAATATGTAAATTATATGTTGTTTTATTACTTCCAGATACCCTGCTTTTATTATATTTAACTGGTTTTGTATTGATAGTTTCTGCTCCTAGGCGGAGTGCTTTAAAAGGAATAGTTAACATATCAATATTTTGTACTAATTAATTTTATCAATACACATAGGCTAAATATAAATCTTGTGTGGTTAATTATCTTTATTATTTAATTTCTTAATACTATTTTCTATTGCCTTAACTTTTTTCATGAGTTGCTGAAGCCTTATTCTTTTTGAATCCAGCAATGGTTGCAAGTGCAAACATTCCAAGCAGAGCGGCACCAAGCATCAGTCCAGCGCTTTGACTGACGCCTGCTCCCACAGCAACAATAATTGAGTCACTGATTAATAAACTTATTATTAAAGCAGGGGTAAAAAGTCTCCAGCGAGTTCCTCCTATCCCTAGCGCATAGCTTAAAAAATCAAAAAGTCCAGTCATTAGCAGTCCTGTCATTAGGAAAAAATTTCCTTCTAGTTGATTTTGATTAAAACCTTCAATTCTTTTCATAGCTTTTTCTCCAACTAATTTTCGAACAGGAGCACGCCCGAAATTTCTAGCTATGAAAAATGCTAACTGACAAAAAATTAAATCAGAAATAAATATGGTTAGATAGCCAGTTTTAAAACCAAGTAATGATCCTGCTAAAAGTGAATAAACAGAACTAGGTAATGCTGGAAGGATTACGCTTATTCCGCGAAGTATCAGAATTCCGAGAGGAGCCCAAATACCCATTTCTTTGACTGCGTTCCGTAATGGCTCAATCCCATAAGTCTGAATTAGGAAGACAAGTAAAATAAATGCTCCTGTTATTAATGAAATAAGAAGGAACTTTCGTAATTTTTCTTTTCTCAAAATGAACTCCTAGCTAACGAAGATCAGCTCTTATAAGATTTCTAATATGATTATCCTATTTAAGGTGTATGTAATTTCATTAATCCATAAAGATTTACGTGATTTTTAATTCTTCAATTTATCTTTTTTGGCTTGGTTTTATTTAAAGCTAATTTTTTATATGATTAATTAAAACTTAGGAAAGACCTAATAATTTAATTCTGAATAGAGCTATGTTTTTTGCCTGGATTGGATTTTCAATGAGAAAAGGATGAGTTTTAATTTTTTCAAAAGTTATTTGAATTTTTTCTTCGATTCTTTTTTCTGTATCATTTCCTAAATCATAAGATTTCCAGGCAGCATCAAATGCCATCGCAAAACTGTCAGCATTATTATATAAATTTTCATTAGAAGCTTCTAAATTCATAAGAAGAGTTTCAAATATTTAATTAATTTAAACCACTTGATAGGGATATTAAAAAGAGGTAGATTTTTGTAATTTATTTTTTCATTTTCAAAATTGTTTGATGATTCTCCAATAAGTTTTTTCATGAATTTCAATAAGATCAAAGGAATTTGCAGACAAATGATTTAAAACCAACATAAAGTTTGATTATTGTTTAAAATGAATTCGATTATCAAATAAATATTTTGCCTGATATTAATGACTTTTTAGTCTTTTTAATTGTTATCTTCATTGTGATTGTTAACTGTTTTCGAAAAAACAGAAAATAGATTTATAAAATGCTTATTAATTTAGAAAAATTACTACTTATTTTTTTTAAGCTCCTAGATACCTTTGTGAAAGGATTTTATTTTTTAATTTTGACTGCCTTTTAAAACTACGAATCTCTAAGAGTTGTTCCTAGCCTCAATGCTAAAACCCCAGCAAACATAACCATTAAAAAAGTGATCCCAGCAAGATCAGGTGAATTTATGCCAAGACCGGAGGAGAAATCAACTTTGGATAAATCAAAAGTACTTTGAACTCCAAGTAAAAGGTTCATCATCTCTTAACTACTAACTATTTTCATGCTAACTCAAGATTGAAATGATCTTTTATTTTTGAGCTTCCAGTATCAACTATTATGCTGTTTTGTAATAATCAGGATCTGTCTTCAACTCCTTAATAATGCGGGAAAAGTTTCTTTTAGAAAATTACGAGACTTGTATTCAATTATTGGAAGGAATTAAATAAAATTTCTAAATACAGGTGTTTTATCTCATGTGCACTTAATCCAGATTTCTTAGAAATATATAAGGAGTTCTAGCACTTACCTTCGAGTAGGTAGAAAGTTAGTCAGGGTAAAAAGTTCAACTGGATACACTAGTGCTGTACTTGCATGGGGCTATAAAAATCTTCCTCACTTGTTGATGCGATTTTTTTTAATGTCGCTCTTTTTAAGGACTCAGCTTCTTAAAACTATTATCTAAAGTTTTTACATCCCTAGTAAACTTTAAAACCCCTGTCAGAGACAGAGGTTAAAGGTGCCAGGACCCAGATTTGAACTGGGGACACGGCGATTTTCAGTCGCCTGCTCTACCAACTGAGCTATCCCGGCTTAATCCTCTAATAATCTACCAATTCGTTTGTACCTTATTCAAAAATAAATTGAAATCGCCTTAATTTTCTTTTCTCCTTTTTTAAAGGCAAGATAAGAATCAGGAGAAATTTAGAGGGTGTGTTTTTGAGAGGTTGATTTTACTTGGCAGGAATAGATTTAATCATTTCAACCAATGTTTTATGTGCATCTGAGCAGTCTTGAAGAAGATGGTCAAACTTTATGTCTACGGTTTGATTATCGACTTTAAGCTGAAGTGATTCTGGAGAGAGGCTTATCATTTTGGCTGATTTAAAGATTTCGATTTTTCCATAATATTTTGCATATGCATTCACTGCATCCTGGTGATCATTATTCATGTGTTTGCATATTCGTGAACTTGATTCTTGAGTGATGGGTTCGGAATTCATTATTAATTCTTAGATAATTAATTTAATTACTAATAAATAAGTTAGTTAGGATGTAATGAATTGACATTAAAAATCTTTTAAGAGCTTGATATTTTTTTAGATAAGGCATTCAACGCAATACTTGCTACTCCTGCTGCAGGTGGCCTTTTACATATTCTTATTGGGATACCTATTTCTTTCTCCCTTATTTTTTTCCAAGTAGTATTTTTTGCTCCACCTCCAATAGTAATTATTTGTCTAGGTATCTCAGCACCTAATTCATAGAGCTTTTGCCAACCTCTAGCTTCAATTCTGGCTAAACCTTCTAATATTGCGTGTAGATAAAGAGAATCACTGACTGGCCTTGGCTCAAGCTTAGGTTGCAAGTCTGGATCATTTATGGGAAATCTTTCACCTTTTCTTGATAATGGAAGAAGATCAATTCCTGTTGAATTCTTGGGATTTATCTGCTGGCTTAATTCTTCAATATATTCTAAATTAAAAAAATCAAGTAGTATTGCTGCTCCTGCATTAGATGCCCCACCACATAGCCAATTCCCTAATAATTTATGATTTGAAACCCCATTATATAAAAGAGGTTTGTCAACAAACTTCTTAATAACAATTGTACTTCCAAGTATCGTAATCCCATCATTTTTACTCGCTAAGGTAGCTAAAACTCCAGCATTAGAATCTGTTGTGCCTGCTATTACTTTGAGACTTTTCGGTAAATTTAATTCATTGGCTTTTTTGTTACATATATTCCCCATTATTTTTCCTGAAGATATTATTTTAGGAAGACATTTTAACCAATCTAAATTTTTAAATTTCGTTGGCCATGAATTATTTGATATGTCCCAACCCATTCTAATGTTATTACCTTCTTCTCCATACTCCCAATTATTTAGAAGCCATCCACTCATCCAATCTGCTTGATGTCTTAAGATTATTTCATTGCCATATAAGGCTAAAAGCTTTAGTGCTCTCCCAACACTTCCACTTATACTTGAGCCAGCACATTCTTTTAAAAAGAGATTATCAATTTCGTTTGAATATTCTGAAAAGGATAAGAAATAAGGTAGAGCTTTTCCTATAGGATCTCCATCCTTTGTACATGCTAAGAGTGTTCCAGATGTTCCTGCTATAGAACAAGAAACTAATTTATCTTTAAGATCTTTTGGAACTTCTTGTATTAACTTTCTGAAGCAATATATCCAATCTTCCCATATCTCTAGACCTGTAGGATATCTCCGCGCGCAAGTGTAAAGTATTTTTCTTTGAGTATTGATTATTGCAATTCTTATTCCTGTTGTACCTAGGTCAATCCCAAGTACAAGCGTATTCGTCAACATTGAATCATTTTAATTGAAGTTGTTTCATATGAGTTTGCTCAATTCTTGGGCTTTTTCAGATACGTCCTCCCATGGGAGAAGAATATCTGTTCTCCCAAAATGACCATATGCAGCAGTCTCTCTATAGAAACTCCCACCTCTTGTACTAGGTAGGTTTTGAAGGTTGAATGATTTTATAATTCCACCTGGCCTTAGATCGAATTGATCTTGGACAATTTGGGTTAGATCATCGTCAGGAATCTTGCCTGTTCCAAATGAGTCCACAAGTATTGATATTGGTTTCGCTACTCCGATTGCATAACTTAATTGAACTTCAACTTTTTTTGCAAGATTTGCTGCAACTAGTGCCTTGGCAACAAACCTTGCAGCATAAGCTGCAGATCTATCAACCTTTGTAGGATCTTTCCCTGAGAAAGCACCTCCACCATGTCGTGCGTATCCACCATAAGTGTCAACAATTATTTTTCTACCTGTAAGACCTGCGTCACCTTGAGGGCCTCCAATAACAAATTTCCCAGTAGGATTTACAAGAAAACGAGTTGATTCTTTCGAAGGTTTGAGAGGCAAGTCTTGTGTCGCTGGCTCAACAACATATTTCCATAGGTCTTTTGCGATTCTTTTTTGGATTTCCTTTTCATCAGTAATTCCAGCGACTTCAGATTTATGCTGAGTAGAAATTAGTATTGTGTCTATAGAGGTGGGAAATCCGTTTTCGTAGGAAACGCTTACTTGGGTTTTCCCATCAGGTAAGAGATAATCAATTAATTGTTGATGCCTTACCATTGCAAGCCTTCTAGCCAATCTATGAGCCAGACTTATTGGTAATGGCATAAGTTCAGGCGTCTCGTCACAAGCAAATCCAAACATAATCCCTTGATCACCTGCTCCCACTTGATCTAATGGATCTTTTGAATGGTCCTCCGCTTCGTCTACGCCCTGAGCAATGTCTGAAGACTGTTGGTCCAGTGCAACTAGAACTGCACAACTATTAGCATCAAACCCCCCAGCGCTGGCACCTTCATAGCCAATGTTTTTGATTACTTCTCTAACTAACTTATTGAAATCAACCTCTGCTTTGGAAGTTATTTCTCCAGTTATTAAACATAATCCAGTATTAACTACCGTTTCGCAGGCCACTCTACTGGTTGGGTCTGCACTTAAGCATGCATCTAAAACTGCATCACTTACTTGATCGCAGATTTTGTCTGGATGCCCTTCAGTGACAGATTCAGAGGTGAAAACGTATCTACTCATTGGAAATATTAATTGTCAATATATTAGGGGTTTAAATGAACTTTTAATTCATTTAAATTTTCCACAAGAAATCTTTCCTCAGTTAAAGTTGGAGGAATCTCCCAACCGCCTGTAAAGCCAATAACTATTGGTATTTTAGCGTCTTTTGCCATTTTTAAATCAGTATCTGCATCTGATATAAGAGCACAATCTGAAGGATTTATATTCATTTTTTTGCAAAGTTCTATAACTGCAGCAGGGTTTGGTTTAGAAGGTTGATTCTCAGCACTCCAAAGATAATCAAAGATACCTTCCAATTTATTTCTGCAAATAAATTCTTCTATTCCTGCTTTTGTATCATTTGTCATTAGGGCAATACATACGCCTTCATTCTTTAGAGAAACTAATAGATCTAAGGCTCCTGAAATTAAAGGTCTTTGCTTCTTGATATTATCTTTTTGATTAGAAAGTAAAATATCTACTTCATCGAAAATTTTGCGACCTATTGAAAGTGCTTTAAACCAATCAAAACCAAACAAAGTGAATATTGTTGCAGTAGATATAATATTTTGCTCTCTAGAAGCAATTGCTAAACTTGCATTGGCTGAAAGGGAATTTTTTTTTAATCCATAAACAGAAATAAGTAACTTTTTTAAAAACCAAATTTTAATATTTTTAATTTTTAATTTTTTAAATTTTTTTTCTGAAAGATCGATTCTGTATTTTGCCAGTTCTAATAAGCATTCCTCGCTGTTTGATAAGGTTCCATCCTTGTCAAATATTATTGCCTTAATAAAACCAACAGAACTATTTCTTATTAAAAGTTCTGCCATTTCTAAATATGTAACTAATCAAATATTCATAACTGCAATAGGATCTTCTCCTTCTTCAGCTTGCTCAAGAAGCATTTGTTTGTATCGTGCTGCCATTTCTTCAGCTTTATCAAAAACTTTTTGAGGGTCGGTCAGCATGTCTCCTGGTTCTGGTTCAAGTGCCTTTGTAGATAGCGAAATCCTTCCTCTCTCTGCGTCTAGGTCTATTATCATAACTTTCATTTGATCATTGACATTTAATACAGAGTGTGGAGTTTCAATATGTTCATGGCTTATCTCAGATATGTGAAGAAGTCCACTTACGCCTCCTATGTCAATAAATGCACCATAGGGTTTAATGCCTCTTACTGCTCCTACAACAACCTCTCCAACTTCAAGACGATTCATCTTCCTCTCAACCAAAGCCCTGCGATGACTTAGAACAAGTCTATTTCTTTCTTCATCAACCTCTAAGAATTTCAATGGTAGAAAATCAGCAACTAGTTCTTCTTTTGCCTTTCTTGTACTGATATGTGATCCAGGGATAAATCCTCTAAGTCCCTCAACGCGAACAAGAGCACCACCTCTATTCGTAGCAAAAACCTCAGAGTAAATTGTTGCATCTTCTTTTTGCAATTGTCTAACTCTTTCCCAGGCTCGTTGATATTCAATTCGTCTAATTGATAAAGATAATTGACCATCTTCATTCTCTTCAGTCATTATGAAAAACTCTCTAATTTCTGAAGGTTGCAAAACATCACTCAATCCTTCTACTCTATTAATTGATACTTCCTGCATAGGCATAAATGCAGCTGTTTTGGCACCAATGTCAATCATTGCTCCTTTTGACTCAAGAGCAAAAACAGTCCCATTGACTATGTCACCTGGTTTAAAGTTGTAGTCATATTTACTTAGTAAAGATGCAAATTCATCAAGAGTGAAGCCTGCGCTTTCAAGATCATTTTTATTAACCCTGCTAGAGGAGACATCAGCGGAAGGAATGTCTTTTGGAATGGCATCTTCTTTTAAGTCAGTAATGGAATTATCTTCTAATGTTGCATTTACTGAATTTGAATTGGTTTCTTCAGTTATTGAGCTTTCTTTTTCGGAACTTTCGTCTTGAACTTTGCTTGCTGGGTTTTCAGACATGCTTGAATGGCGGTCTGCCTTTTATGGACAGTGCGATAGAAATTCAAATTGGCCCGCCGACCAAATTGAAATTAAATTCTACTTTATTGATAGGTCTTTCTAGTTAAAGAACTGATGCAAATTGTTCTTTTTTGAGTGGTTTTAGTGATTCCAGGGTTGTAATGAAATCATTAATTCCATGAAATTGTCTGTAAACAGATGCAAATCTTATGTAAGCAACTTCATTGATATCTTTTAATTGAGTCAGAATCATTTCCCCAATCTCAATAGCTTCAACTTCTTTCCGTATACCTTGATGGAGTTGTAGTTCTATTTCATCGACAATAAATTCAATTTTAGATGAATTTACAAGAGTTTTTTCACATGCTCTATTTAATCCATTAATTATTTTACTTCGATTAAATAATTCTTTTGCTCCGCTCTTCTTTAAAACAGTAATTGGGGTAGTTTCTACTCTTTCATATGTAGTAAAGCGGAAGTCGCAGTTTAAGCACTCCCTTCTTCTCCTTACGCTTCTACCAGAATCAGCCGAACGAGATTCTAGAACTCGACTATCTGTATTTTGGCAAGATGGGCACTGCATGAAGCCCTTTTAAATCATTTAACTAACTTTAAACATTTATTTGGCTTCTGAGAAGGGGCAAATGAAATAAAACAACTATTTTATTTGAAAAAACTTTATTAATTTTAAAGATAAAATCAATAAAGTTTTTCATTTTAATTTAGACATAAAAAAAAGCCCTGATTTATCAGGGCTTTTTTTTATGTTTTTTACTTGTCGTACTTTGGTGGATCGCGGAATGCGACAGCAAAGAAGAGAGTTACAAGTGCCAATGTAAGGATTAGCGTGTAAGAGAATGCTTCCATC
>Ga0208261_1001022_pt1 | contig 10271 bp, 6 predicted proteins | sample Knorr_S7_td_DCM__FD_185595 | JGI IMG/M metagenome (GOLD analysis project Ga0208261, IMG submission 185595) | Marine microbial communities from Southern Atlantic Ocean transect - Knorr_S7_td_DCM_ad_131m_LV_B (SPAdes) (version 3) | ecosystem: Environmental > Aquatic > Marine > Oceanic | place...
TTCACCTAATAGATTAAGATTTGGACCGTTGATAATTAGTATTTTGCTCACAAAAACCTTATATTCTATGAGAAAAAAAAATAAAATAAAAATTATAGTCAACGGTAAACAAATGACTGTAAATCTAAAATATTCATTAAAAAATCTTATCGAAAAGTTAAATTTACCGATGAAAAAGATAGCTATTGAGCTAAATAGACAAATTGTAGATAAGAAAAGAATAAGTAAAATTATTTTAAAATCAGGTGATAAGATTGAAATTGTTAATTTTATTGGCGGGGGTTAGTGAAGAAAAAAGATCAATTTATAGTTGGTAAAAAAAAATTTTCATCAAGGTTAATTGTTGGGACTGGAAAGTATAAGAATATGTCAGAGTGTGCAAAAGCAATAAAAATATCTGGTGCTGATATAGTAACTGTAGCAGTTAGAAGAGTAAATATTTCTGATAAATCAAAACCACTACTGATGGATTATATTAATCCAAAAAATATTACCTATTTACCCAATACAGCAGGTTGTTTTACTTCTGAAGAAGCTCTAAGAACTTTAAGACTTGCAAGAGAAATTGGAGGATGGAAACTTGTTAAGTTAGAAGTTTTAGGAGATAAAAAAACTTTATTTCCTGATGCAATTGAAACTTTAAAATCTACTGAAGTTTTAACTAAAGAAGGATTTAAAGTTATGGTCTATTGTAACGATGATCCTCTAATGGCTAAGAGATTAGAAAATGCAGGAGCTTGTGCAATAATGCCTTTAGCTGCTCCAATTGGATCAGGATTAGGTATTCAAAATAAAATAAATTTAAAAATAATCAGACATCAAACAAAACTGCCTTTAGTTGTTGATGCAGGAATTGGCCAGGCCTCAGATGCCGCGTTAGCTATGGAACTAGGTTGTGATGGAGTGCTAATAAATACAGCAATTGCAAAAGCAAAGAAGCCTTTTGAAATGGCTCAGGCCATGAAATTTGCAGTAATTGCAGGTAGAAAATCTTTTTTGTCAGGTAGAATTAAACCTAATTTATTTGGCTCTTCATCCACCAGTAATAAAGGTTTAATCTAATTTTTTTCTATAATAATTTTTTTTTTTAAATTTCTTTTTTTTATAAATCTTTTTTGATATTTTTGGATTTTTGCTATGAGGCTTATTTTCGATTATTATTTTTTTTAAACTTTCGACTTGTTCTAATTTTTCAATAACTTTTTTTGACTTAGATTTAAATTCTATAATATATTCAGATAAATTTATCTCATTATCAGCTATAATATTTATCTTCACTTTATTTTTTTTTTCAAAATATGTTACATCTTCTTTAAAATGTTTTTCAATAAATTGAGTAATTTTATCATTTATTTTTAAATCAATTATTTTAGAATTATTTTCTAAAGTCTTAATTTCTATCATTTTTAAAATTTTTAATGCAAAAGATTCACTAGTAAGTTTAATAGACCATTTAACATTACTTTCTCTTAGTCTTTGTCTAGACATCTCAAGCAGACCAAAATTACTAATTCTACCTATCTGAATTCTTGCTCTATCATTTCTGCATTTATCTTTAAGCCGTCTCTCTACTTGTCTTCGATTTCCAAAATTTAGCATATCTATAAAGTCTATTATTATTAGACCTGAAAGATCCCTAATTTTTATTTGTCTTGCAATTTCTTCTGCTGCTTCTAGATTTGTGTCTAATGCAGTGCTTTCCACATTTTTTTGTTTGATTGATTTTCCTGAATTTACATCTATAGAAACTAATGCTTCTGTAGGGTTTATTACAAGATAACCTCCAGAATTAAGCTTAACTTCAGATTTAAATATTTCAAAAAGTTTTTTTTCAATATTTTCTTTAAAAAATAATGGAGTTTTTTCTCTATATTTTTTAACTTTTTTTAATTGTTTAGGCATCATCAACTTCATATAGTTTTTTGTTTTTTGATAACCTTCATTGCCCTCAACAATTATATTTTGCGTTTCATCATCATACATATCTCTTATACTTCTTTTAATTATGTCGCTTTCTTGATGAATTAATGATGGAGCAATAGAGTTCATAGCGTTCTCTTTAATTGAATTCCATGATACAATTAAATTTTTTAAATCATTGTTTATCTCATTTTTAGTTTTATTAGATCCTGCAGTTCTCACAATAATTCCCATTTCTTTAGGAATATCAATTTCATTTAAAATAGTTCTTATTTTTTTTCTTTCTCCTGGATTAAAGATTTTTCTGGATATCCCGCCACCTTTTGCCGTATTTGGCATTAGCACAATGTATTTTCCTGCAATAGATATAAATGTACTTAATGCTGCGCCTTTGAAACCTCTCTCGTCCTTAAGTACCTGCACTAAAATTACTTGATTAGGTTTAATAACTTCTTGAATTTTATATCTTTTTGACGGAAATTTTTTATCTTTTTTTTTTTCTTCTTCTATTTTTTCAACTGGATCTTCTATTTTTATTTCTTCCGCTCCTTCTAAAATTTTATTTTCAAAATTTTCACTTTCCTTCGAAAGCTCTTCTCTTACTTTTTCTTCTTCTTCTTTAATTTTTTCCAAATCGCTTTGAGGAAGTTGGTAGTAATCAGACTGAATGTCATTAAAAGACAAAAATCCGTGCCTTTCTCTTCCAAAGTCCACGAATGCAGCTTGTAATGAAGGTTCGATTCTACTTACTTTTCCTAAATAGATATTGTTTTTGATTAATGTGTTGTTAATACTTTCATATTCATAATCTTCGATATGATTTCCATTTTTAAGAACAACTCTAATCTCATTTGGATGCGAAGCATCAATAAATAAATTTTTTTGCATAGTTTTAGATATTTTTTCATAGTTTTTTTTTTAAATTCGGTGCCATAACAATAACAAATTCATATACTAAATAAAACTAAAATGAGCTCATTAATAAAAAAAATACTAATTTTTTCTTCGGTTATTTCTACTATGCTTATAATTGTAGTTATCTCAATACTTTGGATTTACTCTAATAAATTACCAGACTATAAGTACTTAAAAAAATACAAACCCTCAGTTTCGAGCAAATTGTATTCTGGAAACGGTATATTAGTAAGTGATTTTTCATCAGAAAAAAGAATTTTTGTACCTTTTGATGCTATTCCTGTAAAAGTTATAAATGCTTTTTTGTCAGCTGAGGATAAAAATTTTTTTAAACATCCGGGAGTAGATGCCAAAGGAGTAATCAGGGCTTTTAAAAATAATTTATTTAATTTGTTAAATTCTAAAAGATTAGAAGGGGCTTCTACAATAACCCAACAAGTAGCAAAAAATTTTTTATTAAGTAACGAAGTTAGTATAGATAGAAAAATCAAGGAAGCAATCCTTGCTTTTAGAATTGAAAGAGCATTATCAAAAGAAAGAATTTTAGAATTATATTTGAACCAAATTTATCTTGGAGAAGGAAGTTATGGAATAGCATCAGCAAGTCTTAGATATTTTGATAAATCAATCAATGAATTAAATTATTCAGAAGCTGCTCTTTTAGCAGCTTTGCCAAAAGCACCAAGTAAATATAATCCATATAAAAATATTAAATTAGCAAAACACAGGAGAAACCTTGTTATCAATAATTTATTCCAAAATTCTTACATAAATGAAAAACAGTATAATAGTTTAATTAAATCTGAGATAAATTTAAGAAAAAGAAAAAGAATATATTTAGAAGACTCAAGATATTTTGTAGAGGAAGTTAGAAAAAAAGTTATAGAAACTTATGGATTTGAAAAAGTTTATAAACAAGGTTTTAATATAAAAACTCCAATTGATCTAAATTTACAAAATATTGCAACTAAATCTTTAAGAAAAGGTTTAGAGAGATATGATAGAAGAATAGGATGGAGAGGAGCAATTACAAATAGAAAAATTAATAGTGATTGGAAAAAGGGATTAGAAAAATTTAATTTAGAGAGTTCAATTGAGTGGGAAATAGCAATAGTAAAAAGAATAGATAAGTTTGAAGCAGTAATCGAAACTGTAAATGATAAAATTGGAATTATTAAATATGAAAATATTAACTGGACAAGAAAAAACCTAAACCAAATTTTTAAAATTGGAGACTTAATATATGTAAAAAAAATAAATGAAGGTAACTATGACTTAAAACAAATTCCTCTTGCAAATGGAGGAATAGTAGTTTTAGACCCTTATAGTGGTAGAGTATTAGCTATGTCTGGAGGATTTAGTTTTAAGAAAAGTGAATTCAATAGAACAACTCAAGCTTTAAGACAACCAGGATCGGCTTTTAAACCTTTTATATATGCTTTAGCTTTAGAGAATAATTTTACTCCCTCAACATTAATTTTAGATGCTCCAATTGTTCTTGATCAGGGAAGTGATCTTAAAATGTGGAAACCTGAAAATTATGGTAAAAAATTTTATGGTCCTTCAACTTTACGAACAGGTGTTGAAAAGTCTAGAAACTTAATGACAGTAAGAGTTGCCCAAGAACTTGGAATTGATAAAATAGTTACTTTTTCAAAAAAACTTAAAATTTATGAAAATCCCGAGGAACTTATGTCAATTTCTTTGGGTTCTGCTGAAACAACATTGCTTAAAATTACAACTGCTTACTGCTCTTTTGTTAATGGCGGCAAGTTGGTTGAGCCAATTATCGTAGATAGAATTCAAGATAGTGAGGGAAATACTATATTTAAAAATGAAAAAAGAATTTGTGATAACTGTGATAAAATATCATTTAATGGAACAAATATTCCAAAAATAAAAAATAATTTTGATCAAATTTTTTCACCGCAAACAGCATATCAAATGACTTCTATTTTAGAAGGAGTAATTAAAAGAGGGACTGCTAAGAAACTTAAAAATTTAAATTTACAAATTGCTGGCAAAACAGGAACAACAAATAAAAATACTGACGCTTGGTTTATAGGGTTTACTTCAAATTTAGTAATTGGAGTTTATGTTGGTCACGATCAACCAAGAAGTTTAGGAAAAATTGAAACTGGATCTAAAACAGCAATGCCTATATTTAAAGATTTCATAGAAAAAGCAGTAAATAATTATGAGGCAAGGCCGTTTAAGGTTTCCAAAGATATTAAAATGATGGTCGTAGACTCTGTAACAGGAAAAAAAGCAGACTTTGGATCAAAAAAGACTTTAATAGAGTCATTTAAAAAAGAAAAAATTGAAAATAAAGCAAATGTTGGTATTTATGATATTAATTATAGAGTTTCAAAAAATAATATTTTAGAGTTTTATTAATGGAATCAGAAATAGAAAATTTTAATTCAGATATAAATATTGTCGGTCAAAGAATTAAGGAGTTTCTTTGAAAAACAAAATATTGAAAAAAAACTAGTTGAATTAGACAAAATAATACAAGCGGAAAATTTTTGGAATAATAATAAAAAAGAAGTAGAGAAGACATTAAAGAAAAAGAAAAACTTCGATTACTTAGTTAATTCATACAAATATTTTGAACAAGAAAGTAAAGATTTGTATGACATTTATCTTTTAGCAAAAAGTGAAAATGATAATCAAATTATAAAAGAGATATTTAATAAATTTGTAAGTTTGAAAAATGAAATTAAAAAATTAGAAATTAAATGTTTTTTATCAAATGAAAATGATACTTTGGACGCTTATTTAGAGTTTCATGCAGGAGCGGGCGGTACCGAGAGTCAAGATTGGGCCCAAATGCTTAGAAGAATGTATATGAAATGGGCTTTAAATAAAGGATATAGTGCTGAATTAATCAGTGAACACCAAGGGGATGAAGCAGGAATCAAATCTTCTATAATAAAAATTTCTGGCGAATATATATATGGTTTCCTAAAGTTTGAGTCTGGAATTCATAGACTTGTAAGGATTTCCCCATTTGATTCTGGAGCAAGAAGACATACTAGTTTTGCAAGTGTATGGGTTTATCCAGTTATAGATGAAAATATTGACATTGAGATAATTGAAAAAGATTTAAGAATTGACACATATAGATCAAGTGGAGCAGGTGGACAACATGTTAATACAACTGATAGTGCAGTACGAATAACACATATCCCTACTAAAATTGTGGTACAGTGCCAAAATGAAAGATCACAACATAAAAATAAAGAGACCTGCATGAATATGCTTAAAGCAAGATTATATGAGTTTGAATTACAAAAGAAGGAAAAAGAAGACTCAAAAATAGAAAACACCAAATCTGATATAGGATGGGGTCATCAAATTAGATCATATGTTTTGCATCCATATAGAATGGTAAAAGATAATAGAACGAATTATGAAAATTCAAATCCAGATAAAATTTTAAATGGAGATATAGATAGTTTTCTAGAAAGTTCACTTTATAAAATCAATGCGTAAGTATTTAATATATTCAACATTAACAATCATAGGAGTAATTGTAATTTTTGTTATATATTTAAGTATTTACGGAATAAAAACGGAAAGATTCAACAATTTAATTATAGATAAAATTAAATCAATAGATTCTAAAATAAAATTAGACATTAAAGATGTTTTTTTAAAATTAGATTTAAAAAAAAGATCTATAAAAATTTATACAGAAAATTCAAAACTAAATTTTGAAAATAAGTATATCAATTTTTCAAAAATTGATTTGAACTTAGATTTTTTAAAGTACTTAAAAAAAGAAAATTCAATAAAAACAGTAAAAATTTCAATAAAAAAAAATAAAATTAATAAAATCACTGATTTTTTAAATTATTATAAATTTAACTTACCCAGACTGATAATTTATAACCAAATAGAAGATGGGTATTTAGAAGCAAATATTTTTTTAAAATTTCCAGAAGATAACAAAAGAGATTTAATTTATAATGTAATAGGAAAAGTAAACAAAGGTAAAGTTAATGCCTTTAATAATATAAAAATCGAAGATATCGACTTTGATTTTAATATAGAAGATAACAAATATATATTAAAAAATACTTCATTTATTTTTGAAAAAATTAAATTTTCCTCAAAAGAAATTTCAATCAAAAAATTAAAAAATAATTTTGAAATTATTGGAGACTTAGAAAGCAAAGAAGGTTTAATAGATCCAAATGTTTTGCTTAGAATGTCAAATACTAATATAAATATATTAGATAATAAAAAAATTTTAGCTTCTACAAATAGCCAGTTTAATTTCAAAGTAAATTCTAAAAGCAAAATAAAAGACTTAAATTTAGCGTCAAAAATAAAATTTGAAGAAATTTTTATTAAAAATAAAATTCAAAATTTAATTTCATTTAAAAAAGGAAATATAAATTTAAATTATAAAGATAATCATTTAAAGATTGATCTTGATAGTGGGTACAGATTTTTAAACGATAATTACAAAAATAACAAAGATGATAAAATTAATATAAAAATATTTAAGAAAAAAAATGAAGATTTCAAAATTGAAGTTTTTGTTAGAAATGAAAATAATTTAGTTAATTCAATCGAATTATCAAAATACTTCAATAGCATTGATAAAATAATAAAAAATCAAGATTTAATTTTTGGGTCTAATAATAAAATTAATTTCTTTATTGATAAAAAAAATAAAATAAAAAATTTAAAAATTAAATCTAAATTAAATTTTGAGGATGTTTTAGTTAATTATAAATCCTCTCAACTAAGCAAAATTTTTCCAAATTTTAGTAATAGTTTTAAATTAAAAAATAATTTAATAGAAATTGAATTTTACAAAAATAAATTAAAAATAATTAGTAAAGGCGATTATTCTTTTAAAAATGAATATGATAAATATAAATTAGAAATACTAAAAAATAATAATGATTTAATCTTTGATACTTCAGTTGAGATAGTAACCAGTCCAATAATATTAAAAAATCTAAATTATAAAAAGAAAAAAAATAGTTTTTCAAAAATAAAATTAAATGGAAAATTATTTAAAAATAAAAACATTAAATTTGAAAATATAATTTTAACAGAAAGTCAAAATAAATTTTTGTTATCCAATTTATATTTGACTAGAGATTTAAAAATTATTGATGTTGATAAATTGGAATTAAATTATTTAAATAATAATAAAAAAATTAATCAACTAAATATAATAAAAGAAAATAAAAAATTTAAATTATTCAGTAATAACTTTGATGGAAAATTAATCATTACAAATCTAATTAAAAATGATTCAAATTCTAATATATTAAAAAGATTTAAAAATTTAAATTCTGAAATTACTTTAAGTTTAGATCAATTTTTTATTGATGATATTGACTATTTAAAAAATATTAAGGGAAATATAATCATAGAAAAAAATAAAATTAATTATGGAAATATTTCTGCAAAATTAAATAACAAGCATGATTTTAATATTAATATTAAAAAAAACTCTAAAAATGAAAAAATTACTAATCTGATTATTGACAAACCATCACCCTTCATAAAACATTACAAATTTATCAAAGGATTTAAGGAGGGAAATCTTGCTTATATTTCAAAAGAAAAAAATGGTATCAGTAAATCAAAATTAAAAATATTTGATTTTAAAGTCAAAGAAGTGCCTGTTCTCGCAAAATTACTTACTCTAGCCTCATTACAAGGAATAGCAGATCTCCTTACAGGTGAAGGGATAAGATTTGATAATTTTGAAATGGATTACGTTTCATCAAACAATTTAACAGAAATTAATGAAATGTATGCAATTGGTCCTGCTATTTCTATTCTAATGAGTGGATATATTGAAAAAGAAAAAATGACAAGCTTAAGAGGAACATTAGTTCCTGCAACTACTATAAATAAAACTATAGCTAAAATACCTTTACTAGGAAATTTGTTAGTTGGTAAAAAATCTGGAGAAGGTGTCTTTGGAGTAAGTTTTAAAATTAAAGGACCTCCAAAAAATCTTAAAACAACTGTCAATCCAATTAAAACGCTTACACCCAGATTTATTACTAGAACTTTAGAAAAACTAAAAAAGGGCTAAATTATAATTTTGTAATGCTTCTTTTTACCTACGGATAACTTTATAAATCCTTTTTCTAAAAATAATTTATTTTCAATAATTAATTTTTCATCATTTACTAATTGATTATTTATTTTAATACCATTTGATTTAATTAGTCTTCTTATTTCACTTTTTGAAATACTTTTTATGACATAGGCTACTAATTCAATTATACTTTTGTTTAATATATCATTTTTAATTTTTATATTTGGTAAAGTCTCTCCTGAAGAATCTAATTTAAATGTAGATACAGCCATTTTTTCAGACTCTTTTGCTGCCTTTTCTCCATGCAACATTTTTGTTGCTTCGTTTGCAAGTAAAATTTTTAAATCGTTTATATTATTTCCTTTAATTTTTTCAATTTCATTTAAGGGCAAGTCAGTAAACATTTTTAAAAATTTAATTACATCTCTGTCATCAGTATTTCTCCAAAATTGCCAGTAATCATAATGAGATAATATTTTTTTATCTAACCAAACAGCCCCTTTTTCTGTTTTTCCCATTTTTGCACCAGACGCTAATGTTATTAGAGGTGTTGTTAAACCATAAACTTGATTTCCAGATTGTCTTTTTATTAAATCAACTCCGTTAACTATATTTCCCCATTGATCTGATCCACCAATTTGCATCAAACAATTTTTACTTTTGTTAAGCTCAAGAAAATCATATGCTTGTAAAATCATATAATTGAATTCCATATAGCTAAGTGATTGCTCTCTTTCTAAACGAAGTTTAACACTGTCAAAACTCAACATTTTATTTATCGTAAAATGTCTTCCGATTTCTCTTAAAAATTTTATATAATTTAATTTTCCCAACCAATTATAATTATTTACAAAAATTGGTTTCAATTTTGGATTATTTGTTTTTAAGAATATTTTAAAAACATTTTGAATGTTTTTTATATTTTTTTCAATTTGCGCTTCAGATAAAATTTTTCTAGTCTCTTCTTTACCAGATGGATCCCCTATTCTTGTAGTTCCACCACCCAATAATACAATTGGTCTATGTCCATGTTTTTGTAATAATTTTAGACACATAATTTGCATCAGGCTACCCACATGCAAACTAGCAGCAGTGCTATCAAATCCGATATAAGCGTTAATACTTTTTTTATTTAATAACTCGGATAATTCGGTCTCACTAGTGCACTGATAAAAATATCCTCTATCTTTAAATTCTTTTAAAAATTTATTCATAGGTCTATAGTTCTACAATATACAAATTTTTTTAAAAAAAAATAAGAATGGGAAAGATTTATACAGCTTTAGGATTAATGAGCGGAACCTCAATGGATGGTGTAGATGCTTCAGTTATTCAAACTGATGGAAAGTCTAAA
>Ga0208261_1001023_pt1 | contig 10266 bp, 7 predicted proteins | sample Knorr_S7_td_DCM__FD_185595 | JGI IMG/M metagenome (GOLD analysis project Ga0208261, IMG submission 185595) | Marine microbial communities from Southern Atlantic Ocean transect - Knorr_S7_td_DCM_ad_131m_LV_B (SPAdes) (version 3) | ecosystem: Environmental > Aquatic > Marine > Oceanic | place...
TGTTAGTTTTGATATAAACGTATTTATTATTTATAAAACAATTAATTACTTTTTCTTGATTTTTTTTATTATCTTTAAGATTTATTCCAATAATTCCTAACTCTCCTTTTTTAGATATTTTTATTTCTTTGGTATTATGTTTTATAAAAGTAACCTTATTCGTTATTAAAATTAAGTCTTTAACTTGTTTTTCATTAGTATTTAAAGCTTTAATTATATGCTCACCTGGAAATAATTTTATTATACTACTTCCTTGAGCTAGCTTTCCCATACAAGGAAAATCATTATTGGTTATTTTTAATTTAATAATTCTTCCTATATTGGTTATTATGAAAAGATAACTATTTTCTTCACATAGAAAACAAGATTTTAGTTGTATATTGTCTTTTAATTTTAAAATAGTTGTTGATCTATTAGATATTTCTGTTATTTCATCAATTGAAATTTTTTTAAATTTTCCATCACTACTTATTAACCCTAAACTGATATCTTTTTTATCGGGTAAAGGAATAAAATTAATTATTCTTTCGTTTTCTAAACCGGCTGGTAAAAATTTTTCAATAGGACCAGGCTTTTGTCCTGCAAATTCCCACTTAAGAAGACCAATTTTTCCTTGCTCACTTATAGCTAATATTTTTGGCTCATTTTTAATTGGCCATATTAGTTTAGAAGGTAAAATATCTTTTCTTTCTTGAGTATCGTCTTTTAATTTTAATTTTTTTATTGTTATCGAAGGAATTATTTTTATCTCATTATTTGATTGAATAATAATCTCAGAATCTATTGATAATTCTTTTAGAGCATTTATTCTTTGTAATTCTTTATTTGGTCTTTGATTTGCTATTCTTTCTGCAATTAGTGCATCTCCACCTTCTATTAATTTTGTTTTTCTAGAACTACCAAATTTTTTTTTAAGAATTTTCAGCTCCTTGATCATTACTTTCATCAATTTTTCTCTATTGTTAATAATTGATTCAAGCTCATCCCTTTTTCCCTTTAATTCTTTTATCTCATTATTTAATAAATTTTTTTCAAGACTTGTAATTTTTTTTAAAGGCATTCCTAAAATCCCATCTGCTTGTCTTTCATTTATTTTTAAACTTTTAATTAAATTATTTTTTGCTTCAGCTGTATCTTTAGATCTTTCAATTAACTTTATTATTTCTCTAAGATTGTTTATAGCTTGAATTAAAGCCTCAACTATTTCCTGTCTATTTTTAATCTTTTTTAATTGATAATTACTTCTAAGTAAAATTGTATGTTCTCTAAACTCTAGGAAATTATTTAATAATTTTTTTAATGTAAGTTGTACTGGTTGACCATTCACTAATGCAAGCAATATTGCACCAAAATTGCTTTGTAAAGATGTTTTTTGATATAAAAATTCTAGAATTTTTTCTGGATCGGAATCTCTTTTTATTTCTACGAGAATTCTCATTCCATCACGATCACTTTCATCTCTAATATCAGCTATTCCAGTAACTTTTCCATTATTTACAAGTTCAGCTAATTTTTCAATCCAACTAGCTTTGTTTAATTGATATGGCAATTCAGTAATAATAATTCCGCTTCTTTTATGCTTTCCTTTCCCTGGATTGATTTCCTCAATATGAGCGATTCCTCTCATTGTTATACTTCCTCTTCCTTTTGTATAAGTCTCTTTTATTCCATTACTAATCAAAATTTCCCCACCTGTAGGGAAGTCGGGTCCAGGTATAAGTTTTAATAATTTCTCTTCGTCCAAGGAGGGGTTTTTGACTATTGCTATTAACGCCTCTACTACTTCGTTCAGATTATGAGGAGGAATGCTAGTTGCCATTCCAACAGCAATTCCTGCACTTCCATTTAAAAGGAGAAAAGGTAGTTGAGCTGGTAAGACATCTGGTTCTTGTTGTGATCCATCAAAATTTGGAGAGAAATCAACAGTTTCTTGATCTATTTCACTTAAAATTGCATCGTTAGATATTGGTGCAAGTCGAGTTTCTGTATATCTCATTGCTGCTGGTGGATCATCATCAATTGATCCAAAGTTTCCATGTCCATCAAGAATTGGGTATCTTGAACTAAAAATTTGTACTTGTCTTACGAGCGCGTCATAAACTGCTTGATCTCCATGCGGATGATATTTACCAAGAACATCTCCTACTACACGAGCACATTTTCTATAAGGTCTGTCGGGGGTAAGTCCTAATTCATGCATTGCAAAAAGTATTCTTCTTTGCACCGGTTTCAAACCATCTCTAGCGTCTGGCAATGCCCTTCCAACGATTACGCTCATTGCGTATTCGAGGTAAGAACGTTGCATTTCTTGATGCAACGATATAGGTTTTAGACGTTCCTTGGCCATCTTTGAGTATGTAAGAGGCCTATATTTCTTTATTTAGGCTACTAACTAATCTGTTAAAAACCAGTTTTTTGTTAAACATTAATTCATTCACTTTTTTCTCTAGCTTCTCTTGCTACTTTTTTCATTTCGTTGTCATTAAATAAAATTTTTGCAGATTTTTGTAATTTCTTCCCCCATAATTGTTTTGCTTGAAAGTCTTGTGAAATATATTGAGGATTAGATTTTAAAGCATTTTTTGCTAATTTGATTGATTCAATAGAGTTATTATCTGAGGAAAATAATACTACTGCAAGAGCTAACATAGGTTCCGCATTATTGCTAATTGCAAGTGCTTGCTTAAATTTTGATATAGCCTCCTTTGCATTATCTAATTCATATAAAACAAGACCTTCATTATTAATAGATTGCCAGAATTTAGAATTAATTTTTGATGATCTTTTAAATGCAATTAGAGCTGATTTATAGTTATTTAACATTATTTCAGCATTACCTAATTGAAAATAGCCTCTTTCATTATTTTTATTAATTGATAAACCTTTATTTATAAAAATTTTTGCTTTTTCTGCATCTTTTAAATCCATATATATAGAAGCTTTTGTAAAATATACATTCTCTTCATTAGGCTTTAATTTGATTGCTTCATTTAATGATGATAAGGCTTGATGTTGTTTATTTGTTCTAATTTCTGCTTCTGCAAGACTTATCCAAAGGTCTTTTTCTTTTGGATTTAATTTAACTGCTAGTTGTAAAAGTTTAATTGCTTCATCATTTTGACCAAATTGAATTAGTTGAATAGCTGTCTTGGCAATTTGTATTGATGTAGATTCTAATTCTTTTTGATTTGGCTGATTAATTCTTGGAAAAAAAGCATTTGATGATTTAGATATTAGAAAACAGTCAAATAGACTTAGAAAAATTATAACTTGATAAATTGTTGTAATAATTTTTTTCATATTTATGGATTATTTGATACTGAATTTATATTGCGACGCCACATCCATGGTTTGATTCTTTTTAATGCTGATTTTTTTAAATTTTCTTTCCATTCTGAATCACTCCATGTTAATACATTTTTTTTAGTTATATTTAATATCCATTCAGATGGTTGAAGATCCGGTTCAGAAGTACTTGGTATGTTTTTTTGATTCCATGGGCAGACTTCTTGACAGATATCACAACCGGCAATCCAATTGCCCATTTTATTAATTATATTTTTTGGTAATTCTTTATCTCTATTTTCTAATGTGTGATATGCCAAACATTTATTTGAGTTGATAATAAATGGTTCTTCTATTGCTTGAGTAGGGCAAGCTTCAATACATTTTTCACATTCACCACATGTAGGTTTTGATGGTTCGTCAGCTTCTAAATCTTCAGTAGATAGAAGATGACCTAAAAACATCCATGAACCAATTTTAGAATTGATTATATTACTATGTTTTCCAATCCATCCAATGCCCGCTTCTTCTGCCCATGCTTTATCTAAAAATGCGCTTGTATCAATACATATTTTCCATTTAGAATTTGGTCTTTCTTTTTCTAAATATTGAGCAATATTTTTTAATTTTTTTTCAACAACTTGATGATAATCTTTTCCCCACCCGTATCTTGCGATTGAAAAATATTTAGAAGGTCTTTTTGTATTTATATAGTAATTAAGTCCTACTGCAACAACACTTTTCACTCCTTGCAGCATGTGATCTATATTTTTTCTTCTTGGGCTTCTCATCCATTCCATTTTTGCTTGATGGCCAGCTTCTAGCCATCTTTCTAATGAAGCGGTTCGAAGTTTGATTCTTTCTGATCCTGGAACTTTTGCAATTCCTACTGCATCAAAGCCTTCTTCAAAAGCTTTTTCTTTAATTTTTTTTGTAAGATCAATAGAGTTTTTCGAGTTCACAGTTAGTTTTTCATGAATAATTTGTCTACTTTTAATTAAAAGGTTCTTCAGTGAATCTTGATTTTATTTGGGGCTCCAATTTCTTTTTTTTAATGTTTTATTTCTATTAATAGCTTAAATTATTTAATTAATGCACTGATTTTGGTTAGATTGTATATATATACATTTTTCGGACTCTCTTTATTTGGTGCAGTCCTCTCCCAAGGAAGATCTTACGCTTGGCTCAAGGCTTCAGCAGGATCTAAAAAATGACCTTATAGCGGGTCTTTTGGTGGTTATTCCCTTGGCCACCACAATTTGGCTGTCTACAATTGTCAGTCGTTTTGTTTTGGCAATATTGACCTCAATACCAAAACAACTAAATCCTTTTATTACCTTAAATCCTTTATTGCAAGATCTAATTAATCTTGCGTTGGGTTTAACGGTTCCCCTTTTAGGCATTTTATTGATTGGCCTTATGGCCAGAAATTTTGTAGGAAGATGGTTGCTTGAATTTGGTGAAGGAACTCTTTCTCGTATTCCTCTTGCAGGTTCAGTTTATAAAACTCTTAAACAACTTTTAGAAACTTTTCTTAGAGACAACTCAACAAGATTTCGAAGGGTTGTTCTAGTTGAATACCCTCGTGAAGGTTTATTCAGTGTGGGTTTTGTTACTGGTATTGTTGGACCATCTCTTCAAACTGAACCTGATAAACCATTATTAAGTGTTTTTATACCTACAGCACCAAACCCTACAACTGGTTGGTATACACTTGTGCCAGAAGGTTCAGTAAAAGATTTAGATATATCTGTCGAAGATGCATTTAGAACAATAATTTCAGCTGGTATCGTAAACCCTGATGATAGAAATAATTCTACAAATACTTCTTTTTCTAGTTTGTTTTCGCAGTTAAGAGCTTCATCTTCTTAAAGTATTTTAGTTATAGTTATGCAATTAAAATCAATTTCTAGAGAATTAGCTCTCTTACTTTTAGGACAAATTAAAAAGAACGACATTAATAAAATTAATATTGAAAGTTTACTTAGTAAAGCGATTGAATCTTTAACTCAACATTGGAGAGAGCAATTAGATTTTTGTGCTTTAAAATTAGAAAAAGCCAATCAGGAATTATTGGATAGTGAATTGCAAGAAGATGCTGGATTATTGAAAAAATCTCGTAATCATATGAAAAATTGTTTAATTGATTCAGAATATATACTAAACAGTTTATCTGAAAGTATTGAATTACCAAGAATAATAGCGCTAGTTGATCAAAAGGAAATTCGTGAGCTAGCTTTGAAGCGAGTTCATTTAGTTCTTGATAAACAAGACGAGATAGATAATAATCTTGATAATGTTATGGAGGGTTGGAGATTCAATAGATTACCTAGAATTGATAGGGATATTTTAAGATTGGCTTTTGTTGACTTAATTGATTTTAATACTCCTACGGCTGTTACTTGTAATGAAGCTGTAAGTCTTGCTAATAGATACAGTGATGAAAAAGGACGAAGAATGATTAATGGAGTTTTGAGAAAATTTCAAAATTCTACTTTAAAATTAAATAAGAAATGAAAAAAGATTCTTTTCAGAATAAAAAAAATCCTTCTCATATGCCTCAAAGTGAGAATTATTCATCAGATCATGATGATTCTTTAGATTGGGCTAAAGAAGCTTATTTGCAATTAAAGCAAAAGCAAAACGTTGAGAAATTAAGAAGAGAAAAAGAAATAACAGAACAAGAAATACTTAAGAAAAAAAATATAGACAATACTATTAAAAATAATACAAAAAGTGATTTTAAATTAGATAGTTCAGTTGAAAATAAAATTCAAGTTATTCAAGATACAAAAGAAGAAGAGGAGCTTCAATTAGGTGAATTTGATGATACTTTTACTTGGTCAGCGGAGGTTCTAGCAGCACAAGGTAAAAATATTGATCAATTTTCATTAGATGAAATTGATTGGCTTAGTAGGTTAAAACAAGGATTAGAAAAAACTCGTAAAGGATTTGTTACTGATTTATTAGATAAATTAGGAGATGACCCACTTACACCTGAAGTTATTGATGATTTAGAAACCCTTTTGCTTAGAGCAGATGCGGGAGTTTCAGCTACTGATCAAATTTTAGATTCATTGAGAACCAAGTTAAATGAGGAAGTTGTTGATGCTTCAGAAGGATTGCGTTTTTTAAAAGAACAATTGGTTAATGTTCTAGAAAAGCCAATAAAGGATAGTGGTATTGATTTACTTACTCCAAAAAAAGGTGTATTAAATATTTGGATGTTAGTAGGTGTTAATGGAGTTGGTAAGACAACTACACTAGGTAAATTGGCAAGTGTTGCTAAAAGAAGTGGTTTTTCAGCAATGATTGCTGCTGCAGATACTTTTAGAGCTGCAGCTGTTCAACAAGTACAAGTTTGGGGTAAGAGAACTGGGGTGGAAGTTATTGCAAACGAATCTAAGAACGCTGATCCAGCATCAATAGTATTTGATGCTATTGGTGCAAGCAAATCTAAAAATATCGACTTATTGTTAGTTGATACCGCGGGAAGATTACAAACGAAAAATAATTTAATGGAAGAACTAAAAAAAATTCGAAAAATTATTGATAAACTTGCTCCTAAAGCTAATGTTGAATCTCTATTAGTTCTTGACTCAAGTCAAGGTCAAAATGGACTTAGGCAGGCTCTTGCGTTTGCTGATTCAGCTGATTTAACAGGAGTAATACTTACTAAACTTGATGGATCTTCCAGAGGCGGAGTTGCGATGGCTGTTGCATCAGAAGCAAAATTACCTGTCAGATTTATCGGTGCTGGAGAGAAAGTTAGAGATTTACGACCATTTAATAGCTTTGAATTTATTGAGGCACTTTTAACTAATCGATGAAGTTTTAGAAATTTTTTGTAAATGTTGCTAAATTTTAGATTCTTTATTACTGGAGAATTGTGAACAAAAATTCTTCAATTTCAGAACAAAAATATTTACAAAAAACCAATTCCTTATCAAGTGCGGCGTCTAAATCTTTAACAGATTTGATTGATAGTCTTACTAAAGAGCAAATAGTTAATCAGGATTTATTACTTTCTTTAAGCTTTGCTTTGCGAAGTTTTACTAACTTACAGCGCTTTCTTGAATTGATTCCACTTCTTGTTACCCAATTAGTTGGTGTTCAAGGTTCATTGTTGGTTCCTTTTCAAGATAATGGAAGTATTTGGCGTGAACAATTACAAATAGTTTCTATTGACGAAGATAAAGAACTATTTAGACAACTATTTCTTTTAGAGGAAGGCAGGAAAACGGGTTTTGGAATGCAGGAAAACAATATTTTACTGTTAGATCGTTTAGTTCAAAGGTATTTTGATTCTTATAAGGTAATTGCAACATCAATAGTTTCTCGAGGAAGACCGCGAGGTCGGTTGTATGCATTTGATAAAAAAGAGTTTGATTTTGGAAGTAATATTCATCGAAAACATATTCAATTAGTTGCTGATCTTACTGGAGTCGCTATAGAAAATGATGTTATTTTTCAAGTAATAAGGAATCATGAAAAAGTCGATAGACAAATAAGCATTGGTGCTGAAATTCAATCACAATTATTACCTGATCAATGTCCAATAATTGAAGGAGTTGAATTAGCTGCCTGTTGTAGACCTGCTTTTCAAGTGGGTGGAGATTATTACGATTTTATGCCGACTCGTCCTGATTTGAGTGATACTGCAAAATCTAATGGTCGCTGGGCTTTGGTTATTGGCGATGTTATGGGGAAAGGAGTACCTGCGGGATTGTTAATGACAATGTTGCGTGGGATGTTGAGAGCGGAAGTATTAAGTGGATTACCTCCTGACTGTATTTTGCATGATTTGAATCAATTAGCTCTTGAAGATTTGTCTCAATCGCATCGTTTTATAACTTTGTTTTATTCAGACTTTGACGCAAGATCTAGAAAATTACGTTTTGCTAATGCAGCACATAATCCTCCTTTGCTTTGGAGCGCTAAGTCAAAATCTATCAATAGATTAGATGCTCCTGGTTTGTTGATTGGACTTCAAGGTGAGGCTGAATACGGGTGTGGAGAGATAATTCTTCAACCGGGTGATGTTCTTCTTTATTACACTGATGGCGTTACCGAGGCGCCTGGTATAACAGGTGAACGTTTTGAAGAAAATCGTTTAATAACTTTTTTAGATAAATTTGCTAGAGAAGGTTTAGGCGCTCAACAAATACTAGAAAAACTTTTTGAACGATTAGATGGTTTTGTTGGTATTGGAGATCATCACCTTGAAGATGATGCATCAATGGTAGTTCTAAAAGTTAATGAAGAATTAACGCTTCCTGTATTAACTTAGTAAATTCACTGACAATTACTAATACTCTTGCTTTATTTGTATTAGTAATTTGGAAAAGGCATTGACTAAAACGTGGAGTGATAGATTTGATAAAGGACTAAATCCTTTTATAGAAAAATTTAATGCTTCAATTGAGTTTGATATTTGTCTCTTAGATGAAGATTTGGATGCATCAATTGCTCACGCGCGTATGTTAGGAAGTCAAGGGATTATAAGTAAAGAAGAGGCTATTCAATTAGAAAATGGTCTTCAACAAATCAGGAAAGAAGCAGCAGATGGCTTTTTTAAGCCTCTGATTTCAGATGAGGATGTCCATTTTGCAGTAGAAAAAAAATTAATAGATTTAATAGGCCCGATAGGGAAAAAACTGCATACAGGACGTAGTCGTAATGATCAAGTTGGCACTGATCTTAGATTATGGTTGAGAAAGCGGATTGATGAAATTGATATTTATTTAGAACGTCTTCAGGTATCTCTTTTTTTATTGGCTGAGCAAAATCTACATACTCTTATTCCTGGCTATACGCATCTACAAAGAGCACAACCTTTGTCTTTAGCGCATCATTTGTTGGCATATGTTGAAATGGCACAAAGGGATAGAAATAGATTAAAAGATGTCAGAAAACGAGTAAATATTTCTCCACTAGGGGCAGCAGCTTTAGCTGGAACATCTATTTCTATTAATAGACAGATCACTGCTTCAGAATTGAATTTTCAAGAAATTTATTCTAATAGTTTAGATGCTGTAAGTGATAGAGATTTTGTCGTAGAATTTTTAGGAGCCTCATCATTAATTATGGCTCATTTAAGTAGATTATCTGAAGAAGTTATTTTATGGGCAACTGAAGAATTTGCATTTATTAAATTAACAGATCGATGTGCGACTGGGAGTAGCCTTATGCCTCAAAAGAAGAATCCTGATGTACCAGAATTAGTTCGAGGTAAGTCAGGGAGAGTTTTTGGACATTTGCAAGCAATGCTTACCATGATGAAAGGATTGCCTTTGGCTTACAATAAAGATTTTCAAGAAGATAAAGAAGCAATTTTTGACAGTGTTAAAACAGTTCAGGATTCATTAATAGCAATAGCTATCTTGTTTGAAGAAGGATTGATTTTTAGAAAAGAAAAACTCAATGAAGCAGTTTCTTCAGATTTTTCAAATGCTACGGATGTTGCCGATTATTTAGTGGCTAAGCAAATACCATTCAGGGAGGCTTATCAATTAGTTGGGAGAATTGTTAAGACCTCTTTGGAAGAAGGAATTTTATTAAAAGATATTCCTTTGGAGAGATGGAAATCATTTCATAAACATTTTGAAGAAGATATTTATGAAAAGCTTTTGCCTTCAAGTGTAGTTGAGTCTCGCTTGAGTGCTGGCGGCACTGGATTTGAGCGAGTTCAGGAACAGCTTTTGTTTTGGCGAGAGAAATTATTTAAGTAAAAAAAATGTTTTCAATCTATTTGAGGGCTTTCAGTATTAAAGTGTTTAATGATGACTCATTTTAGAGTTATTAATTTTGGCTTTTCATAGCCAAGTAGTTACATTTTATTTTCAGTCCAATTTTCAAGTGAGTATTTTTGTCGGCAACTTACCCTTCCGCGCTGAGCAGGAAGATGTCATTGAATTGTTTTCTCCCTTTGGGGAGGTTGCAAATTGTTCTTTACCTTTAGAACGAGATACAGGACGCAAA
>Ga0208261_1001024_pt1 | contig 10264 bp, 12 predicted proteins | sample Knorr_S7_td_DCM__FD_185595 | JGI IMG/M metagenome (GOLD analysis project Ga0208261, IMG submission 185595) | Marine microbial communities from Southern Atlantic Ocean transect - Knorr_S7_td_DCM_ad_131m_LV_B (SPAdes) (version 3) | ecosystem: Environmental > Aquatic > Marine > Oceanic | place...
GGCAATTTTCATATATGTAATTGGAGTTAAATTATTTCCGGACAAAAATACAAAGGTTTCATTTAAAAAAATACTTACTGGAGTAGGCTTTGCACATTCACCAGGCCTATTAAGATTTTTTGCTGTTACACCTGAATTAGTTATACCTGTAATTTTTATTACACAGTTTTGGATATTTGCATCTCTAATTATATCAACCAAACATGTATTAAACTTAAAATCCAATTTTAATGTTACTTGGTATAGGAAAAATTCCTGGTTTAATTGCTGTTTGCATATATGCAATCCCACCTGTTATTAGATTAACAAATTTAGGAATAAGAGAAGTTGATAAAGAAACAATAGAAGCTAGTGAAGCTTTTGGTGCTACTAAACTTCAAAAGTTAAAAAGTGTCCAAATACCTTTGGCTCTTCCAACTGTTTTTGCTGGCGTAAACCAAACAATAATGATGGCTTTAGCTATGGTTGTAATAGCATCCATGATTGGAGTTAAAGGCCTAGGCGTTCCAATTCTGAGAGCTATATCAAACCAATATTTAGCTTTGGGATTGTTTAATGGGTTAGCTATTGTAGCTCTTGCTATTATCTTTGATAGAATCACTCAAGAATATGGTCGAAGAATACAAAAGCATAGAGGAATAAAAAGATAACCTTCTTGTCTCTAAGATCCGATTTTTATAGACAGATATTTTAAAATAAATAAATATCCCGTAATGAATTTTTCTTTGGAAATTGGACCTAAAACTGACCTGGATACTTTGCCAGCTTTAAAGGATGTATATATAACTATGCTCCCTGGTGGTGATTATAAAGACACTGCTGAACAAGCTTCTAAATTAGTCAAAAAAGGCTTGAATCCTATACCTCATTTCCCCGCCAGATCTATTGAAAATGATGTTCAGCTCAAAGAATATGTTTCTAGATGTAAGGATGTGGGGGTTAAGCAGGTCTTGGTTATTGGAGGAAGTAGAGAACCTATTGGAAGTTTTGACAGCTCAATTCAAATTTTAGAGACAGGTTATTTTGAGCAGATGAAGATAGGAATCGCTGGACATCCGGAGGGGAGTCCTGATATATCCGATTCAAAACTAGAAAAAGCTATGAAAGATAAAAAGCCTTATGCTGACTATATAGTAACACAATGGTTACTAGACTCTCAGAAAATAATAGACTTTATTTCTAAACAAACAATACCAGTTCATGTTGGAATTACTGGGCCACTTAAAATAACTAGCCTAATTAAGTTTGCTAATATTGTAGGAGCAAAAAATTCCCTAAATTTTCTTAAATCTAATTTTAGTAAGGCATTAGATTTAATGAGACCTAAAGACCCAAATGATTTAATAGGGAAAGTTAAATCGCATTCGGATTTTTTCCACATTTATACATTCGGCGGCTTGAAGGAAACAAACAAGTGGTTGATGGAGAACAAATATGTCTAATGAATTTGACTATACTAAGTTAAAACATGTAACTTCAGTTGATCAATCTGATCGTGAAGTTCCATATAATTTAAGACAAAGTGGGCCTACAAAAGTTGAGATGTTGATTTCAACAAGAGTAAGAAAGTCACCTTACTGGCATTTATCAATGCAAGCAGGTTGTTGGAGAGCAACAGTTTATAATCGAATTTATCATCCTAGAGGATATGTAAAACCAGAAGATGGTGGAGCGATGGTAGAGTATGATGCAATCGTTAATCATGTAACAATGTGGAATGTTGCTGTTGAAAGACAAATTAGAGTTAAAGGTCCTGATGCAGAAAAATTTACTGATTATGTAATAACAAGAGATGCAACTAAAATCTCACCTATGAGGGCTAGATATGTAATTTTATGTAATCAATATGGTGGAGTTTTAAATGATCCAATTCTTCTTAGAATTTCAAAAGATGAATTTTGGTTTTCACTTTCAGACTCTGATATTGGTATGTATCTACAAGGTGTTAATGCTGATGGAAGATTTAATTGTAGAGTAGAAGAAATTGATGCTTGCCCAGTGCAAATTCAAGGTCCTAAATCAAAAGCTTTAATGAAAGATTTACTTGGTGATCAAGTTGACTTAGATAATATGCCTTTTTATGGACTAGCAGAAGTTAAGGTTGCTGGAAGAAGTTGTGTGATTTCACAATCAGGTTTCTCAGGCGAAGCTGGCTATGAAATATATTTAAGAAATGCAACTTTGTATGCTGAAGATATGTGGAACGCTGTACTTGAAGCAGGAAAAAAACATAAACTGATGGTAATTGCACCCGCACACCATCGAAGAATACAAGCTGGAATACTATCTTGGGGTCAAGATATGGATACAGAACATAATCCTTTTCAATGTAATCTTGGTTATCAAGTTTCTTTATCTGGTAAAGGTGAATGGAATAAAAAAACTGATTATATTGGAAAAGCTGTATTAGAAAAAATGAAAGCTGACATTAAAGCAGGAAAAAAACCTTACAAGCTTCAATTAGTAGGTCTTGAGCTAGGTGGAAAACCAATTGAAGAATATGCTCCTGATTTTTGGTTAATTTCACATGCAGATGGTGGAGATCCAGTTGGGTTTATTACATCTCCTTGGTATCACCCTGAAAAAAAACAAAATATAGCAATGGGATATGTGCCATTTGATGGAACATTAAATGCTAATGGTTTACCTAAAGGTAAAGTTGGAACTAAATACAAAGTTCATTTACCCGCTAAATATTCTGACACTCCAGGTACTCCTGTTGACGCAGTAGTAGTGGATATTCCTTTTAAACAGTCATTCAACGCCAATACTAGAGAAGTTGTAAAAGGATAATTATTTTTTTTAGAGGAGAGCTCTTGCTCTCCTCTAAATAATTTATAAAATAAGTAATGTTTGCGTTATTTTTAGATATAGTATTTAGATCACTAAAATTAGATAAATCACTCTATATAGATAGTAAAAACTTTGGAGAAGCTTCAGTTTATTTTGCTGGCTTAATAATGATATTAGATGGAGTTGCTGGTGCAGTTGCTGCTAATACAATAGTAAAAACTTCAATTGGTGTCTCTGGATTAACTGCAATAATTACATGGTTTGTGTGGGCAATTTTCATATATGTAATTGGAGTTAAATTATTTCCGGATAAAAATACAAAGGTTTCATTTAAAAAAATACTTACTGGAGTAGGCTTTGCACATTCACCTGGCTTATTAAGATTTTTTGCTGTTACACCGGAATTAGTTATACCGGTAATTTTTATTACACAGTTTTGGATATTTGCATCTCTAATTATATCAACAAAACATATATTAAACTTAAAATCTAATTTTAAATCATTTGGTGTAGTTTTCTTATCTTTTTTAATAATAGCATTTTTATCAATAACTTTTGTGATGAGTAGAATGGATGCTATACCAGCAAGTGCAATCAGTTAAACTGGGAAAACTGTTTTTGAAACTCTGCAAGAATTACAAATTTTAAATCCACTTAAAATCAAGTTTTCTTTAACACTTTTGTCTTCTTTTTCACATTCCTCGCAAATATTGTTAAGTGTGTTCAAGTCATTTTCTTTTAAATTGTCCTTAAATTTTTCAGTCATTGTCTGTTAATCCTGCTCCTGCTGCGTTTTGTTTTAGTTTATCTGTTTCTTCAACAAATGTATCTTCTGACAATTTGTATAGTTCTTGCCATTCTGTTTCACTAAACATATTTTTGTTTTCTATAAATTTAATTTTAATTTGATCACTTTTTTCTAAAACATCACTGCTTAGATAATTTGAATAAATTGATTGATTAAAATTTAGTAAAAATTCTTTTTCATCAATTGTTAAAAAGATACGTTTGCCTATAATTTCAGAAGCCCTACTAACAAAAGGAATGAATAAAATTGGAAAGCCTAAATTGTCAAATTTAATTTCTTCTAATTCTTCAAGATTGTTTACTTGATCTAAAAAATTTATTCCTGCTATAATTGGACAGTATGGTATTTTTGATGAATTTTCTTTAGAAACTAAAGTTAAATTTTGGAATTTTTTTTCTTTAAAAATTTTGTAATATTGATTTAGATTTTTTAAACCTGGCAATCCAAACATTTCTAAAAGACGAATATTTTTTCCTACTTCTTCTGAAATACCCCAGGAAAATCCAATACCTTTGCTTGCTCTTTTTACTGCTGTATCTATTTCACTAAAACTTCTCATTAATTTAAAGAATTATAAACCCAATAATCATCAAACTTTTTTAAATTTTTAGGTAGAGGTGCACCTTGAAACATATTTATTCTTAACCATTTATCTGAACGAGGATCAAATTTTACTGCTCCAAAAAAAGACAATTTTAATCTTAGCATGTCTATTGGCATTAAGTTTGAACCAATTGTATTATCTTGTATTTCAGCATAAGGAAACTTCTCAACTATAAATGCTCTTCTCACTACATGCCGAAGATCATTATTTTCTATTAAAAATTTTCCAATTTTAAGACTATTTTTTTGATTTGAAATTCTTGCATATAATTTACAAATATCTCTTGCGATAGCCAATGGTTGCTCTAGTTCTGATCCCTTATCTAAATATCTATCTGCAAGTCTAGGTTCTTCTTTGTTTTTAGATATAAACCAAAAATTTTGGTTACTTTCTTTTTTTTCAAAATCTATTTTTAATATATCTGAATAATTATCTTCTAAAATATTTCTCAAATCAGAAACATTTTTATTAGTTGGTATTGTAAAGTACTTATCCTCATCAGCGCTCATACTCTTCAATAAAGGATTGGTTATATAATCATAAGGTTCCATCATCATTGAAACTATATATTCTATACATTCATCTCTTAAATTTTTTTCAATCCATTTATATATTTGATTGAATGCATAATCTTCTTCAAAACTAAACTCTTTCTCAATAAAATTAATAAATTTATATAAATCTGATATTAAAGATTTGATCTTTTTATTTTGAAAATCACTATCTGTTGTCCATGAAGTGACATTTTTTAATGATTTTTTTAAACAATCTATAAAAATTTTTGAATCATTTTCATCTACTTTTTTTATTTCTCTTATTTTTTTTAATGCTGTTTCTCTTGCTAGTATCCAATTATTTAAAAGTGCTGGATGGTTAACAATAAAAGGTGCCATTCCTAATCCAGTAGAATTTCCAATTCCAAGATTTTTACAAATATCATCATCAAGTTCAACTGCCCCTTTAGAATTTTTGTGCTTCGCAATATGATTTACTTGATCAAAAGTAAATTGTCTGACCAAATAAACTAACATCATTTCAAGTCTAAATGGTCCATAAATTTCTTCTCTATTTTTAATTCTAAATCTATCTGCTAAACCAAATTTACCAGATCCATAAACAGCTGTTGTTCTATATAAATATCCAACTTTAGATAATTTTTCTTTATCTGGTTGCTTTCCGTTGGATAAACTTTCTACTACATGTTCAAAAATTCTAACTGACTTATTTGCTCTTGATAAAGTTAGTTCTTTATAACTCATTCTTCCAACTTCTTGTTGAGGAACATCATTTGATAATCTATCTAAATCTTTTTTTGTTGGAATTCCGTCATAAAGAACAAATGCTGCATCCCATTTAGTTGCAATAACTCTATCTGATCTTTCGTGATCACTAATTTTATTTGCAAAGCAAACTAAAGAGTAAACTCTACGATCTTTACTAAAAGAATAAACCGCTCTTCCAAATCCGCCTTCATCCAAATCAAATAAATCTCTATTATATTTCCAATCTTTAAACTCTTTTAAAAATGATCTTAAAAAAGATAATTTTGACTGATGAAAAGATCCTAATTTAGATAACTTCATTATTTTTTTTGGATCTCTTAATTTTGACTCCATTAATTAATTCCCCTATAAAAATTAAACCAATTATTTCCTAATATATCGTTTGTATCTTTATCGTTAAATCCAACTTTTTTTAATCCTATTTCTAAATTTTTAAAACCTCTTGCATCTATGAACCAATCTGGTTGCTGAGGAAATCCTGCTTTTGTTTTGGAACCTTCTCCAAAATTTTTTGTTTTAGCCCAAGTTCCATTTCTCATCCATTCAACGACATTATCAGGCTGATTTAAACAAAGATCTGATCCAATGCCTATATTTTTTACTCCCATAATTTCAGCAGTTCTTGCAGTCATTTCACAAAAACTTTCAAGAGTACAATTAGTACTATCTTTTAAATGATGAGCATATAAAGACAAACCAAGCATTCCATTGCTTTCAGCTAAAGCTTTAAGAAGATCTTCTGATTTATTTCTTTTTGCATTGTGCCAAAAAATTGGATTAGCATGAGTTATTGCTATTGGTTTTTCACTTATTTCAATGGCATCAAAAGTACTTTTTTCAGCTGAATGAGACATATCAATAACTATACCCACTCTATTCATCTCTTTTATTGCTTCTCTACCAAAATTTGTAACGCCACTATCATTTTTTTCATAGCATCCCGTGGCTAACAAAGACTGGTTATTATAAGTAAGTTGCATAAATCGACATCCGTGATTATGAACTTTTTCTATAAGAGCAATATCATCTTCAATTGGTGAGCAATTTTGAAATCCAAAAAAAATTGCTGTTTTTTTTTCTACTTTTGCTTTTTCAATATCTTTGTAAGAATTTCCAAGAAATATAAGATCAGAGTTTTCCTTAAAATGATTACTCCATTCATTTACTCTTTCAAGAAATTCATCATAATCCTCATGATAAACAACTGTGACATGTACTGCGTCTAAACCTGCGTCTCGATTTATTTGAAATACTTCCCGAGACCATTTACAATATTGAAGATTATCAATTTTATAATTCATATGATTAAATATATATTAGTGTCTAAATTTTTGATATTAAAACATACAAATGTCCAATAAAAGAAATCACAAAGTAACAATAGTAATGGGTAGTCAGTCAGACTATTCAACTATGAGATATTGCGCAAAAGTCTTAAAGATATTAAAAATTAAACATGAAACAAAAATAGTTTCAGCTCATAGAACGCCTGATAGAATGTATAAATTTGCCAAAAATGCTGAAAAAAATAATATATCTGTAATTATAGCTGGCGCAGGGGGATCAGCACACTTGCCTGGAATGATAGCTGCAATAACTACTATTCCAGTAATTGGTGTGCCTATCTTAAGTAAAAAATTGAATGGCCTAGATAGTTTGCTATCAATCTCTCAAATGCCAAAAGGTATACCTGTTGGAACAGTAACAATTGGTAAAGATGGAGCTATTAATGCAGCACTTTTATCCGCTTCAATTATTTCAATCAATGATAAAAATGTTAGAAAGAATTTAAATCTTTGGAGAAATAAACAAACTCGATCTGTAAAAAAAAAGCCTAGTTAAAATGACTGTAATTAATCTCGGAATAATTGGGGGCGGTCAACTAGGAAGTATGTTAGCAACTGCTGCAAAAAAACTAAATATTAAAACTACTGTTTATTGTGATGATAAAAATGCTCCTGCACAAAATTTTTGTGATGATTTTATTTTTGGAAATTACCAAGACTCAGAAAAAATTAAAGAATTTACAGATAAAATTAATTTAGTTACCTTTGAATTTGAAAATATACCTTTTGAAACTTTAAAAAAAATAAATGAAATAAAAAAAGTTTTACCAAATCCAGAAATAAACAAAATTATACAAAACAGATTAACTGAAAAAGATTTTGTAAACAAATTAAATATACAAACTACTAAATATAAATTAATTAGAAATAAAAAAGATCTTGAAAAAAGTTTAGATTTTATACCTGGGATACTTAAAACTTCTACCTTAGGTTATGATGGAAAGGGACAATTTAAGATCAATACTAAAAATGATTTAGATATTATTAAAATAAATTTAAATAAAGAATATATTTTTGAAAAATTAATAGATTTAAAAAAAGAAATGTCAGTAATTATTACAAGGTTTGGACCTAAAAAATATGAAATTTATGAACCGATCGAGAATGAACATGAAGATCAAATATTAAAATATTCTAAAATTCCTGCTGAAATAGATAGAGACATTTTTGAAAAATCAAAAGAATGGTCTAAAAAAATTTCTGAAGAATTAGATTATATTGGTACTTTATGCGTTGAGTATTTTATTGATAAAAATAATACTTTATATGTCAATGAGATTGCACCAAGAGTTCACAATTCAGGTCATTTAACAATTAACTCTCATAATATAAGTCAATTTGAAAATCATATAAGAGCAGTCTGTGCATTAGAAAAGATAGAAACTAAAAAATTATTTAATGCAAAAATGATCAATTTGATTGGTGAAGATATTTTAAATTATAGAAATAAAAAGTTTAATGAAAACGAGTTTTTCTTTGATTATCAAAAAAAAGAGGTTAAGCCAAAAAGAAAAATGGGTCATTTTACAACATTAATTAAGTAAAATGAGCAAAAAAAAAATAAAATTTATAATTTTTTTTATAACATTTTTTGTTTATAAAACTTCATTATTTACAATGGAAAATAAACCTTATCATCATTTATCAGATGGAACTTTTAGAAATCCTGAGGGATCTCCAATGAGAGATATGAAATTTAATTGGAGCTATAAAATATTTAATGAAGAAAAAAAGAAACTGGATATGAATATTCCAATAGACCATGTCATAGAAAAAGATAAAGTGCTTAAATCATTAAAAGACAATCAAAATAACGATTACATATTTTGGATTGGTCATGCAACGTTTTTAATAAAGCTAGGAAATACAACTATTATCACTGATCCGGTTTTTGAAAAAAATATGGGGCCTTTAATATTTGGGCCTAAAAGATTTGTTGATCCAGCAATAAATTTAGATGAATTGCCAAAAATTGATTTATTTCTTTTAACTCATAACCATTATGATCATTTAAGCACTAGAACAATTCAAAGATTCCCATACAAAAAAGCTAAGGTTGCTACTGCTTTAAAACTTGGTAAATATTTTACAAAAAATGGTTTTAATGATGTTGCAGAGTTAGATTGGTATGACGAAATAAAAGTAAATGATATCAAAATAACATTTGTACCAGCAGTACATTGGTCAAAAAGAAGCCTTTGGGATACCAACAAAACTTTATGGGGTAGCTTTTTAATTGAATACAAAGATAAAAAATTTTTCTTTGCTTGTGACACTGGTTATGGAGGAATTTATAAAGACCTTGGCGAAAAATATGGGCCTATTGATTTAACTTTTATAAATATTGGGGCTTATAATTTTTATCCTATGGCTCCTAAAAAAGATAAATCAATTTATCATACCAACCCTGAGGAAGCTCTTAATATAGGACAAGATTTAAAAAGTAAAAAAGTATTAGGGATGCATTGGGGAACAGTTGTTTTATCTTTAGAACCAATCATGGAGCCTGGAAAAAGGTTTAAAAATTCCTCTAACCAGTATGGTTACCATCCGGATGATGTAATTATTTTTAAAATTGGACAAATAGAACCACTAGCAAAAATATTAAAATGAAATCTATAGAAGGAAATTTTGATAACCCTAAAGTAGATGAATTATTAAAAAAACATTTTATCGAATTAAGATCAGTTTCTCCCGAAGGAAGCGCGCATGTTCTAGACATAAAAGGTCTTAAAGACTCATCAATTAAATTTTGGAGTTTATGGGAAAATGATGAGTTAATTGGATGTGGAGCTTTAAAATTTCTAAATAATGAACATGGTGAATTTAAATCGATAAGATTAGCTGAAAAATTTAGAAAAAAAGGTAATGGTATTAAAATAATCAAGCATCTTATAGATGAAGCTAAAAAATTAAACATAAATAAAATAAGTTTAGAGACTGGCGCTGGTGAATTCTTTAAACCTGCGCGAGAATTGTTTATTTTGTGTGGATTTAAAGTTTGTAAACCTTTTGCTCACTATAAAGAAGATATTAACTCTGTGTATATGGATTTAACAATTAATGACTAGTTGTACTTTGATTAGTTAAGTATGAATTGATCTTCTAAGTTTAAATTTACCACTTTCTCAGATTTTTTTTCAATTATAGAAGGTAATAAATTTTCTTTTTTTATTTTTAAAGATTTTTTAATATTGTCGACATTATCTGCAACAATAAGGTTCAAATTTCCATCAAACTCATCATTAGGATCAAAAAAATTGGTCACATGTTCAATTGGCGTTTTTCCTGTTGCGCTATGTATAATTCTATTAGTGGAGTAAGATAGACTAGCTTGATAAACGTTCCCTGTAGTTCCTACAGATATAGCTGGGCCTAAAAACGCAGTAGTTTCAATACAACCATTTAACGTTGTTAAACCAAATAACAA
>Ga0208261_1001028_pt1 | contig 10254 bp, 4 predicted proteins | sample Knorr_S7_td_DCM__FD_185595 | JGI IMG/M metagenome (GOLD analysis project Ga0208261, IMG submission 185595) | Marine microbial communities from Southern Atlantic Ocean transect - Knorr_S7_td_DCM_ad_131m_LV_B (SPAdes) (version 3) | ecosystem: Environmental > Aquatic > Marine > Oceanic | place...
AGATGAGCGGAAAGCAGGAGCGTTTGATTCTCTAGATGATTTCTTATTCCGTGTTGAACTAGATCTAGCTGATGCAATGGCTCTAACGAACGCTGGTTGTTTTAAATCAATAGCACCAGATCTAACTCACCAAGCTATTGCATACAAAGTAGCCGGGTTCTACCTTCAAAATGAGTCTCGAAGATCATTTGATTCGACCCCTATAAAACGGAGCCCAACATCAGATGATACATATCTATTAGAATTAGAAACATTTGGTTTCCCTATTTCTACTCACCCCTTAGCTAGATATAGACATATACTGAGCCCTAAGATCAGATATGCTAAAGATATTCCACATTTTTTTGGCCAATCTATTTATCTGATAGGGTTATATATCACTCGAAAGGAATCAATGACACGTAGAGCGGAGCCTATGGAGTTTTTAACGCTCGAGGATGAGACGGATATATATGAGTGTGTTCTATTTCCAGATGTTTTTAAGGAGTTCGGTGACATTCTTCATTGGGAAACGCTATTTATTATACGGGGTACCGTAGAAGAATCTTTTGGGGTATATAGTGTGACCATTGAAAAAATAGGAAGTATACAACAGTGGGTGCGTCGCTTAGGCAAAGGCAACTCTAGATATACCCTTAGTTAATTATTTTAATATGACCCAGTCATAATCAGCGTATTCTTCAATATCGTTTCCATTGGTAGATGAGTATAGGCCATAATAAGCACCAGTATATCCTTTGCTCAGAATCTTATCGGAACCTATTTCTGATAGAAGATTGAAATTATTTAAATCATCAAGTGAGTAATAGAATTTATATGCAGCATTATCTGAAACAACTCTAAAAATGATCGATCCATTATAGGAGCTTAATATCTTATCTTTTATTAAAATGGGCTCATTATCATGTTCTTTAAGAATAAGCTTAAGTAAGAATTGGCTATTATATCTTTCTATCGTATAAATAAAATAATTGTCATCTTTTTGGAAGAGACTAATACCTGATTGGACTTTTAATTCATCTGTATCAAAGATCATTTTTGTTAAAAACTCAAAGTCACTTTCTTTCTGCCTAATACCCAAAAGACTACAGTTTTTTCGATCTTCAATAATATTTTTATCTGAAAACAACCGTAAATGACCATTGTCTAAATCTATTTCATATGTCCCTTTATTTGGGACGCGACGAAAGTTCCATTCCAAATTCAAGCTAACATTATCAAATTCATCTTTAAATGAATTATCTGAAAATTGAGGAGAATCTGGGAAAGGTAGGGGATAAGATCTTTCAACCCTACCTGTTATAGGCGAGCAGACGGGCCACTCATAATTCACATGCCTTAGTTTTTCAAATCTCTGACGTTTCGGTAATTCTGACCAGTTTTCTTGAATCTTATCATATTTCCATTCAAATGGTTCTTTTTCCCATACTACAGGAATAAGGTGTGTCTCTCGTCCCATATTTGAATAAGTGTCGATCTCTGAGCGGATACCAAGGGCTACCATATACCACCTACCATCTTTTAATTCAATTAGATCACCGTGCCCTGTGCTATTCACCCAATGACCATAAGAAAGGTGGCGAGTGGTCAAAATGGGATTTCTATCATTTGGAACATATGGTCCTTTTATATCATCGCTCACTGCAACCATAGCAGCATGATTAAGGCCCGTACCACCTTCGGCTATGAGAAGATAATAATAGTCATTCCTTTTATAGATATGAGGACCTTCTGCCCATGTCCCATAGTATAGCGCTCCTCGCCACAAGAAATATCGTTCTCCGATCAATGACCAATTACTACTATCTAGTTCTTGCAGCCAGATCTCACCTTCACCATTAAAATTAGGGTCTTTAGGGACATGGGTTCCAACATACCATATCTTTCCATTATCAAATATAATATCAGGATCTATACCGGGTGCATTTTCGATTATATATGGGTCTGACCATGGTCCTTCTATTCTTTCTGATGTAATAATAAAATTGATCATCTTAGACGGTTTACCCTTGCCTGGACTGTAAACATTTGTGGTGATGATATAGAATAATCCATTATGATATCTTATTGAAGGTGCGTGAATTCCTCCATCAGATTGAACATCAGTAAGATTCATCTTACCAGTACATTGTTCAGGTCGATGCAAACCGTAGCCTATCAGGTTCCAGTTTACAAGATCTTTACTATGGTGGATCGGTAGTCCTGGAAAATATTCAAAGGAAGAATTAACAATGTAAAAATCATCACCAACCCGACAAATAGAGGGATCGGGATAACTTCCTTTAATAATGGGGTTAGTATAATGTGAATCTTGAGCCGAAATATTGATAAGAAGAAAAAGAACAAATATGCATGAATTTTTCATAAAATATAATTCCAGTAAAAAAAGGCTCGTTAGAGCCTTTTTTTACAATCTGTATTATGCAGAGTTATTTAAGTAACGTCATCTTTTTGATATCTCGAAAATCATTTTCTACTTCCATTTCATAAAAGTAGATACCCGTTGTGACTTGCTCACCATTCTGGTTTACTCCATTCCAATTGAATTCATAGGTACCTGCATCTAGTTTCCCTTTATTAAATGCAAATATCTTCTGACCTAGAATATTATAGATATTTATATTCACTTCACTGCTAGAAGAAATACCAAAAGTAAAAGAAGTAGCAGGATTAAATGGATTAGGATAGTTATCACTCAAGAAATATTCATCAGGTATGATGTCATCACCTAGCCCAGCAAGTGGAATGCAGATCGAATCAGGATTGAAGTCTTCAACCGGTAAGGGTGGATCCTCAACCTGGAATGTATCTTGAGGAAAATTGTAGTCTCTCCACCAACAATCATTATTTGCATTTGCATGATGATAGCGCGCTCGAAATCGGCCAAAACCAAAACCTCCACCTTCCTCGATGTATGCTACTTCAGACACATCATAAAAACCCCAAGTGTAGGTCATATGCCATGGGAAAGGACCCACAAAAGAAGCGTCTAGAGAATAAGTGCCATCTCCATTTGAAGTAGCGTAGACCTTGTAATCATCACCAAGGCCTTGTAAATATTTTAGCCATCTATCTTTGAAAGAAATGTAAACTGAATCTTCAGAGGCATCAAAGCCTTCTTCAGCTGCATCTACCATATCAACATTAAAGGTTAATGTGACTGTTCTGCAGCAGGGGACTACACCACCAGCAGGAAGATCGTAATATCCCGACAAAGGAAGTTCAAGAAGTCCCGTTCCATCATCTGACCCAAGATAAAAGAATCTATTTCCACCTCCAAATTGCGGAGAATCTTCCCAACCAATGTCATTATAAATATCACCATATATCTGACTTAGGTGGTCTACGGATGAAGAGTCTAATTCCATAAAATATTTAAATTCTGTCGCAGAACTAGGATACCCCGTCACGCTTGTTGCAAGGCTAAAAATATTTGTGCCTGGAGTACGGGTCATTTCACAATCTGCTGGGTCGTCACAGTTCCAACCATTAAATGCACCTCTAACTTGCATTTGATCACCTCTTGCAACGCTAAATACTGGCATTCCTGTGGATCCTTCTTCATCTAGCCACTCGGTCATATCCACCGAGAATATAACGGTTTTTGTTATTTCATCTCCTAGGTAGGGAATCGTGATATTCGTTGAACCTGAAATCGATCCATCGTCTTCAATTGTAAATTCTTGGTTAGGTTCACCGATAAGGTTCAAGATCCACGTGCCACCTTCATTATCATTTCCTATGCCATCGTAACAGGTACTGTCACATTCAACTGCTCCCCATTGGTAAGAGTTTGGCCCTACCACGCTATCAATTACAGCTGTCCAAACGCCATCATTTGCAGTCTCATCTCCATTGGTTCCATCATCATAACCTTGAACAAAATTCCAATTTGAGAACTGTCCTTTAAATTGTATATCTTCAAAAACAAATGCTTCGTCTACCACTGTTAGAGTAACACTATTATATACTGCCTCCAAACCACTGGGAGGAATGTTATCAAAGTATACCCATCCAAGAGTAGTATCACTGGAAACAGTTACTGTTCTATTATTTATACTTTCCCAACCACCAAGTCCATGTTGAAATTTATATCCTACCAGTTCTCCTTCCGGGTCAAAAGAATATTGTCTTGACCAAAACTCTGAATCACCTTCTTGGGTTAATGGTTCTCCATTCCAGCTATTCATGTAGCCCGCTACAAACATAGTATCACCATCATAACCAACGATACCAGCAGTACTTACTCTAAACCATACATCAACACTATCAGTTTCTGCATAAGGAGGTGTAGTGCCATTTTCCCAAAAGTCTTGTGGGAGATCTGTATCACCAGTAACGGTCAAAGCTCTGTTATCTGTTGACTCCCACGATTCTGTTCCCACATCATCGATGACAACATATTTATATTCATATTCACCATCACTTAGGGTATCACTTGTGTAGACCCAGTAATCACCTCCAACGTTTACCATCTCCCAATCATTACCAGCCCAGCCATTCATTGAGCCACGGACAACTAATGTTGAAGTTGTATCTGTGAATCCAGGTGCAGTAGAAGTGTTTAGGTTAAATGTAACACCTGCTCTTATTGTGGATATTGCTAATAAAACGATCAATAGTATAGTTTGGTAATGTCTCATTAAATACTCCTTCTTTAATTTTTTATATATCAAATACTTTTATAATATCATCAAATAATTTAATATGAAATTCCTATACTCATTTGGTGAGTATCACCAAGGTGTTTTAGTACCTCAAAACTATAATTTATATAAAGTTCTTGTTTGATAAATGAAGGGGACTTGATTCCAATTCCATAAGAGAATTCACGTTCTCTATTCTCTAGAAAAAGAGAATTCACACCACTCCTTAAGACCAAAATATCATTCATTAGTCCAACTTCTACTCCCATATTGATATAGCTTCTACTATCATTAGGACTATTTGAATCTACCGCCCATGTGATACGATTATTTCCTCCTATGAATACATCGTTAGAAATACCAACTCTTAAAATAAGTGGAAGATCGAACTCATCGGTTGATAAATACCCTGTCACACTCTCATTATTACCATAGATCGTTTCATCTATATCCACTGGCACCAGCAGATCATCTCCTGTCATCTTCATTTTTGGACCAAAGTTACTTATTGAAGTGCCAAGTCTAAATCCATAAGGTGTCTTGAAAAGTGTGCCTAGGTCAAGAGCAAAACCGTTGGCATAATTATTTGCAATTTTTTCTTGAATAAGTTTTCCATTGAATCCAATTGAAAAACGGTCAGTAAGGTTTAAAGCATAGGTTAGGCCAAATGCATGGTCTGAAGCAGAGAACTTCTCTCCAGTGTCCTCATTGCCATAGCGAGTCACTTCCATCTCACCCATTGATACAGATGTTATATTGATACCAAGGTATCGGTTTGTTGCTAGGGGAATCGATATACTGAAATAATCAAATGCTACATCGGCTATCCAGTTTGAGTGATTAACATAAAATTTTCTCAAACTATTGAATCCAATGCCTGCAGGGTTCCAATACATCGAGGAACCATCATTAGCGATTGATGTAAATGCACCGCCCATGCCAATTGCTCTGGATCCAATATCTGTTGATAGGAATTTAGCTGCCATTGTACCTGTTTTATCAACAGCGTTAGCTGTTGAACAAAGAAAAATAGCAAACAAAACTGATGGTAATCTCTTCATTTGATAATAGCCAGCTTTCCTATTTTTTCACCAATTCCTTCTGCTTCAATATGATATACATAAACACCATACGAAATTGTGAGATTGTCTTTTGTAAGCAGATCCCATGAGCCAGTCCCATAGTTTATTGGGGATGAATGACGAATAGTCCTTACTAATTCTCCTGAAATGGTAAAAATGCGTATAGTACATTCCTGTGGTAAATGTCTAAACTGTATTTCTCGTGGACCTCTGCCAGAAGTAAATGTATTTTGCCCTTCAAAGGCGTTTGCGGCGTAGTACGGGTTCGGAACTACTTTTATTTTGTTTAGATCCTCTTTTGCTTTGTAGGCATCGATATAAGGTGAAACAGTAACAAACTCGTAGATGTCTTCCGTTAAGAATGGTTTCTCAACAATGATGAATGCTGTATCTCCTGGTATGGCATCGCTATAAACAAGTGAGGAATCATTTGGATGAAGATTAAAATAGAATGCCCAGGATGGTGCTGGGTTATCTTCATCATCTTCATAGTCCATAAAGACGATCCAATCACTCTCTCTTTCACCATCTGCATTGAAATACCCGTCAGGTTCTCCGATGGGTATAACGTCTATGAATCCGATTGGTATTTTCACCCAATCAATTGCTTCATCGCCAGTAAGTGATTCTCTGCGCTCGACATAAAAGTTAGTGGGCTTTCCTTCATAAAGGTATCCTGGGAAACATGTAGTTGTATTGGGTAGATAACGCATACAGAGGTCAATGCTTGAATCAGATTGTTCCTCAGTAAAGATGATCCTGTAATCATAGGGTAGTTGTGTACCAACCACATTGAAGGTAGCATATCTAAAGAAATTGAATGTCCAAAGGCTATCTCTGGACCAATAAGAACGTTCTTCATTAAATCTTAGTTCTTCAATATTATTAAATGAGAGTCTAAATCCATCAATCACAGCTCCGTCACTTTCTTTTAGTTCATGATCATCATTTACCAATGTATCAGGCTGATCAGGGTCTGTAATGTCTACCAAAAAGTAAGATTTTGTGGTAATAGTATCGTAGCCAGCTGGTCCTTGTTGGTTAGCTAAAATAGTATCCGCAAATGTTATACGATACTTATGTTCATTCCTGATCTCCATAGGATCAACTATCTCATAATAGACCTTGCCACTAGAGGTCCCACTTACATGCTGTATGGTATCACCAGAGAACTGAGCTTCATTATACCCAGCAGAAGGAGGTGAGGGGGTTACTTCAACGACATTAGGACCAAGCTCTATTTCACCGGTCAATGAATTGACCCTTAGTCTCATAGGTGAATCGCTTGGAATAATATCATTTGAAAGATCGCCACCATAGTCATATGACACAACTGCATAATAATAGCGTTGACCATTAACTGCATTTTCATCTACAAAAGAGTGTTGTAGTCCGGTATCATCTCCAAGATAAAACTTTACACCATTGAGATCGATTGGATGCCATCCGGTCTTACCATTTACAAGATCCCATTGTGATTTGACACCATTCTGTATGTAGGGTTCTAAGAATGTTGGATTCCCTTCTCCATCAGTAATAGAATAGGCATCATTAAATTCAAAATCTGTTGATCGGTAGACCTTATATCCTTCAAAATCATATAGATCTACGTTATTTGTGATCTCACCCATGTAACGATCTTTTGATTGTTCGGCTTCATTATCCCAGTAGAGGGTGACCACCCCATCATCTGAAACAGCTGTAACATTGGGTGGGTCTGGAGCTTTAGCGAATTGGTAGTCAAAGTCATAAGTAGTTTGTGCAACTGCTTTATTTCTTAACGCATCTGCGACATCATTCCCTAAGGCAACAGACATTGCGATCCTCTCGGTCTGGCCTGATCTCAATGGGAAGAATCCAGATGTGACAAATAGATCATAGTCTCCAGGTGGTTGTCCGCCTGCAGGTGGCTGCCAATAGCTACCTGGTGTCATGTAAAATAGCCATAGGTATCCATCGCTTGATATGGGAATAGAGCCAGCTGGGTCATATCCAACTGCAGTGAGACCCATTTGGTCTGATTCTGCTACATCTGTTTTATCTATGTTTGGTTCACCAGGAAAACCAGTACCAGAACCAGAGGTAGGCATTTGATCACCTGCTCCAGCATCAAGACCACCAGACTCATCTCCATTGATCCCAACATCATCCGATAATACCCAATCATTATCATTATCGATAAAATCATCGCGTGATTCATCGATCATTTCATCAATGCCTTCATCTATACCTTCATCTATGGCGCCATCTCCATCATTATCAATTCCATCAGCATAAGGTTTACCTATGTCCTCTACTTTTACATCATAAAGGATTATATTTGTATTCGGTACATGATATCTATTCCAAATATCTTCAGAAGCAGCAAGTACCATACTAGAATCAACTAATGGTCCATCTACATCGGAACCTAAGCCTATAGGATATTCTAATAGATATGGGTCTTCTGGATCAGCATTATTATCGATTCCATCAGCAAAGGGGAGGCCTAAGTCACTATTATCCAACCCAACAATATGTATGATAGAGTCCTGAATGGCATCATCCAATTGAGGCCAGATACCCCATAACGTAGCTGCTCCACTGATCATTTCTTGACTAACCAATGGGCTATCTGTTTCGCCGTCACCATCATTATCAATTTTGTCAGCATAGGTAACACCAACCTGATCTCCGAATGGAACATGAGTAAGATTTTCATCAATGATACCATTGCCGTTATCATCAATTGCATTTCCTAGTATCTCTTCCATGATGAACCCATCAGTGATGATCGGTCCATTTTCCTCGCCATCTCCATCATTATCTATACGGTCAACATTATTACCAGGGGTCTCGATAAAAGATGTCGCTGCTACTCCAACTGGATCAGATCCAAAGGCAGAATTTCCTATCCCATCGCTATCCATTGACCATGCGACATCATAGATCAGATCAAAATCTGGTGTGTCATCACCAGAGTCACCGTCTCCACCCACAAGATCTGCAAGCCACATTGAAAATGATACTTTATCATAGTCATAAGATCCATCATTCTTTATCTCATGCAGTATGAAAACAACATCTTCAATTAAGATCTGTTTCCATTCCAATACACGAACACCTGCAAGAAGTCCAGCACCTTGACGAGAAAGGTCTGTCGTATCTGGAGAATAAGGATGTCCAAGTATATAGTTCTTATCATCAGAGACCTTATAATAGATCTCCTGTTGGGCATTGAACTGATTTCTTCCAAAGAATCCATTCCATGAACCTGACCAGCCTGGGTCATTGACGTCGTCCATCTTATCAGGCCAGCTTGATGGCCATGTGCTCTCATCATCACTTATAGCGATCTTTTGTGAATTAGGGTTCAAGTAACCAGGTACTGGCTCCCAAGACATAGAGTTTCCAGACTGGTCTGAGCGGAAGGGTATGGTAACTAGTGGTCTGACATCTCCTTCATCAGTAACCACTTCAGCACCTACAGCCAAAGCTGCTAAAGCAATATACATTTGCCCCGAATTAACAGGCCATTCATATGGAATATGAGCGGGTATGCCGCCAGCCCTTCCTGATATACCCCAATTCAGTATGGACGTTCTAACTTTGTTCACATCGATATTGGTCCAGCGTCGAAAATCAGGATTTCCTCTTTCTAAAGATTGAGAAAACAGCAATGCGGAAAGAATAAAAATAGAGAACCTTCTTACCATGTGAATTGGAATCCTAATTGAATTTCTCTTGGCTCATCATACCAGTCAGGTCGATCAAAAAATTCATCTAATGTGTTTGGTCTTAATGGTTCAAATGGTGAAATGATGTTTGCTCTGATCTCTTCGATCGTCTCATCAGAAGTTCCAGAATCTGCATAAACATAATTTTCGTTTCTTCGGTCTAGAAGGTTATAAATATTGATATAGACCCTACCAGAATATCTTCCTAGTTTTATATTTTTGAATAATTTGGTATCAACTCTAAAGGTACTTGATTTTCTTCTGCTATTTCTCAGCAATACATTTGAGAGTATTTCTCCCTGTTGCTCATAGTTTGTTATAAAAGGTGTATAAGGATAGCCGCTACCATATTGGAAGATCGTATTCATGCCCCAACCTTTGTAAGCAGTTGTGATCGAACCATTTAGGTTATGGCTTTGATCCCAATCAAGAGGAATAATAGAGCGGGTTGGTTCTTTCCCAGCTAGTACTGCTCCAAATTCTTCATTTGGATTTGAGTTCGATCCTTCCGCTATTTGGAAGGTGTAATCAAATTGCCAACCAATAAAATTGCTGAATTGTTTAAAAAGAGTGAGGATCACACCTCTGGAATTACTATAGTCCTTATTCACATAGGTGAAGTAAGATTTTCCATCTCCAAGATCGATCGGTATTCCACTTGTCACATAGTTTCTAGCGTCTCTATAAAAGCCCTTTAACTCTATCTTGGTTCTATATCCAATTTCTTGTCTTAATCCTAGCTCGTAGCTTATAGTAGTTTCTGGTTCTAGTTCAGGATTGCCAAAGATGCCAAAATTTGTGCCAGTCTCC
>Ga0208261_1001029_pt1 | contig 10242 bp, 7 predicted proteins | sample Knorr_S7_td_DCM__FD_185595 | JGI IMG/M metagenome (GOLD analysis project Ga0208261, IMG submission 185595) | Marine microbial communities from Southern Atlantic Ocean transect - Knorr_S7_td_DCM_ad_131m_LV_B (SPAdes) (version 3) | ecosystem: Environmental > Aquatic > Marine > Oceanic | place...
AATACAAAAAATTAATATTTCCGCTGAGGATATTAATTATAAAGATCTTTTTTTTGATGAACTCCAGATAGAAGCAGATAATCTTAAAATCAATTTTAAATTAACCACTAAAGAATTAAAATTTATAAATGATCCGTTAATCAAATTCAAAATTTCGTTAACACAAAGTTCACTCAGAACAATTCTATTGTCGAAAAATTGGCATTGGATTGGAGATAAGATTAGCAAGGAAATATTAAACCAAGAAAAATTAATAGATATAAAAATAAGGAATGGTCAGTTATTAATAAAAACCTCTAAAGATGATATCAATATTACTAAAGAGCAACATATTAATATTACAGCAGAGAAAGGTAAAGTCTATCTGAATAATGAAGCATATAACAAGATAATTGAGATACCGGTTGAAGATAAAATATATATTAAAAAAATATATATAGAAAATAAATTAATTAATATTTTCGCAAGTTCATCTATTAGTTTTTAATTATTTCAGGAAATAATTAATGGAGATAGTAATAATACTATATAAAATACAATAGCTGGAGTAAATAAATAACTATCGATTCTATCGAGAATCCCTCCATGACCAGGTAAAAAATTACCTGAATCTTTTAATCCTGCATTCCTCTTCAGCATAGATTCAGTAAGGTCTCCAACCAGAGAAAATAAAGCTACTAAAACACCAATAAATATTCCAATTAATATTCCAAATTCCCATCTAAGTAAATATCCAAAATAGGATCCTATTAATATTGAAAAGAATAATCCACCAATAACACCCTCAATAGTTTTAGAAGGTGAAATTGGAGATAGTGAATGATTGCCAAACTTCTTACCAACAAAATAAGAACCTATATCAAATCCAACTATCATAAAACATGTAGAAAAAGTTATTAGCATTCCAAAAGTGATGGATGGTGACCAATCAGTGGGAATCAAGTTGAAGTTATTTATTAAATCAGTCTCTAAAAGATTTCTTAACTTAATCCAATGACTTGGCAAGAAACCTAAATAAAATAATCCGAATATTGATGCTGCTACATCAGCAATGGACCCAGTAACAGGTTGGAGTAATAACCAACCACAAATAGCAGCCCCAGATAATGGCAAAATAGCATCTGATATTTCAATAGATATATATCCTTGAGAAGATAATTGAGTGAAGAAAAGTAATATTTGACAGGCTAATAATGTTGTCTTAGTGGCTGGTCTTATTCCAGTAAATTCTGCCATCCTAAAGAACTCTAGAAGAGCTAAATGAACAATTATACTTATTGAAATAGAAAACCACCAATTACCAAGAGAGACTATTAAAAATCCAAAAACTCCAACGATAAGTCCACTTAATAATCTCTTTTTGGAAACAGCTAAAAACATTAAATCAGGTAAAAAAATATAGCTTTCGTTTATAAAACATACTTTAAATGGATTGTTAATAATAAATTTTATTATAGCTGATGAATAGATATTATTAATCAAGAAATAACTCTTACAAAATCAGAAATTTGTTCAGGCCAAAAGCTTTTTTGCTCTATCAACCAATCAACACGAGCTTCGTCCAAAATCTCACCAGGAATCAATAAAGGTATTCCAGGAGGATAAGGGCAAACCATCTCAACAGAAATTCTTCCAATAGCATCTTTTAGATTCACCTTCTCAAAATTCGATCCCCAAGAGTCAGAATATGACTTGTATGGCTTAGATACGATACTGAAAGGTGGTCTTTTAAAAAAACAAGGTTTTTGTTTGCCACAGGCTTTAAGGATTTCATTCCAAATTCTTACAAATCTTTTTCCTAATCTCTTGTGAGATGAGAGCCCAAGACAAAAAGTTAGCGTTCCTGGCTCAGCCAATTCGCCAATCATTCTTTTTCTTATAAAGCTTTTATCAACTTCAATACCACTCAAACCAAATTTTGACGTGTGAAGAATTATTTTTAGTGGATCGCTGTTTTTAAGGAGAGGAACTTCATTTTTAATCAAAAAATCTTTTAACACCTCAGCTTCTTCTATACATGATCTTAGTTTCTTTATCCCTTTAGATTCAATAAGTTCCTTTATTGAACTTTCACAAGAAGCTAACAAGAGAGAACTTGGGCTTGAAGTTTGAAGCAACTCAATAGTTCTTTCAATTTTAAATGGATCAACCTTGTCACCTTGCGACCATAAAACCGCGGATTGAACTAAACCTGATGCAGATTTATGTAGAGAGTGAACAACAAGATCTGCACCAAAAGATATAGCTGACTTAGGTAAATCTGGTCTTATTTGACTGATTAAGTAAGCTCCATGAGCTTCATCAACCAAAACTGGCAAAGAATGAGAATGAATCTCCTTAATTAGAGATTCCATATCTGCAGAATATCCTTGGTATGTAGGGTTAACTAAAACTACCGCAGCTATATCATCTTCAAATTCTTTTGCTTTTATTAAAACCCTCTGAAGCCATTTCCTATCAAAAACAGAGGCATGGCCTCTATCATTTAGATAAGGGACATCGAAAAGTAATGGTGTTAAGCCGCCAAAGATGCATGCTTGAATACAACTTTTATGTATATTCCTTGGCATGAGAACAGCTTGCCCAGGACGAGCTAGAGCAAGCAATGAACTTTGGAGTAAACCTGTCGCTCCGTTAACTCCATACCAACATCTATCAACACCCACTTCATAGGCAGAAGACTTTTGACTTTCGGCTATGGCTCCTTCACTAATCAACGGGCCGCCAATCTCAAAAAGCTCAGGCAAATCCCAAATACCTGGTCTAAGCCTCAATAGAGTTTTTATGTTTTTTGGGAGAGCATTTCCTCTTCCATGTGCAGGTAAAAAAAGATTTTCGCTTCTATTAGCAGAAAGCAAGTTTAAAAGCCCCATGGAATAAAAGATTTACCTAAAATCAATGTAGTTAAATTAATCAGTAAGCAAATCAAAAGATCTTCTTAGATGTGTAGCTGAAAGAACTTATGATGAATTCATGAAATACGATTTCCAAAGAGATTTAACTTGGTTGATTTTAAGGCCATGGATATTGGTTCCTAGATTTATTCAGATAGTTGGTGCAATATCACTTCTACTAGCAAGACTTATATTTCAAGGTTCAAGCAATGAAGACAAAACTCAAAAGAAACTAGCTAAATTTCTACTTAAAACACTTATCGATCTGGGTCCCTGTTTTATAAAAGTAGGGCAAGCACTTTCAACCAGGCCAGATCTAATAAGAAAAGATTGGCTCGAAGAATTAACAAACCTACAAGATAATTTACCCTCATTTTCTCATGAAAAAGCACTTGAGATAATTGAAAATGAGCTAGGCAAACCAGCAAGTGAACTTTTTGAAGAGTTCCCATCTAAACCAATAGCCTCAGCAAGTCTTGGGCAGGTTTATAAAGCAAAATTATTTGGCGATTATTGGGTAGCAGTAAAAGTTCAGAGGCCTAATCTAATTTTCAACATTAGGAGAGATATCGTAATTATAAAAATACTTGGTGTTCTTAGTGCGCCAATACTTCCATTAAATCTTGGGTTCGGACTAGGTGAAATAATAGATGAATTTGGAAGAAGTTTATTTGACGAAGTTGATTATAAAAAAGAAGCTAATAATGCAGAAAAATTTTCTAACCTCTTCCACAATAATAATTCAGTAACTATACCGACAGTAGAAAGACATTTATCAACTATAAAAGTATTAACTACAAGCTGGATTGATGGCACAAAACTAAAAGATAGAAATGAATTAATTGAAAATAATTTAAATCCTTCAAAACTTATAAGAACTGGTGTTATCAGCGGCATACAACAATTATTGGAATTTGGATATTTTCATGCAGATCCTCATCCAGGAAATATGTTTGCACTGGAAGGTCATAATGGTGATTTAGGAAATATAGCCTATGTAGATTTCGGAATGATGGACTCAATTTCAGAGGTAGATAGATTAACTCTTACTGGTGCAATTGTTCACCTGATCAATAATGATTTTCATTCTGTTGCAAAAGATTTTCAAAAGCTAGGTTTTCTAAGTAAAGATCAGGACCTTAAGCCTCTAATACCTGTATTAAAGGAAGTGCTTGGAAGTGCAATTGGCAAAGATGTTGCATCTTTTAATTTTAAAGAAATTACCAACAAATTCTCCGAATTAATGTTTGATTATCCCTTTAGAGTCCCCGCAAGATTTGCATTAATCATTAGAGCAGTAATCAGCCAAGAAGGACTTGCCATCCGATTAGATCCTGATTTTAAAATTATAGATTTAGCATATCCATATGTAGCTAAAAGATTACTCACTTCAGATACTAATGAGATGATAAATATATTATTAGACGTCATATTTGATCAGAATGGACATATAAGAGTTGAGCGAATAGAAAATTTATTTGATGTACTAGTCCAAGACTCGAGCACACCAGCCAAAGAACTAATACCAGTAGCAGGAGCAGGTTTAAAGCTTCTAACAAGCTCTAGAGGCTCATTAATAAGGAAAAATTTATTAATGAGTATTATTAAAGACGAAAGGATCGATACTAAAGATATGAAGCAATTAATCAAATTAGTACGGAAAACCTTCAATCCTTTAAAAATGGTTTCAGCTCTTACAAAACAAAACAATACACAAGTTGCATAGATGATTTTCTTAAAATATAATAAAAATTAAAAACATGGTAAATATCAATATTCAAAATATAATCACATTTATTGCAATCAATTTGGATGATCCAAATGTACCGAATATAGATGAATTTATTTCCGATTATCAACAAATAAAGCCTATTGAAGATCCGATTTTCTGGCTTTCTTGTGGTGCATTTATTTGTCTAATGTCTGGATTAATATTTGCAGACATTATGAAATCAAAACTAAATAAATGGGCAACATATAAGATATCTCCCATACCTCTAGAGGACCCTAGAACAATATCAAGTTGGTTTTCATTCTTCACGGGTCTAACAATTATTTTTGTAAGCGCCTTAAGCATTATAAACTTTTCTATTATAAAATCTCTAATATTTTCCTCAATAATCTCAATTCTTTTTGGCATAAGCATGTGGAAAGCCATCAAAGATTTATTAATCCAAGTAAAAGCGGGAACAGTTAAAGAAATAGATGATTTTTTCTGATTAAGTTAGATTCTATCTACTTTTTTCAAACCTAGCTAAAATAAAAATGAATATATAATTTAGAAATATTTGTGTTTTATGGCATTAAATTTTCCTTTTAAAAAATCCTCGTCAGCCTTATCTGATTCTCATGATAAACCTCCCTCTGATAATGAATTTTCTGAGGCAATTAATTTATTTAAAACTCGAAGACTAAAAATTGGAATTTCATTAGAGACACTTTCAAAAGAGACAAAAATCTCAAGGAATGTACTAATAGCTATTGAAAATGGATGGAAAAAATATTTACCCGAAAAAACTTATTTAAATTCAATGATCAAAAGTCTTGAGCTTAAGCTCAATTTAGAGAAAGGAAGTTTAAATGGTTTGTCAATACAAAAAGAAAGTATTAATAATGTATCGAGATTTAAACTTAATTTTATAAATATAGACTTTCTTAATAGCTGGATTGGAAGCCTATTGTATTTTATAATTATGCTTTTATCAATATTAGCTCTTAATAGTCAGCAAAAATATCTTATAAAAATAAATAGTATTTCCACAGAACCTATTAAGATGGAAAATACTTTTATAGAAGATGGGAATGTAATTAATAAACCAAAAGAAAACTAATTTTATCTTTTATTTGCTTTAGCTAAATCACCATATTTTTTCAAAGAATCTCTAATATTTAAATCATTTCTCGGTAATCTCCATGACCAATTATTTTCTGTTGTGCCAGGTTTATTTAAACGACAGCTATCATCAAGATTTAACAAATCTTGCATAGGTGCTACAAATAATTTGGCTTTAGTTTCCATGCCTATTCGAATCAATTCCCAAGAAGTGAAATTCTCATAATCAAAAATCCTTTCTCTAAGTTGTTCTTTTCTACCTTGATCCATTTCTCTCCACCAGCCAAGAGAAGTTGAATTGTCGTGAGTTCCTGTATAAACAATCCAATTTTCTTCTTTAATATTCTCTGGCAAATACGGATTATCCAAATTCCCATCAAAAGCGAATTGAAGTATCTTCATTCCTGCTAATTCATAATCATCACGTAACTTCTCTACTTTTGAGGTTACGAGACCTAAGTCTTCAGCAATTAATGGAAGAGAGCCGCAGCAATCTTTTTTGATTAAACTTAGTATCTGTTTTCCTGGAGAGGGCAACCAAAGTCCATTCTCTGCTGTTTTATCTTTGCCGGGAATTGCCCAAAAAGCTTCGAGGGCACGAAAATGATCAAGGCGTAAAAAATCAACCTGTTCTAGATGTCTTGAAATTCTTTTTCTCCACCATCTATATCTACTTGCTTTGTGCCTACTCCAGCGATAAACAGGGTTACCCCAGAGCTGACCGGTTTCAGAAAAATAATCAGGTGGGACTCCACTTTGAAGGAATGTATCTGAATTAGTTAAAATAGAAAATAATGACCGATTACCCCATACATCAGCACTATCTTTTGATACATAAAAAGGGACATCTCCAAATAAATAAATTCCTAGATTTTTCGCAAGCTCTCTGATTGATTGCCACTGCCTGTCTAAATGCCACTGGAGAAGTTTATGGCCTAATAATTCTTTTTGGTTATTTTTTTTCCAATTTTCTAATTCTTTCTTATCCCTACCTGCATATTCATCTGGCCATTCCCACCATGGAAGATCATTGTTTTGAATCTTGAGTTCCATAAATATGGAATGATCATCTAACCAAAATTGTTTTGAGCACCATATTTCAAATTCTTCTTGAATAGTTCTGTTCTGTTTATACCAATCATCAACCAAAGAAAAACGTAAGGACTTAACTTTTGAATTTGCTAAATGAAAATCAACTCTATTTTTAAAACAATCATTTGCAGAAGAAAAATCTTCCAGGTTATTAGCTAAGAATCCGTCCCTCACTAAATCATTTTGGTCAAGGAACCATGGGTTCAAAGCAAAACTTGATGGAGAGCTATATGGAGATCCAAATGAATCAGTAGGAGCAAGAGGTAAAAATTGCCACACACCTATTCCAAAGGCAGCAAGTTCATTAAGCCATTCTCGAGCAGGTTTACCGAAACTACCGCAAACAGGACTATCAGGTAATGAGGTTGGATGAAGCAGGATTCCTGAATTTCTTTCCAATTTCACTTTTTGTTATCTCTAAAAAATAGAAAAAAAATAGTAATAATGCTATTTTTTTATTAAATTCAAAATGAATACCATTTAGATGGGAAATCTTTTTCTTAAATATCAAAAAAAATAATTTAGTAATTTCATATTAACAAATTATTTAATAATATAAAAATTTAATTTAGAAAAACTCAATTTTTTCTTGAGTTAAAACAAGCTCCTCAAAATATTTCTTTCCAACAATAGTATTATCTAGATAAACGGTTTAATAAGATTTTAAAGTAAGCCATCCAAGCGATGGATGATTTAACTTAAGATTTTATATTTTTTCATTCCAAACAAACTCTTGCTTTAAAGACCCAATTACATAAATCAAGCTCTCTATAACTAAGTGTTTCCGAAAAAATCACCGTTAAAATCTTTAAGCCTTTACCTGAAGTCAAATTATTAATGTTTTCAAAAGAAAATTCTTCAGAAGAAATTACTTTCACATAGCCACCCCAAACAAAAGGCAGGCCAATGATTCCCAGTTAAAAACCTTAAAATATAGTTTTAAAAGAAAAAATATAAAAAAGCTTTTATACGATCATGTCTCAACATAACGGTAGATTAGTAAATATCATTTGTTGCTTGCTGTGGAACCGTGACCAGTTTTATTACTGCAGCGAATCCTGAGCCTACTAGTCTCGAGCATGACACTAATAGACTCAGATTAATTAGTGGGACATCCAATACAGCACTAGCTAAAGAAATTGCGACTTATATGGGGATAACCAATGTCCCTCTAGTTTCAAAAAGGTTCGCAGATGGAGAGCTCTATGTGCAAATCCAGCAATCAATTAGAGGATGTGATGTTTTTCTAATACAACCAACCTGTGCTCCTGTTAATGACAGCTTAATGGAGCTAATGATCATGGTGGATGCTTGTAAAAGAGCATCTGCCAGACAAATTACAGCTGTAATTCCGTATTTTGGTTACGCCAGAGCAGACAGAAAGACAGCTGGTAGAGAGTCAATAACTGCGAAGCTAACCGCAAATATTCTTGTGAAATCAGGAGTAGATAGAGTACTCGCAATGGACTTACATTCCGCACAAATCCAAGGTTATTTCGATATCCCGTGCGATCACATATATGGTTCACCTGTTTTAGTTGATTATCTATCAACTATGAAGCTTGATGAAATAGTAGTCGTCTCGCCGGATGTAGGTGGAGTAGCCAGAGCCAGAGCTTTTGCTAAGCAAATGAAGGACTCACCTCTAGCCATTATTGATAAACGTCGCTCAGGGCATAATGTTGCCGAAAGCCTTACAGTGATTGGGGAAGTCTCTGGCAAAACTGCAATATTGATTGATGATATGATTGACACTGGAGGTACTATTTGCGCTGGAGCTGAATTACTTAGGAAGGAGGGTGCTAAAAAAGTTATTGCATGTGCATCTCATGCTGTTTTCTCTCCACCTGCTTACGCGAGGCTTTCAAAAGAAGGCCTTTTTGAACAAGTTATTGTTACTAATAGCATTCCGGTGCCAAGTAATTTAGATTTCTCACAATTGAAGGTCTTATCAGTTGCAAATATGCTTGGAGAAGCTATTTGGAGAATTCATGAAGAAAGTTCTGTTAGCTCAATGTTCAGATGAATTTTTAAATTTAATTCAAAATCAGTTCCACTACCTCTCTTGTATTAGAAGATATATTTGCTTTGTTTAATTTTAATAGTGATTCATACATCCCTTCCTTATTTTTATCTATATAAGTTTTCCATTTACTAAAAACTTTTACCATTCTTGAAGCCGTTATTGGGTTAATTTTATCTACCTCTATTAATTTATCAGCCATAAATAAATAACCTTGTCCATCTAGAGAATGAAATAAATCAATATTTTTACTAAATCCTCCGAGAACAGCTCGTATGGCATTTGGAGCCTTCCAATCAAATTTAGGATGTGATAGTAATTTTTCAATCACATTAATTCCTCGCTTATGAGGTCTTGAGGCCTCATAAGCGAACCATGAGTCTAAGACCACTGGATTTTCTTTCCAAAGGTTATAAAACAAATTAGAAGCTTCTTCGGTCAATGTGTTATCGAGTGGTTTTAATGCTCCTAAAGCCGCCCTTGATATTGTCATTGAAGAATGACTAATTGATTCAACACAATTTTTTTGCACATCTATATCGCCCGCAAGAGATAAATAAAACCATATAGTCCCTAGTAGTTTTCTCTCTCCTCTACCCATTGGCCATTGATGATCAATATTAACTAATAAATTTTTAGATATTATTCTTAGCTCTTGAAGAATTTCATTACCAATTAAAACTTGGAAATCTATTGATTCTCTATAAATTCTTATTGGATCAACTTTTGTGAATAAGGATTCCAATTCTGCAAAACCAGGTATTGCTATAAGAGTTGCTAAGAAAAAAGGATCATTAATTTCTAAGGATTTTATGGTTTGTTTAATAGCATTAATAAACCTATCTTCCAATGAATAATTGGCTTTATTGCAAAGCCTAGTCTTCAAAATTTCACGCATCAAATACTGACCAGAGTCCCACCTCGAAAAATAATCATTGTCATTTAAGAAAAGGAAAAGATAGTCATCTATAAGCAAATCAGATTCCCAAACAACAGGTGAAGAAAATCGTCTAAAAAGTGATAGAACTGGAGCCTCTTTCTCACCTGGGAGAGTATGTATTTTTAGATTTTTCTTATTTTTGTCTAAAATAAATAAATTATCCTCAGCTATAGGACTAGCACCTTTTTCTCTGCTATAGCAAGAATAAAGAATTGGAATAACCATTTCCGTATTTTCACTAGTTTTTTCGCTATCTATTTTCTGCTCAAAAGAGACATTCAAAATTGAATTTGTTGAATCCCAAGATTGATTTATAAGAACTTTTGGAGTACCTGATTTATAATACCAATTAAGAAATTTTTCTAAATCAAAAGGACAGTTTTTTTCTTCCAAATAAGCACCTTTTATTAATGAATTAATAAAATCCTCAGTTGTAGCGGCACTACCATCAAAAGTTTTA
>Ga0208261_1001032_pt1 | contig 10226 bp, 10 predicted proteins | sample Knorr_S7_td_DCM__FD_185595 | JGI IMG/M metagenome (GOLD analysis project Ga0208261, IMG submission 185595) | Marine microbial communities from Southern Atlantic Ocean transect - Knorr_S7_td_DCM_ad_131m_LV_B (SPAdes) (version 3) | ecosystem: Environmental > Aquatic > Marine > Oceanic | place...
AAGCTTAGATTTATTTTCTAATAGCTTATCTATGATTTCCTGGCTATTGAATGCTTCAACATTGCGACGGTAATCTCCCTCTTTAAATTTAGGGGGACTTTTATACTTACCGGTTAATAGACCATGTTTAATCGGTGAAAAAAAACATACACCAACATTGTTGGTATCAATATAATCTTTTAAACCCGAAGACTCGTAGCTATTGTCCATAACATTTCTATAGGGCTGAACAACATCGGGCTTCACCTTATATATATAGCGCATTATCTTTTCATCAGACCAATCTGAAAGCCCGATGAATTTTGTTTTACCATCTTCTTGAAATTTTAAAAGAACTTCCATTGCGTCATCAAAATATTCACCGTTTTTGCCAAAGTTGCAGTGGTGTAAATACATTAGGTCCACACACTCGGTTTTAAGATTATTTAAAGACCGTTCCATATTGGTCATCATGTGCGTTGGGCTATACCAGTATTCATCGGGGCCTATATCCCAACCAACTTTGGTTGCTAAAAATATTTCATGTCGTGAAATATCTTTCCACATATTTCCAATAATCTTTTCTGATCTTCCATCTCCATATACATCAGCAGTGTCCCAATGATTTATACCTAAGGCGTGGGCTTTGAGTAATGCTTTTTTGCTATCGGTGTCATCTTGATCGGCCCAGCCTACCGATTGCTCACCCGATGTAGCAGCTCCTCCATAAGACCAAGTGCCTAAACTAATTTTGGAAACAGAACTTTGGGTTTTGCCTAGTGTGATATATTCCATACGTTCAACTTCAATTTTTTATCATATAAATATTATTTCAAAAGCTATAATGTCAGAAGAATTTAAAATTATTGATATTGGCCACCAAGGTTATTCAATCGATCAAGCCATTACGGAGCTTGAAATAGCAATCAGCGATAGTATTTTTTCCAAAAAAACGAGGGTGGTAAAAGTTATTCATGGACATGGCACGGGCGCATTAAAAAAGGGAGTTCGGGATTGGTGTGATGATCAAGAAGGAAGATTCCAGGGCATTATTTGTGGTGAGGATTATTCTTTATTCAATCCCGATGCAGCAAATATGAGAGCTGATTGTGGATCGCCCAGCGACCCCGATCTTGAAAGAAAAAATGGGGCTATAACTTATATTTGGTTATGGTAATAACAAAGTTTGGCAGATGAAAAAGTTTCTTATTATAACATTTATTTTTTATACTACTTGTGCTCCAGTTAAAAATATTAATACCTATTCTAAGGATGAATTAATATTTAAAAGTGATTCATTAATGTTAGCCTCCCCCAATGATTCAGATCTGATTCAATCGATCATTACAGCAAAAATAGACTTTGCTAGAGACAATGAAGATATTTCAGTATATAAAGAAATTTTAATTTTAGATCCAAAAAATCCTGTCGCTCAATATCACACCTTAATGGATGCGGGTTTTAATTATCATAAAAAGGATTATAAAAACGGTCAATGGGATGCCATTGAATCTTTCTCAAAGGCGGCTACATATATTGATACTTTAGGTGAGCCGTATTACTGGATAGGTCGGGCATATGAAAAAAAGGATGAAATGGATTTTGAGTTGCCATTGGAATCTTACAATAAATCATTGGAATTATATTTAAATCAAGCGATGAGAGAGAAAGTAATATTATCAAAACAAAAACTGCTCAATAGAAAAAAGACTTATAAGGATTTTTGGAAGTAAAAAAATTCTTAGATATTGTATTTTTTATCTTGTTTAAAGCAGTAGTGATATTATAACTTTGCGAACTCATTGAGCAAAATCAATGAGCGCCACACAATCCGAGGTAAAGATAAATGGCAAATATTATGAAAGTGAAAAACACAGTAATTGGGTTACTTGTTGCTGTTTTTGCAACAACCCTTTTTGCGCAAAAACCCCGTGATATCTCAGGGACAGTAATTGGTCTAGATGGAGAGAAGGTTGCAAAAACCATCGTCATTCTAATGGCTGACGATGGTACAGAGGTTAAGCGAGAAGAAACTTCAAGAAGGGGGGCTTTTAAATTTAAAAAGGTTGCTCCTGGCAATTACGCGGTTGAAATAGATGCTGGTGAATCTGGTCGTCTTTCTACCCAAGCTGAGGTTTCCGATAGCAATGTTAAACTGGGGGATCTACAATTAGAGAGTGGGCCCGAACAATCATCTCAAAATGAATCTGCAGCGAGCGAGGAAGCACCGTATGACCCAACAATGGGCCAAGCGCCTGATAGTGGCCAAGCTGACTTAGCAAGCACAGAACCGGATACATCTGGCACCACTGATAGTGATGTAAAAGCGGAAGAATTTATTCCAGATCCAGGGAAAGATTATATTTTAAACGAGCTAAGTTTTGAAATAAAGAAAATGACAGCTGAATTAAAATATCTTAATGAGGAACTAGAGAACCTTAAAGCATTAAGTAAAATGTGGGTCAACCCACTTGCAATCTATTCTAAAGAAATAATTATGAAAAATGGCTCTACCGTATTTGGTAAAATTGTTTATCAAGATGAGTCCTCACTTAAAGTTGAGACTTTGGTTGGTTATTTAATTATTAATCGAAAAGATGTTGTGCGCATCGTCGATAACGTTGTTACTGAGGAGCAAGCTGAATATGTTCCTGAACAAGTAAGAGATAGCTATACCCCTCCCCCAATGCCAAAGCTTGCTGAGCCAAAATACACGTCACCAGATAGGGACCAAACAGGTAAGTATTCTGCCAATTGTGTCTTGATGGGTAATATTAGTGAAAAGAAAGATGCGCAAGGAAATATCGTTTTCAATGGTGAAATAAAAAATATAGGCGGCAGAAGAGCTGACTTTGTTAAGGTTGATTTTGTTTTTAGAAAAAACTGGAGTGGAGAAACCAAAACATTGACTACTTTTATTAGGGGTGGATACCATACCTTCGATTCTGGAATCACAACCGATGCAACGTTGCTACCAGGGGCTACTGGCGCTTTTGAACTTTATGTTCCCCATGACTTTGGCTCCTTTATTGGTTATTCCTATGTTATAGACTGGGAAGAATACGAGTGATAGAATAGATGATGGATTCTTTTCGATTATTTAAAGTTGTGTTTGTTGGGATATTATTTTTTTCAGCTACAATGCAACTTCGCGCTCAACAAACACCTTTGTCAGAGATTTTCTTTTTAGATTTAGGGATTGTTATAGAACCATCAGATGGATCGGAAAATTATTCCAGATTGATTGATAAGCCTTCTGAAGAGGTAGCATTTAAGGTTAAGAAGGTTGAAAGCGGTTCCGTTTATATGGCTTCCAGCGAAGAGCTATTATCCACACTTGATCGCTTGAATAATAGAATTGAGCAATTAGAAAATTCCTTTAAGGATGAAATAGCCTCGATTAGAGAAAAGAATGAAAATTTAGAAGAAATGCTTGCTGATGTATCTAATAAATTTTCTAATCAGGATTTTATAGCAACTACCTCAAAAGAGGAAATAGATATAATTGATGATTCGAATGAAAAAGAAAATAATCAAATCAACATTTCCGTATTAAATATTACATCAAATAATCAACCGGCTTTTGATCAATCTTTATATATGTCAGGTGTGTTTGCATACCAAAGAGAAGATTATCAATCTGCCATTGATAAATTTAGCAAGCTAGATTTTGATGATGCGCCAAATGAGACATTTGAAAATATTCTGTATTGGATGGCTGATGCATATCAGCATACCGGTGAGCTGAATCAAGCTTTCGTTTTATTAAATAAAATTACTGTTATTGGCAATACCAGGATTGATGATGCGCTAGTTCGTATGGGTTTATTACATAAAAAAATGGGCCAGCAAGACCTTGCTGTAGCTGCATTTGAAGATGTGGTGGCTCATCATCCAGATAGCGAATACATCAGACTTGCACAAATGGAACTAAATAAAACTGTAATGAAATAATGAAAAAAATCTATATAATATTATCTTTCTTATTCTTACAAACCCTATCATTGGCGGGTACTAGGGTTGTATACCTCAGACCTGGTCCAATGATGAAAATTCCTTACACTTCAATTGCCCCCTCCCCTTATTTTTTTACAGCGGGTACTGGTACTGAAATTCACAACCTTGCCCCGTTTAATACTGCAAGTGGCGCATATTACAGCATGGATTTTGCAAATGGTTGGAGCTGGGGTGTTTCAACAGCTACGGGTGGAGATACTACACGATTAGCTAACTTAGAAGTGTCTACCTATAAGGCTCCGGTAGAATTTGGTTTTCACTTTCAAAAACGTGTCCTTGTTAGAGATAATATATCATTCTCATTGGGTTTACAGGATATAATCTTTGAGAACAAAAATGCGGGTCTAAATCTTGATCCAGCGCAACTATCATTTTTTGGGATAGTTAGCAGCGAATCTCAAATGAGCGATTATAATATTAATACTTTTATTGGTTTTGGAACTGGGGGTTTTGGTGCAATTGATACTGTTGAGGTTCCAGATACGCTAGCAACAACATCAGAGCCTGCAAGTACAAATGCAGGTGTATTTTTTGGAGCTATATTTAATACTCCCTTTCTGGATAAATGGGGAGGTATAGATATTGTGGGTGAATTCGACGGGAATGGCATCAATGTGGGACTCCGCATCCCCCTTACCTCGGATTATCGCCTGAACCTAGGATTCACCCACATAGAAAAACTGCCTAAATGGAAAGAGCGCTATTGGAAAGGTCATTCTGCCATCACCTTGGGTTTTGAGATTACTGCCCCAAGGAAATCTGCTTCTAGAATACCAGGCGGAGGACCAACCCCTCCACTAAGGTTGCAACCGGGAAACATTGATATGGCAGAAATTGATACAACCTTAAAGATGGCCGACTACACTGTTCATACTCTGCGAGATTCAATGGGATTGATGACAAATGAAATGCGTAATCTGATGACTAGATTATCTGCGATGGAGCAGCATTCAAAATTCCTTGAGGATTCACTTAAGGCAGTACGATTAAATAGTAATGTGAGCGAACAAAAAATGAATGATGCAATGCGACATCTTTCGCGTTCGCTAAGATATTTTTATTCAGGAAATTATAGAGTATCACTTCAAGAAGTTGAAGCTGCGCTAGAATTAAACCCTAATTTGGCATTGGCATATGCAAGAAGAGGATCTATTTATTACAAATTGGGTGACATCCAACGCGCTACAATTAATTGGAATATGGCTCTTCGCATGGACCCTGAATACGATGACGTGAGAAACGTCCTCAAAGCATTACATGAAAACCGACTTAAATCAACAACCTTGATAGAGGATTAATCATGGATATTGCAACTTTAATAGGAATAATATTTGGTATCGGTGCTATTGTAGGGAGTATTCTTCTTATGACACCTGATATGGGAATGTTTGTTTCTGGATCTAGTTTTGGAATTGTGTTTGGTGGAATGTTGGCATCCGTTGCGGTTGCCTTTCCAATGAAAGATGTATTGCAGCTTGGAGCAGCTATGGGAGCTGTTTTTAAAGGCGGTAGAGACACTTTAGGCGGCTTAGTAGATGAGGCTGTTGAGGCTGCTGAAGCTGGTAGAAAAGGAACAGCTGACCTTGAAAAACACATTGATACTATTGGAAGCTTTTTCTTTAAGGATGGAGTTCAAATGGTCATTGATGGCTATTCTCTTGAAGAGATCACAGAAATTCTAAATACAAGAGTAGATTACAGAGAGCTTCGTGAAAACACACAAGCAGGCCTATTCAAATCCATGGGAGTTATGGCCCCTGCCTGGGGAATGGTTGGAACACTGATTGGTTTAGTGGTTATGTTATCTGGTTTTGGTGGTGAAGGTGGAGGAACAGATACTCTTGGCGCTGGTATGTCAGCTGCATTGATTACCACTATGTATGGAGCAATTTTTGCTAATTTGTTTTTTCTACCCATGGCAGATAAAATTAAAACACGTATTACTGCCTCTAGCACTGAACAAAACCTACAGCTTGAAGCAGCGCGCCTAATTCATCAAAAGAAACATCCAATTATTGTGCGCGAAAAATTGAATTCATTTATTCCTCCAAAGGAATGGAAACAAGAAGGTGGAGATTAATTAGTGGCCGCAACACCTCAAGAAAAGAAAAAATTTATGGCTAAAGGTAGGGACCAGGTAGAGGAAGGTCTACCTGGATGGTTTGGTACGTTTGCTGATATGATGACGCTTCTTTTTGCATTCTTTGTTCTGCTTGCTGCAATTTCAACAATAGATCCAGTCAAGCTTCAAAATATGGCTGACAGTATGGGTAAATCTGTGGGTACAAAAGAAGAGATGGATAATCAAGCAATGACCTTGGGTGATATTCATAAGGCTGCAACAAAAATGGTTGAAGAAATGGGACAAGACTCCGAAACAGGAGAACCGCCAGTTGAAGTAACTACTAGCCCAAAGGGAGTTACTATAGGAATTTCTTCTGATATTAGTTTTGAGCCGGGGTCTGCTACGACTAAGCCTGGTTTTCTTGATATTTTGAAGAAAATAGTACCTACAATTGAGGAGTCCTATTTTATGATTGCTGTAGAAGGACATACTGATAGCGATCCGTTGCCAAAGAGCCTGAGAGAAAGATACCCAAGCAATTGGGAGCTTTCAGGCGCAAGGGCATCTGCTGTTGTAAGATTATTAATCGGATTAGAGGTTGATCCTACGCGCTTGCAATCAGTAGGTTATGGAGAGTTTGTCCCAAGGGACAAAAATACAGCAGAAATAATTACAACTGATTTGATTCAGAAATATAATTCTAATCCGCAGCAAAAATCGAGAAATCGACGTGTGGAAATAACATTTTTAGCACCAAATAAACTTTAATCGAGGTAATACAATTCATATGAATAAGGGAGCAAATATGAAAAAGCGGCATAATATGGGAATTAGATATATAATATTGGTCTCACTATTATTTTCAATAATAGTTGGTCAATCCAATGGCTATCTAGCCCAAAAACTAATGATTGAGAATAGTCTTAGAAATCGTATCTCTGATGCGATGGAGAAAGTAATCGATAATCGCAAATACGTTATTGACGTCAGTGTAGATCTTGAGGTTAGTAGCGCTATTGAAAACCAAACAACCTTTTCACCAAACGAAGGTTCTGTTAAATCTCTGCAATCCGCACGAGACCTGGTCAATACTAGCGATGCTCCAGCTAGTGGAAGCGTAGGTCTTCCTATCCCAGGGTTTGATTTTACTGCAGAAAGTAGCTCTGAACCTGCTTCAGAACCCGCTGCAGAACCCAAAATGGATTCAGCGGTTGGCGATAATGTAGTTTCCAGAACTCAAAAAGAAATGAAACCATCAATGGCTAGCGTTAGAAATATGGAAATCAGTATCATCATCCAGGAAGGCGCAGCTCCTGAACTAATAGAAAATATTCGTCAGGTGGTGATGGTTGCATCAAGATTTAATCGACCAAGAGGTGATGTATTAAGCATAATGACTGCCAGTTTCAAAGAACGAAGAGATGAAAAATCAGCAGAACAAGTATTATTAAAAAATATTGCAGAAAAACTGGAAACTTTAGAAAGTCAAAGAGAGCGCCTTGGAGAGGTTGATTGGAAAAAAGAATTAGAGAATTATAAAGAGACCGAAGCAGATAGACGCGAAGAAGATCGTTTATATTTTCAGTCTAAACTGGCAGAACTTGAGGCTTCTGCGCGTGATCAGTCTTATGACCAAGAACGCCAGGCAATGCTTAAGCAAGACTCTATTCGCCTCCAAGCCTTAAATGAAGAGATTCAAAATCTTAAATCATTTTTAGGTGCGGCTAATATTTCAGATTCAGCGGCGGCTAGCGCACAATCTTCAGTGCAAGAAAAATTGCAAGAAAAGAATAGTCTAGATTCTCAAATAGCTGAAAAACTTGCCATGTTAGATCAAGCGCAAGCTGAGCTTGATAGGCAATCAAGCGGCGGCGGTAGTGGCACAGGTATGATTGTTTTAATATCTGTATTATCTGCTCTAGTAATTGGGTTAATAGTGGTTTTAGTCTTTATGTTAATCAGTAAACCAAAACAGCAAATGCCACCACCATGGATGATGTACCCTCCCAGAAGACCTAAAAAAAAAGATGATGAGACGCCAGCTGTGAAAAACGTCGTACAACCTGCTAGTCAAGCACCAGTTCAACAGGTATCTACACCTAATGAGGACATAGCGGTCTTACAAAGCGAGGTAAATGATATGAAGCAGGCTGTTGTATCAATGAGCGTTGGGCAGCCTCAAGCGGCAAATAAAATTGTTAAAGATTGGATTGTTGAAGAGGCTCCACCTGAACCTGAACCTGAACCAAGCAATGATGAATCTGATGATGGTGATGATGATAAAAAGAAAAAGAAAAAGAAAAAATAAGAGGCTATTATGATCTCAGATTACAATAGATTATCCGGATTACAAAAAGTTGCTATTTTATTTTCTGTGCTTGGTGAAAGCCTTGCCCTGAATTTGGTAAACGATTTGGATAAAACAGAGATTCGTAAAATTCGCGCTGCTATGAGAGGAATCAATGATGTTTCTTTCTCTGTTAAAAAACAGGTCATGGAAGAATTTTATTTTTCTTTTGTTAGTGAAAAATTTATTCAAGAAGAAAATGATGAGCCAAAAAAGCCATTCGAATTTTTAAAAGAACTAACAGATGAACAGTTAATTGCTTTGGTTGCATCTGAAGATGCAAGGGTGACGGCAATTACATTGGCTCAGCTTGAAGGTGAAAAACGCACTGCTGTATTAAACCGCTTAGATGAAGCAGAAAAAAGAGATGTCTTGCTGAGCATTGGAAATTTAAATGATGTTCCACTAGAGGCTGTTGTGCAAATTGCAAATAAACTCAACAAGAAATCAAAACAACTTCCCAAGACTGTCGATTTTTCTAGAGGCGGTGGAAAAGATTTAGCAGACCTTCTTGGTGAAATGCCTGCTGAGGATGAAGCAATTTTTATGGAAAATCTTGAACAAGAGGATCCAGAGCTTGCAGAACAGGTAAAAAAATATAGAATAACATTCGATTCAATTTTTGAAATATTTCCGGACAACCTACTTCGTGATCTTATGAATGCTGTAGACTTAGATGCTGTCTCTATGGCACTGAAAGGTATGGACTCTTCAATCAGCGATAAGGTATTAGGCGTATTACCAAAAAAGAAGCAGGCAATGTTTGAGCCTGTGGAGGGTGCCGTACCAAAACGAGACGTTGATAATGCTAGAAAGTCTATTGTGTCAGCTGCGAAACAAATGGAAAAAGATGGTGCATTTAAGCTTGAGGATTTATTAGGTGGAGACACTGTAGAATAAATACTGCTGATGCTGCTTTAATTAATAAACCCCTTACTATTTAAAATAGTAAGGGGTTTTTTTATCCAAAAATAATTTTCACCAAATCAAGTTATATTAGAATATATTATATATGTAATTATGTCTATTTCATTGTTTCGAAACAAAATACAGCAATATTTTTTCAACTATCCTGAAGAAGAAAAGATAGTTGCTAAATTTTTTGAGTTTTTAGATAATCAAATAGATTATTTTAGTCGATCAAATTTATACGGTCATTTTACTGGATCTGCGTGGGTTGTAGATGAAACAAATAATTGGGTATTAATGACTCACCATTATCAATTAAATAAATGGCTTCAACTCGGAGGCCATGCAGATGGCAATGAAAATCTACTTGATGTTGCTACGAATGAGGCTATCGAGGAATCAGGTTTAAATAATTTTAAAATTGTAAGTGATAAAATATTTGATATAGATATACATACTATCCCACAATATAATAATGTCCCTAGCCACTTCCATTTTGATGTTCGCTATTTGCTTGAAGCAAAAAAAGGGGCTGAAGAAATTATAGTAAGCAAAGAATCCAAAGATGTCGCCTGGATAAAACAAAATGATGTATTAAAGCATAATAATGAATATTCTATAAAAAGGATGCTCAACAAAGGAAAGTATTTCAAAAAAATCTAGATGAATTTATCTGAACAAATTAAATCAATGATTTTGTCAGGAATTGTTGAAGAACAACACAGAAAAATTGGTGTTGAAATTGAAAGCTTCTACTATGAAAAAGGTGATTTAAATAGGCTAGATCTTGAAAATAAAAATAAATATTCAGCAATAGATTTATTATCTGATATAAATAAAATTGCTCAAGCTAATCAAGATACGCATTCATATTCTCTAGAACCAGGTGGGCAGTTAGAATGGGCTTCT
>Ga0208261_1001033_pt1 | contig 10225 bp, 8 predicted proteins | sample Knorr_S7_td_DCM__FD_185595 | JGI IMG/M metagenome (GOLD analysis project Ga0208261, IMG submission 185595) | Marine microbial communities from Southern Atlantic Ocean transect - Knorr_S7_td_DCM_ad_131m_LV_B (SPAdes) (version 3) | ecosystem: Environmental > Aquatic > Marine > Oceanic | place...
TTCTTGAAAATTTTTTGGATAATTTTGCATTATAAAATCCTCGTTCAAGTAATTTAACAGCTCCTTTACTGGGATTTAATTTTAAATAACCAGGGTCATTTTGCACCCATTCCAAACTACCTTTAGAGCCAAATATTCTTATTCTTAAACCGTAAATACCACCTTTGGCCATTACACTTGTCCAGAGCATTCCTTTGGCTCCATTAGTAAAGTTGATCATTACTTGAGCATTGTCATCCATTTTAATTTTATTTGAAATTTGTTTTATATCAGCAAATACTTGTTTTCCTTTTAATCCAGAAATATATGTTGCAAGATGATATGCATGAGTTCCAATTTCATTAAGTACAGCTGAAGTTCCAACTATTTTATTATCTATTTTCCATTTTAATTTCTTTTTTGCATTTTTAGAAGTTATCTTTATTCCTTCAGACCAGTCTTGAACATATTCTACGTTAACATATTCAACTTTCCCGATTTTACCTTTTTCAATCAATACTTTAGCCTCTCTAACCATAGGATAAGATGAATAATTATGAGTTAAAGCATATTTAATTTTTTTATTAGATTTTATTTTTTTATATAATTTTTTAGCTTGATCTATATTTCCAGCAAAAGGCTTGTCGGAGATAATGTGAATATTTTTATCAATAAATTTTTCTGCTATAATTTGGTGACTTCCAGGAGGTGTCATTATTGAAACAACCTGAATACCATCATTTCGTTTAGATTCTTTGTCTGCCATTTCTTTATAGTTCGTGTAACATCTATCTTTTGAAATCCCCATATTTCTTCCAAAACTTATTGATAATTTTGGATTTCTTGAAAAAACACCTGCAACTATTTCATAACGATTATCAAATCTTGCAGAAATTCTATGTACATGACCAATCCAAGATTTTGGACCTCCACCAACTATTCCTAAAGATAATATTTTTGTTTTCATTGTGTTTACAGTTTCATATATCATAACAAAAAGAAATATTATGTCAGTAAAATTAGGAATAGCACCCATAGCTTGGAGCAATGATGACATGCCTGAACTAGGAGGGAACACTCCTTTAGAACAATGTCTTTCAGAAGCAAATGAAGCTGGATTTTCAGGAATAGAGTCTGGAGGTAAATTTCCAAAAAAATCTGAAGAACTTATTCCTTTATTAGAAAAATATAATTTAAAATTATGTTCAGGATGGTATGGAGCAAATTTAAGAAAAAATTCAGTCAAAGAAGAAATAAACTCAATTCAAGAACAACTAAAACTTTTTCAAGATTGTAAAGCACCCTGTATAGTTTTTGCAGAAGTTTCTGATTCAATTGCAGGTGATCCTAATAGACCTTTGTCAACTAGACCTCAAATGGACAAAGAAGAGTGGATTATTTTTTGTAAAAAAATTTCAGAAATAGGAAAGTATCTAGAAGATGAAGGTATGCCATTAGCTTATCATCATCATATGGGAACAGTAATTGAGTCACAAAGAGATACAGAAAGATTGCTAGAAAACACCAAAGATCAAGTTAAACTAATTCTAGATACTGGACATATGCTTTTTGCTGGAGGTAATTCTATTGAAGTAGCTAAAAATTTTAAAGAAAGAGTTATTCACGTTCATTGTAAAGATATGAGAAAACATATTTTAGATAGATCATTGAAAGAAGATTTAAGTTTTCGCCAAGCTTTTTTGGAGGGTGCTTTCACTGTTCCAGGAGATGGTTGCATTAATTATGAACCGCTTTTAAAATTTTTAAAAGAAAATCACTATAATGGTTGGCTTGTGGTAGAAGCGGAACAGGATCCAGCTAAAGCAAATCCATTAAAATATGCAAAAATAGGTTACAACTATTTATTTAATGTTTGTAAGAATATTAATTTAGAAATTACTTTATAATTTTATTATTTTTGATTTTTCTAATTTATCATCAAAAAAATCGATAATATTTTGAATTGTTTCTTTAGCCATTCTCACCATACACTCTTCTGTAAATGCGGCTGTATGTGGACTTAAATAAACTTTCTCATTTTTTAAAAGTGGATTATTATTTTCAGGCGGTTCTTTTTTAAATACGTCTATAGCAGCTCCAAAAATTAAGTTTTCATTTAAAGCTTTATCAAGATCTTCTTCATGAATAATTCCACCTCTTGCTGCATTTATTATAATACAATTTTTCTTCATTGTTTTTAATAAATCATAATTAATTAAATTTTCTGTTTTATCTGTTAAAGGCATATGAAGAGATATAACATCCATTATTTTTATTGCTTCCATAAGATCTTCTACTTTTTTTCCACCTAGTTCTTCGATTTTATCTTTTTTAACAAATGGATCGTATACAAAGATATTCATTTCAAAGCCTAAACATCTTTTAATAAGAGCTTTTCCAATTCTTCCAAACCCCATTATGAGAAAATTTTTTTTCCATATTTCTATTGTTTTAGGTAATTTATTTCTGTCTTTAAAATTTCCATCCCTAACAGTTTTGTCAAATAAATCCTTTCTTTTTGCAATATTTAATAAAACAAACATTACATGCTCTGAAACTGTTACAGCATTAGCGTTAGCAGTTATTGCAATTTTAATATCTTTTTCTTTAGTTTTTTTTAAATCAATATTGTCATAACCAACTCCATGTCTTGAAATAATTTTAAGATTTTTTGCTTCTTGAATTACCTCTCCAGGTAATTTTGCGATTCTAATAGATGCACCATCGCAATCTTTTATTTTAGACTTTAAATTTTCTACCGATACATCTTCAGTAACTTCAACATCAAAATTAGGATGATTATTAATTAACTCCATTCCTTTTTCATGAACTTTTTGAATAATTAATATCTTTTTTTTGCTACTCATAAATATAAATAACTTTTAATGAAGGCATTTTTAATACGAAAATTATCTAATAAAGTAAATTAGTTTTTTATTAAAGTTGTAATTATTTAATTATTAAAATAGATTTAGCTGTGAATTTGACAATTAAAACTCTTTTATTCTTTTTTAATTTACTGGAGAAAATAAATACATTTTTTTTAAGAATTGGCAGACAATTTGCATGGATAGCAATATTTTTGATGGTTGTTGTCATAATAATACAAGTTTTTTTTAGGTATGTATTAAATAACGCTTTGCCCTGGCCTGATGAGTTAGCTAGATTTTTAATGCTTTGGATGACAGGCCTAATTGCTCCATCAGCCTATAGATGGGGAGGTTTTGTATCTATTGATATTTTAGAAAGATTTTTACCTAAAATATTATCAACTTTATTAACTATTTTTATTTTGTTTGTTTCATTATGTGTTTTAGTAATTGGCTTTGAACTAGGCTTAAAACATATTAATGCAGGCTGGATATTTAATTCATCATCAATAAAAATTCCTTTTCATTTGATAGGTGGAAAAACAGAACCAATAAAATTAGCTTGGATGTATATGTCTTTGCCAGTGGGTATTGTTTTTTTAATATCAGTGAATATTGAACTAATTTTTCGAAAGATACTTACTAATTTTACAAAATTAGAATTACCTGAAGATTTTGATAAACAAAAACTGGAGGTCAAGTAATGTTAATTTGGTTTCTCCCTTTGTTTTTATTATTTCTATTAATCGGATTACCAGTTTTTTTTGGTCTTCTTGCTGCACCTGGAATTTTACTTTTATTAAATGACCAAGCTAGAGATGGAGCAATGCTATATAGAAATATTTATAATGGAATAGATAGCTTTCCTTTAATGGCTATTCCATTTTTTATGTTAGCGGGTGAATTGATGAATAGAGGTGGAATTACACTTCGATTGGTAGAGTTTAGTCAGGCAATGATGGGACATTTAAAAGGAGGTTTAGCTCATGTTAATGTTTTGACATCAATGTTATTTGCAGGGTTATCTGGTTCAGCAGTAGCAGATACATCTGCAATTGGATCAATGTTAATTCCAGCAATGGAAAAACAAGGTTACACAAGAAAATTTGCAGCAGCTATTACAGCAGCAAGTTCTGTTATTGGACCAATAATTCCTCCATCAGGAATTATGATTATATATGCATATGTGATGGGAGAGAGTGTAGCAGCTTTATTTTTAGCTGGGATTGTGCCTGGAATTTTAGTTGGGGTTAGTTTGATGATCACAATTAAATTTATGTCTAAAAGATATAATTTTCCAGCTGTGACCAAAAAAACTACATGGAGTCAAAGAGGTAAAGCATCTCTTAAAGCTTTTTTCCCTTTAATGACACCTGTAATAATTTTAGGAGGAATACTAGGTGGAATTTTTACTCCTACAGAAGCTTCTGCTGTTGCTGCAGCGTATGCAATGTTTATAGGTTTATTTGTTTTAAAATCTTTAGAGTGGAGAGAGATACCAAAAGTAATGACAAAAGCTGCAATGGTATCTTCAGTTGTTCTTTTGTTAGTAGGTGCAGCAATGGCTTTTAAAACTGTAGTAAGTTTATCCCATGCACCAGAGTATCTTGCTCAGTTTGTCTTAGGATTAACTGAAAACCCTTATATCTTATTATTTCTTATAAATATTTTATTATTTATTGTTGGAATGTTTTTAGATGCAGGTCCTGCAATAATAATTTTAGGACCCATTCTAGGACCAGTTTTTGTAGAACTTGGTGTTCATCCTGTTCATTTCGCAATAATAATGTCAGTTAATTTAACGGTTGGTTTAGCAACACCACCAATGGGTCTTGTACTTTTTGTTGCTTCTTCTGTATCTGGTGAAAGGGTTGAAACAATTGCAAAAGCTATATTGCCCTTCTTGGTTGTGGAAGCTGTAGTAATTTTTTTAATAACATATTTTCCATCAATCTCTATGGCTATACCTCTACTAACGGGTTTTGCAAAATAACTTGTAAATTACTTTATTAATTAGCCAATAGACTCTCAAATCTTATTTAAGTATAGTTTTGATACATAAATATTTAAAGAGAGGGGATAATTATGATTAAACTTATAAGATCATTTTTTTCATTATTATTCTTGATTGGATTCACAGCATCAGTCTCTGCTGCAGATTACAATTTAAGAATGACAATGAACTCTAATGATCAAGATGAAGACTATGATGGTGCAGTAGTTTTTAAAAACTATGTTGAAGCAGCATCAAACGGTAAAATAGCTGTAGAACTTTTTGTGGGTACTCAACTTTGTTCAAAAGGTGCAGAGTGTTTACAAGGTATATCTGATGGAAGTATTGATATTTACATATCTACATCTGGAGGAGCTGCAGGAGTATTCCCATATGTTCAAGTTTTAGATCTACCATATTTAATGGCAGATGACAGAATTGCTGAAGATGTAATGCAAGGTGATTTTGTTAGAACTATGAGAAAAATGGCTCTTAAAGATTCTAGTAACTCAATCAGACTAATGACAATCGGAAATACTGGTGGATGGAGAAATTTTGCAAATACTAAAAGAAGAATTGCAAATCCATCTGACATGAAAGGTTTAAAAATTAGAACCGTAGTAGCTGATTTACCTCAAGAGCTTGTAAAAGCTTTAGGCGCATCACCAACTCCTATTCCATGGCCTGAACTATTTACATCATTTCAAACTGGTGTAGTTGAAGGTTCTAAAAATGGAATAACTGACATTATGAACATGAAGTTTCCTGATGCAGGTCTAAAGTATGTTACATTAGATGGTCATGCATACATGGGAGCACTATGGTGGATGAACAATGCAAAATATGAATCAATGTCAAAAGAACTTAAAAAAGTTGTGACAGATGGATTTTATGCTTTACAACAAGCAACTTTTGCATCTCCAAAGAGAAAATCAATCAAAGCTTATGAAGATTTTGTAGCGGGTGGAGGAGATCTATATGTTCCTACTCCAGATCAAAAAGCTAGCTTTAAAAAAGCTGCTAGCCCAGTATACGATTGGTTTAAATCTAACGTTAAAGGCGGTGGAGAAATCTTTAACGCTTTAACTAGTGCAGTTGCTGATGCAGAGAAAAGAGCATCAAGTGGTTACAATAAAGATTTATAATATTTAACAATTTTAATGGGGCGGATTTAATTCGCCCTATTATCTAAAAGGATATATCCAAGATTTATAATCTTTTATGAGTATATGAGCTTTTTCAATTTGATCAGGGGTCATTTTTTTAATAACTTCTTCTTGAGAAATTGCAGCATCAGGATCTCCGCCTATAGCAGACAAACCATACCACATATAAGCTCGAACAAGATCAGGAGCAGGAAGTCCTCTTCCAATTTCGTAATACCAACCAACACCAGATTGAGCACCTGGATGACCTTTCATAGAAGATCTGAGATACCATTCGAAAGCTCTAACATCATCTCTTTCAACACCAAGACCCATAGCATACATAATTCCAATAAGTTCTTCTGCATCAGCATTTCCAGATCTAGCCGCTGGCATAAGCTCTTCCATAGCTTCTTTAAATTTTCCTTCTTCCATCAAATCTCTAGCATTTTCAATTTCTGCAAAAACTATAGAAGGAATAAACAAAATTATAAAAATATATTTAATCATTTAAAAATTATATTCTTTATAATTCTATTTTTAAATTCAGTAAATAAAACATATGCTATTGAATTACCAAAACCATTAACTAAAGATGATTTTCATAAAGTTGATATAGAAAAAGTTAAAATTGGTAGACTTTTATTTCATGATAAAATTTTATCAGCAAATCGTAATATTGCTTGTGCAACTTGCCATAGCCATGATTTAGGAGGCTCAGATGGACTTTCATTAGGTATTGGAGAGGGTGGTATTGGTATTGGGCTAAATAGGACTGCTGGCACTGGAGCTGATAGAATTAAAAAGCGAATTCCTAGAAATGCCTTAGCTTTATGGAATTTAGGATTTAAAGATATAAATACTTTATTACATGATGGAAGAGTAACTAAATCGAATATATTCGGTAATAACTTTAATACTCCAGCCCAAGAAGCTCTACCAAAAGGTCTTGATAATATTGTTGCAGTTCAGGCATTATTTCCAATGACAAGACAATTTGAGATGGCAGGCAATCCAGGTGAAAATGAAATAATAGGTTTAGTTTCAAAAGTTGGAAAAGACAGTATGAGAATAGATGCTGTATGGCCAGTAATATCTAATAGAATTCGTGCAATTCCAGAATATGTTAAGTTATTTAAAAATGCTTTTGATGATGTCGATAGTGCTTTAGATATTAATATTACACATATTGTAAATTCAATTGCTGCATTTGAAATTCATGAATGGACATCATTTGACTCTCCATTTGATGATTATTTAAATGGTAATAAAAAAGCTTTAACATTAAAACAAATTAAGGGAATGGAATTATTTTATGGAAAAGCAAATTGTAGCTCTTGTCACTCCGGTTCATTATTGTCAGATCAAAAATTTCATTCAATAGGAATTCCTCAATTTGGACCTGGAAGAACTAGACCTTTCGATCCATACGCACGTGATGTAGGCCGTATGGTTGAAACAGATAATATAAACGATATGTATAAATTTAAAACACCAGCGTTAAGAAATGTTTCGTTGACAGCTCCTTATGGCCACAATGGTGCTTACTCAACTCTTAAAGCAATAATTAAACATCATTTAAATCCAGTAAAAATGAACAAAAATTGGAAACCTGAATTTGCAAATCTTCCTAACGCCCCTTGGTTAGAACAAATTGATTTTGTAACTTTTTCAGATACAAGAGAACAAGATAGAATATTATCAAGTATAGAAATTAAACCAATAGATTTAACTGATAAAGAGATTAATCAAATAGTTTCATTTTTAGAATCTTTGACTGGTAAAACTAAAAATAAAAGACCACTAGGTAAACCAGATAGAGTCCCAAGTGGATTAACTATTGATTAAGTTTTTAAATTAAACTGATAGAAATAAATATGAATAAAATAAAATATGGAATTATAGGAGCTGGAACAATGGCTCGTGAACATATTTTAAATTTGTCTTTAGTTAATAATGTAGAAGTAGTGGCTCTTTCCGATCCACATGAAGATTCATTAAATCAGTGTAAAGAAATTCTTAAAACTAAAGTTTCTTATTTTAAAAATCATCTAGATATGATTAAAGAAAATATTGTAGACGTATATTTAATTTCTTCACCTAACTTTACACATTTAGAAATTTTAAAAGATGTTATAAAGACCAAAAAACATATACTAGTTGAAAAACCATTATGCACAAATACAAAAGATTGTTTGGAAATTAAAAATTTAACAACAAATTATCCATCAGTTCTTTGGACCGCAATGGAATACAGATATATGCCACCGGTTTCAAAATTTATTAAAGAAATTCACAACAGTAGAATTGGTGATTTAAAAACATTAAGTATTAGAGAACATCGATTTCCTTTTTTAAAAAAAGTGAATGATTGGAACCGATTTGAAAAAAATACTGGTGGTACATTAGTTGAAAAATGTTGCCATTTTTTTGATTTAATGTGCCTCATAGTAAAAAGTAAACCAATAAGTGTTTATGCAAGTGGTGGTCAAGATGTTAATCATATTAATGAAGAATACGATGGTAAAAAGCCTGATATAATTGATAACGCCTATGTTATTGTAAACTTTGAAAATGGAACTAGAAGTTTGCTTGAACTTTGCATGTTTGCTGAAAATTCAGATATGCAAGAAGAGTTGGTTGCTACAGGAAATAAGGGCAAAATAGAAACATCAGTTCCTTCAAATGATTCAGGTAAAATTTCATCAAACTTAAGAATTGGGATGAGAGATGGAAAGACAATAATTGAAAATATTGAAGTTGATAAAAAAATTCTAGATGCAGGTCATCATCATGGGTCTACTTACTATGAGCATTTAGCTTTTTTAAAAGCAATTGAAAATAATTTAGATCCAGAGGTTTCTTTAGAAGATGGTTTGATTGCAGTTGCAGTAGGAGAGGCGGCTGAAAAATCAATTAAACTTGGAAGATTAGTAAATTTAGAGGAAATTATTAATTAAAATATTCTATTGTTTTTTTAACTATAAAATCACTTACTCTTATATTTGACTCAGTTGTAACTCCAGAGATATGCGGCGTAAGAATACAATTCATTTCAGGATTAATTTTTTTATATAATTCACTTTTTATTGGCTCAGTTTCAAAAACATCTAAAGCAAATCCAGAAATTAAATTTTTATTATAAGCATTAATTAGATCAATTTCGTTTACAATACTTCCTCTAGAAGTATTTATTATTATTGGTTTTTTTTTCATTTGAGAAAATGATAATTTATTAATTAAATTTTTTGTTTCTTCAGTTAATGGTAGATGTAAAGAAATTATATCTGATTGTTCATATATTTCAGTTAAATTTGAAAATTTAGTATTAATTTCATTATCATTTAATACTGGAAGATATGGGTCGTAAGCTAAAACTTTTAATCCATTTTTTAATGCATATTCAGCAACCTTTTTTCCAATCGTTCCAAAACCAATTATACCTAAATATTTTTGTTTTATTTCTGCTGATTTAATAGTTGTTCTTGGCCATTCACCTTTTGCAGTTCCATTATGAAACATTGGGATCTTTTTAATTAAAGACATAGATGAAGACACAACATACTCAGCAACAGAATCCGCGTTCATACCTGAGGCTGGTTGAACATGAATATTTTTTAAGTTACAATATTTTGTATCAATATTATCTAGTCCTACACCTAATCTTCCAATGAATTTTAAATTGCTTCCTTTTTTTAACAAATTTAAATTTACTTGAGTTTTATTTCTAACAATTAGTCCATCGTAGTCTACAATTATATGATTAAGTTCATCAATATTTTCCCAAAGTTTTTCATTATATTTAACTTCAAATTTATTATTTAAATTATCTAAACTATTTTGATTAATAAATTCTGTAATTAAAATTTTTATCATAAGTACTTATACATAAATATAATTTTTAAAAATATTAATTTAAAAATTGAATTAATAAGTAATAGACTCTTCTTTTTTAATAGAGCCTTTCATTTTTTCAACGACTGCTTTTGCGCCAGCACTTAATGATCTTTGATCAGTACCAATTGTTACAAAATTAAAACCTTTAGCAATCATTTTTTTGGCATATTCAGGAGTACCATTATGAATTCCTGCAAAAATATTATTTTTTTTAGCATGTTCTAAAATTCTTAAAATTTCTGAATAAGCCTTAGTATTTTCAGTTCTATCAAAACCTGGCTCTTCACCGATAGCTAAACTTAAATCTGCAGGACCAATATAAATTCCATCTACCCCCGGTG
>Ga0208261_1001034_pt1 | contig 10223 bp, 8 predicted proteins | sample Knorr_S7_td_DCM__FD_185595 | JGI IMG/M metagenome (GOLD analysis project Ga0208261, IMG submission 185595) | Marine microbial communities from Southern Atlantic Ocean transect - Knorr_S7_td_DCM_ad_131m_LV_B (SPAdes) (version 3) | ecosystem: Environmental > Aquatic > Marine > Oceanic | place...
ATTTTATAAGGCGATTTACTGCTGGGGTAAAATTTATTGAATTAGATATCTCAGGAAGATTATTAATTCCTAGAGATTTAATTGATTTTGCAAGAATGGAAAAGGAAATTGTTGTTTCATCCTCTGTTGATATAATTGAGATTTGGGATAAGAATTCATATGAACAGACTATTAAGGATACAGCTATTGATTTTGCAAGTTTAGCTGAAGAAGTAATGGGCAAGGATGATGATTAACAAAAATTATCACACACCTGTACTGTTAAAAGAATCAGTTGATGGATTAAATATTATTGAAGATGGAGTTTACGTAGATGTAACATTTGGTGGTGGAGGGCATAGTAAGGAAATACTATCAAGATTAGGTCAAAAAGGAAGATTAATTGCATTTGATCAAGATAAAGATTCAAAAATGAATTTAATTAATGACAATAGATTAGTGTTGATAAACGAAAATTTCATGTATTTAAAAAAATTTTTAAAGCTAAATAATATTTTAAAAGTAGATGGAATTTTGGCTGATTTTGGTATTTCATCTCATCAGATAGATAAGCCTGATCGTGGATTCTCATACAGATTTAATTCAGATTTAGATATGAGAATGGACAATAATAATCCTTTGTCTGCTAGCCATATTTTAAACAAATATTCAAGTGAAGATTTAAATAAAATTTTTAAGGAATATGGAGAGCTTAATAATTCAAGTAAAATTACTAGGGCAATAATAACTAGTCGAAAGAAGAAAAATATAAAAACCACTTTTGAACTTAATGATATTATTACTCCATTTATTTCAAAAAGGAACTCTAATAAAATTTTATCCAGAATATATCAGGCAATAAGAATAGAAGTAAACAATGAATTAGGTGTAATTAAATCATTGCTGGAACAGTCTTTAGAATTATTGAAAATTGGCGGCAGAATATGCTTGATTTCTTATCATTCACTTGAAGATAGGATTGTAAAAAGATTTGTTAAAACAGGAAAATTTGAAGGTGAAATTGAAAAAGATATTTATGGCAATTTTTCTCTTCCATACAAAAGCATAGGGAAGTTAATTGTCCCCAGTGAAACAGAAATAAATAGAAATATTAGAGCAAGAAGTGCAAAACTTAGAATTGCAGAAAGAGTACAAGTATGAAAGATAGATTAATAAATATAATAAAAGGCAATTTCCTGATAAATGAAAACTCCAGTGGAAATTGGTCTTTTATTTTAATCTTCTTATTGTTATCAATAGTTATGATTTCCAGTTCACATGCGGTTGATAAGAAAGTACATAATATTTCAAAATTAAATGAGGAAGTTAAATCTTTACGATCTCAGTTTGTAGATACAAGATCTAATTTAATGCAGTACCAGATGGAGTCTTCAATATTAAAAAAGTTAAATGAGAAGGGCATTATCTCTTCTAAAAACCCACCAACGAAGATCATAGTAAATGTCAAAAATTAATACAAATATTATTACAAGACTCTATATAGTTAGCTTTTTTATGCTGCTTTTTGCGTCTTTAATAATATTTAAATTAATTAATATACAATTTACTGACGGTGATTTTTATAGAGAAATTTCTGAAAATAGAGAGTTCAAAAAATTAGATATACCTGCAAATAGAGGAAATATATATTCTCAAAATGGAAGACTGCTAGCAACTTCAGTTCCCAAATATGATATAAGATTTGATGCTTTAGCTGCATCTAATAAAAATTTTAACAAATACATTGAAGACTTAAGTTATGAGTTAGGTAAGCAATTTAATAAGCCTACTGAATATTATATTAAATCGCTTACAAATGCTAGACTAAATAAAAATAGATACCTATTAATTGCTCGGAATCTTGGCTATTCTGAATATATGAAAATAAAAAATTTCCCACTATTTAAGCTTGGCAGTTTTAAGGGAGGAATTATAACTGAGCAATATACAAAAAGAGACTATCCTATTGGAGGAATAGCACAAAGGACAGTAGGATATGAAAGATATGATGATTTTGGAAATGTAACTAGACCTGGAATAGATGGTGCATTTGGTCCAAAATATTTAAAAGGAGAAAATGGAAGTAGACTCTCTCAAAGGATTGGGAAAGGTCAATGGAAGCCTGTAGAGGATTTTAATCAAAAAGAACCTAGAGATGGATATGATATATATACTACAATTGATATTGACATTCAGGATACAGCACATTTTGCTTTACTTGAACAGCTGGAATATTATGAGGCAGATCATGGTAGCGTAATTGTAATGGAAACTAGTACGGGAGAGATTAGAGCAATTTCAAATTTAGGAAGAACTTCTGAGGGTAAGTATTATGAAAAATTAAATTATGCAATTGGAGAATCACATGAGCCAGGCTCAACATTTAAGCTAATGGCAATGGTAGCAGCTTTAGAAGATAAAGTGATAGATACAAGTGATGTAATTGATACCAGAAATGGCATTCTTAGTTTTTATGGAAGAAAAGTAAGAGATTCAAAAAAAGGAGGTTATGGAAAAATATCAGCAGCTAAAGCATTTGAGGTTTCATCAAATACAGGTCTTGTTCAAATAGTCAACGATGGCTATGAAAATGATCCAGAAAAATTTGTAGATAGAATTTTTAATATGGGTTTAAACAATAAGTTAGATTTAGAACTTATTGGGGAAGGTAAGCCTCTATTTACTCATCCTTCCGATAAGAAAAATTGGGATGGTTTGGATTTGCCATGGATGGCTTTTGGATATGGTATACAACTAACTCCATTACAAACATTGGCCTTCTATAACGCAATTGCAAATAATGGCAAACTAGTTAAACCTAGATTCTTAAAAAAAGTAACCTCTTTTGACAATGTAATTGAGTCTTTTGATACAGAAGTAATAAATCCATCAATATGTAGTCAAGAAACAATAGGTAAGGTAAAACAAATGATGTTAAATATTGTTGAGAAAAAGCATGGTACAGCTCATAATATTTATGATAAGAATTTTTCTATGGCAGGTAAAACAGGAACATGTCAGACTGAATACTGGAAAAGTCCTGATCTATATATATCATCTTTTGCTGGTTATTTTCCTGCAGATAAACCTAAATATTCATGCATAGTTGTTATACATAAACCAAATAAATTAAAAGGATATTATGGAAATGTAGTTGCAGCTCCTGTATTTAAGAAAATAGCACAGAAAATTTATTCAGAAACTCCAGTTATTGAACAGCAAAACCTTCTAAAGGATAAAGAACTAATTGAAGAAAATATAGCTAATACTATTGATTATTATGATAGCCTAAATAATTCAATAATGCCAGATTTATCTAAGATGGAATTGATGGATGCAATAGCATTACTTGAAAATTTTGGATTTAAGGTTGTGGTTCAGGGAAAAGGGAGAAAAATTAATCAATCGGTTAAAAAAGGAAAAAAAATCAAGAGGAATCAAAAAATAATACTAAGACTAAGTTGAAACCAGTAAGAGAAATATTATATAAAGTAAATATAAATAAGGTGATAGGTGATACTTCTACTTTAATAAAAAACATAGTCTTTGATTCAAGAAAAGTTAAAAGTAAAGATTTATATGTAGCAATCAATGGAGTAAAAGTTGATGGACATAATTACATTGATTCTGCAGTTAAAAAAGGTGCAATTTGCATTGTGTGTGAATCGATTCCAAATAAAACACAAGATGGTGTTTTGTATGTTGAGGTTGAATCATCAAGATCTGCACTAGGAATTATTTCATCAAATTATTTTTCAGTACCATCAAGTAAATTAAAATTGATTGGAATAACTGGAACCAATGGAAAAACAACCATTGCAACTTTACTCTATAATTTATATAAAAATTCAGGATTAAGTACAGGATTAATTTCTACTGTAGTAAACTATATAAATGAAAAAGAGATAGAATCAAGTCAAACTACTCCAGACTCTTTAACAATAAACAAGTTACTTAATGAAATGGTTGATGAGGGTGTAAAATATTGTTTTATGGAAGTTAGCTCTCATGGAATTGAACAAAAAAGAATTAGTGGTTTAGAATTTGCTGGAGGTATTTTTTCTAATTTAACTCATGATCATTTAGACTATCATACAAGTTTTGAACAATATAGAGATGTCAAAAAAGATTTCTTTGATAGTCTGTCTGCGAATGCTTTTTGTCTTATAAATAAAGATGATAAAAACGGGATGTATATGACCCAGAATACCAGTTCAAAGGTATTTACTTATGGATTAAAAACTTATGCTGATTATAAAACTAAGATTTTAGAATCTTCCCTAGAAGGAATGCTGTTAAAGATTAATGAAAATGAATTTTGGACAAATTTATCAGGAAAATTTAATGCATACAATATACTGGCTGTTTTTTCAACAGCTTCTATTCTTGGAATGCCATATAATGAGACATTGAAGATAATTAGTATGCTTAAAAGTATAAAAGGAAGATTCGAATATTTAAAATTAAATGATATTACAGCAATTATTGATTATGCTCATACTCCAGATGCACTTAAAAATATTATTAACTCCATAAATGATATAAAGAAGAATAAGGAGTCATTAATAACAATTATAGGATGTGGAGGAGATAGAGATAAGTCAAAAAGAGCTTTGATGGGAGATATAGCATCATCATTAAGTTCAAAAGTAATTTTCACTAGTGATAATCCTAGAAATGAATCTCCAGAATCAATAATTAAAGATATGATCTCGGGAGTTAAGCCTGTAAATTCTGTAAAAACTATATCAATTTCTAACAGAGAAGAAGCCATAAAAACTGCTTGTCAATTGGCACAGTCTAATGACATCATTTTGATTGCAGGGAAAGGTCATGAAACATATCAAGAGATAAATGACAAGAAATATCTTTTTGATGATTACAAAGTAGTAAAAGAGTGTTTAACTAAAATGAATTAATTTATGCTATACTATCTATTTGAATATTTAGAAAAAGAATTTCAGTTCCCTGGTGCAACTTTGTTTACTTATATTTCATTTAGGGCATCAATTAGCATCATACTTTCACTATTAATTTCTACCATTTTTGGAAAATCTATAATTAAGTATTTAAGATCTAAACAAATTGGAGAAAACATAAGGGATCTTGGTTTAAAAGGTCAGATGGAAAAGTCTGGCACACCAACAATGGGTGGTTTAATTATCATTTTAGCAACAATCATCCCTGTATTATTATTTTCTAAGCTAGACAACATATATATCATTTTACTTATTCTAACAATGCTATGGATGGGGACTATAGGTTTTTTAGATGATTATATAAAGAGATTTAAAAATAATAAGGAGGGATTAAAAGGAAAATATAAGGTAATTGGACAAGTAATTTTAGGAGTAATTGTTGGAATTACCTTGTTTTATCATCCTGATGTTACAATAAAAGATAAGAAAGTTGATAATCAAGTTTATGAAGTTTATGAGGAAAGCACATCAACAATTAGACTTGAAGAAAAATCAACTAGAACTACAATTCCATTTTTAAAAAATAATGAATTTGACTATTCAGATTTAGTTACTTGGATACATCCAGATTTTGAAAAGTATACATGGATAGTATTTATTTTCTTTGTTGTTCTAATTCTTACAGCAGTTTCTAATGGTGCAAATTTAACTGATGGTATTGATGGTTTGGCTGCTGGTTCTTCTGCTATTATTGTATTAACATTAGGTGTATTTACTTGGGTGTCAGGAAATATAATTTTTTCTGATTATTTGAATATAATGTATATCCCACGTGTTGAAGAAATTACAATTTTTATTGCGGCATTTGTTGGTGCTCTTGTAGGATTTTTATGGTATAATACATATCCTGCCCAAATTTTTATGGGAGATACAGGAAGTTTAACAATAGGAGGAATTATAGCAGTAATTGCTGTTGCTGTAAGAAAAGAATGGTTAATCCCTTTAATTTGTGGAATATTTTTGATAGAAAATCTTTCAGTAATAATTCAAGTATTCTACTTCAAGTATACAAGGAAAAAATATGGCACAGGGAAACGGATTTTTAAAATGTCTCCTCTGCATCACCATTATCAAATGTCAGGATATCATGAGAGCAAGATTGTAACTAGATTTTGGATTCTAGGTATTTTCCTAGCAATATTATCAATAATAACACTAAAAATTAGATAGATGAAAATGATTGTTATTATTGGTGCAGGAGAAAGCGGTTTAGGATGTGCTTTATTGGCTCATCATAGAGGTTATAATGTGTTTGTTTCTGATAATAACAATATTAATAAGTCATCAAAAAACAGTTTAATAGAAAACAATATTGATTTTGAGGAGAACTCACATAATAATGCAATCAATATGGAGCCTGATATTGTTGTCAAGAGTCCTGGAATTGCCGATTCATCTAAAATTGTTCAATCATTTCTTAATAAAAATATTCAAGTTATTTCTGAGGTTGAATTTGCATCTCAATTTACTGATTCAGAAATTATTGCAATAACTGGCAGTAATGGTAAGACAACAACAACATTGCTAACACATAAAATATTAAATGATCATAAATTAAATGTTGCTGTTGGAGGTAATTTAGGTAATAGTTTCTCATCACTAATTACCTTAAATAATTATAAATATTTAGTGCTGGAACTAAGTAGTTTCCAGCTTGATGGTATTAAAAACTTTAAGCCTCATATAGCTGTAATAACAAATTTATCTCCAGATCATCTAGATAGGTATAGAGATTATGACCATTACATAGAATCCAAGTTTAGAATAATAATGAATCAAAGTTCTGATGATTATTTGATATATGATGCAGATAATGAAAAAATCAATTCATATCTAAACCAAAATAAGACAAAATCAAAGTTAATTCCATTTTCAATTGAAAAAAGAATTGAAGAGGGAGTTTATTACGAAAACAATTCAATAAATATTTCAATTAATAAAAAAAAAATAGTTATGTCAACTGAAAACTTTACAATAAAAGGAAAACATAATATAAAAAATGCTATGGCAGCTGCAACAGTTGCTCACTTGTTGAAAATAAGAAAACAGACAATTAGAAAAAGTCTAGAACATTTTCAAGGAGTTGAACATAGATTAGAAAATGTTTTAACGATAAATAAAGTTAACTACATCAATGATTCAAAAGCTACTAATGTAAATGCTACATATTATGCATTGGACAGCATGGAAGCTCCTATAATTTGGATAGTAGGAGGAATTGATAAGGGAAATAACTATGATGAACTGATTGAATTAGTTCAGAAAAATGTAAAAGCAATAATATGTTTAGGAAAAAACAATTTTAAGCTAATTGAAAATTTTGAAAATATGGTTGAATATATAGTTGAAACAACATCAATGGATGAAGCAGTAAAAACTGCTTATAAAATTGCTAAACCTGGTTATAATGTATTATTGTCTCCAGCCTGTGCAAGTTTTGATTTATTTGATGATTATGAAGATAGAGGAAGACAATTTAAAGAATCTGTTAGAAAATTATAATGAATAAATTATTATTAAATATTAAAGGAGATAAGCCTCTATGGGTAGTATTTATATTGCTAGCTAGTTTTTCATTTTTACCTGTTTATAGTTCTGCAAGTAATTTAGCTTATTTATATGGTGATGGAAATACATTTGGCTACTTGTTTAAACATTTTATTCATCTATCATTAGGTTTTGTTTTAATGTATATGGTGCATAAAGTTCCCTATAGATATTTTAGAGGATTATCAATACTAATGATACCGGTAATTTTATTTCTTTTGGCATATACTATTTTTCAACCTACTCTTTCAGATTCTATGACAAATTCAAACAGATGGATTAGAATTCCAATTGTAGGATTTGGATTTCAACCCTCAACTTTAGCCTCAATAGTTATATTAATATATGTTGCTAGATACTTATCAAAAATAAAAGATGAAATAATTACTTTCTCAAAATCTATTCTACCATTATGGCTGCCAGTTTTTTTGACAATATTATTGATTTTGCCAGCAAATTTTTCTACTAGTGCAATACTTTTTTCTATGGTTATATTGCTTTGTTATTTAGGTGGATATCCAATAAAATACTTATTTGGAATTTTGGCTTCCGCGATAATATTCTTTTCAATTTTTGTTTTATCAGTTAAGGCTTATCCTGACTTATTTCCTAATAGAGTTGACACATGGAAAAGTAGAATTGAAAACTTTTTAGATAATGAAGATAAAAAGTCCAATTATCAAATTGAGAAAGCTAAAATTGCAATTGCAACAGGTGGAATTAAAGGTTTAGGGCCAGGAAAAAGTGTTCAAAAAAACTTTTTACCACAATCATCATCTGACTTTATATTTGCAATCATAATCGAAGAATATGGTTTAATAGGTGGTCTATCACTCATATTTTTGTATTTGTGGTTTTTATTTAGAGTTATTATAATTTCAAATAAATCATCTAGTTTTTTTGGATCATTACTAGCAATTGCATTAGGAATTCCAATAGTATTTCAAGCACTCGTAAATATGGCTGTAGCTGTAGAATTATTTCCGGTAACTGGCCAGCCTTTACCATTAATTAGTAGTGGAGGTACTTCTATATGGATGACATGTCTTGCTATTGGTATAATTCAAAGTGTAAGAATTGGTTCTGAGACTAGTGATGATGAAGTAGATGAAGAGAATCCTCTAGAAATATTAAAAGAAACAATATAAATGAGAAATCAAAAATTTATAATTTCTGGTGGAGGTACAGGAGGACATATTTTTCCTGCGATATCTATTGCTGACGAGTTGAAGTCTAGATTTTCTCATCCTGAAATATTATTTGTTGGGTCAAGAGATAGAATGGAAATGGTTAAGATTCCAGCTCATGGATATGAAATTAAAGGTTTATGGATTTCAGGTTTAAACAGAAAATTTACTTTAAATAATTTATTGTTTCCATTTAAGTTAATATTTAGTCTAATTCAATCCCTTATAATTATTTTAAAGTTTAAACCTGATGCTGTTGTTGGTACTGGTGGATTTGCAAGTGGACCTATTGTATTTGTAGCATCTCTTTTAAGAGTTCCTTCATTAATTCAAGAACAAAACTCATATCCTGGAATTACAAATAGGATATTAGCGGGTATGGTGAAAAAGATTTGTGTTTCTTATACTGGATTAGATAAATATTTTCCAATTTCAAAAATAAAATTAACGGGTAATCCAGTTCGAAATAATATTCGAAATCATAATTCTAAATATGATGAGGGCATTCAGTTATTTAATCTTGATATAAACCGAAAAACTCTTTTAATTATAGGAGGGAGTCAAGGATCAAAAGAAATAAATAATCATGTATTTAGTTGTATTGAATTCTTCAATTATATAAATATTCAGGTTATATGGCAATGTGGAAAGATGTATTACAACCAATACAAAGAATTAATATCATCTGATAATATTAAAATTTATCCTTTCCTTGAAAGAATAGATTTAGCTTTTTCTGTATCAGACTATATAGTTTCTAGAGCTGGAGCAGGTTCAATATCTGAATTGAGTATTGTAGGAAAACCCGTAATATTTATTCCTTCTCCGAATGTTGCAGAGGATCATCAGACAAAAAATGCACAATCTTTGGTAGATAAACAAGCTGCAATATTAATTCACGAGAAGGATTTAGAAACAGAATTTAAAAAAATGATTATGGAATTAAATTCTTCAAGGGATTTACAAAATAAATTATCAAAAAATATAAAGGGGTTAGCGTTTGAAAATGCAACTAGAGATATTGTTAATGAGGTAGAAAAATTATTGAATAAATGAATTTAAATAATATTGAAAATATGTTTTTTATTGGAATAGGAGGAATGGGTATGAGCTCATTGGCTGAATATTTTTTTAATGAAGAAAAAAATGTTGGTGGATATGATAGAGATATTTCAGAAAACACTGATAGACTGCAGAAACTTGGAATAAAAATTTTATTTAATGATTCATTTAATGAGATCAATCCAAAATTTATTAATAAGCACAATACACTAATAGTTTATACACCTGCAATTCCTTCGTCTAATAGATTATTAACTGAATTTAGTAATAGTAATTTTATCTGCATAAAAAGGGCTGAACTTCTTGGGCTGGTGGTTAAAAGGGGTAAATGTATTGCAGTGGCTGGCACACATGGAAAAACGACTACAACTAGCATTTTAGCACATTTATTAAATTCTTCAAATATTTCAACTACATCATTTGTTGGTGGAATTTTAGAAGACTACAATTCTAACTTCTTATATAATGG
>Ga0208261_1001035_pt1 | contig 10219 bp, 6 predicted proteins | sample Knorr_S7_td_DCM__FD_185595 | JGI IMG/M metagenome (GOLD analysis project Ga0208261, IMG submission 185595) | Marine microbial communities from Southern Atlantic Ocean transect - Knorr_S7_td_DCM_ad_131m_LV_B (SPAdes) (version 3) | ecosystem: Environmental > Aquatic > Marine > Oceanic | place...
GTCGTCCACCTTTGCAAATACAACCCTCACAAAAGCACCATCACCTTCTCCAGCTGCCCTTTCTTGATAAATTTTTCCTAATGTTATTTCTCCTTCTTGGACGTTTGGAGGGCCGGCTAAAATATCCTGTAATTTTGCAATATTCTGACTTCTAGCTTCTCCAAAGCGATCAGCTGCTTCTTTATCAGTAAGGAAAGCCATCCCCAAATTAACATTTTCTTCAGGATTACAAAACCCAATTGAAATCATTCCATCAACTTCTAATGATGGAATTGCTTCATTTTTAATAAATTCTTTAAGGTCTTCCATCTTCCCATCTTGGGCTTGACCTCTTACAACTACTGCATACATTTGTTTCCTCCTAAATTTGTTAATAGTGGTTAACAATCGAATTATAGGCTTTTTTTCTTAATACAAGGCTCCCTATAAGTTAAATCTTTGTAAACAAATTGTTTCGAAACTTTAAACTCTACCAGTCTATAAATGGTTGTGGGCCAGCTCCAACGTTTCCATAACGATGATTAGTAATTGATATAGATTGTTCTTTTACCCAACATAAAAGCTCTTGACTTCCACTCTGCATCAGGTCTCTGTCGTCAACGGTCACTCCGGAGCTAAATATATACCTTGGAATTTCTTTATCGCTTGATATCCATCTTATCTTTTCAAAAATAGGGATATCTAAGGTTATGTCTTCATTTAACAAAGATTCTTTGATAACTAGTTTTACATTTATTTTTAATAGGTCTCCTATCCAAAATATTAAATTTTCAAACTCTTTTAAATAATTATCATCTACAACAACCAAGATATTCTTATAGGGAATATAACGTTTAAAGTTTCTTTCTGACTTAGTGTCCCCAAGTTTTATTGACTTGTTTCCAATTTCTTCCCATGTTCTTTTAAATTCATATATTAAACTTTCTGTATTATCTAATAATTTATGGTTCCTAAACATTGAAACATAGTGATCTCCCCCTGTCTTAGATGTAGGACCAAAGCTACTATTTTTCCAACCACCAAAAGGGTGTCTATTTACAACAGCTCCTGTTGTTGTTCTGTTTACATATAAGTTTCCAGCTTCTACATTTTCAATCCAAAATTCACATTCTTTTTTACTCAAAGATTGAATTCCAGCCGTTAATCCATACGGAACAGAATTTTGCCAATCAATAGCTTGTTCTAGGTCTTTTGCTTTCATAACTCCAAGTACTGGGCCAAACCATTCATTTTGATGAGACCACGAACCTGGTTGAATATTAATTTTTATACCAGGGGACCATGTATATACACTTTCTAGCTGCTTAGGCTTAACAAGCCACTCTTCTCCTTCGTCAAGCTCTTCAATCACTTTTGATAAATTTTTGTTAACCGGACTAATTAAAGGTCCTATTGATGTTGAAAGGTCTGACGAGTCTCCAGATTTTAGTGATGTTACTGCGTCTTTTAATTGCTTAAAGAAAGCTGGGTTATTATAAATTGACTCATCAACAATAGCTAAGCTTGCAGCTGAGCACTTTTGCCCAGCATGACCAAAAGCAGAATCAATAATATCTTTAACTGCTGTGTCAATATCAGCACTTTCAGTTACAATAATTGAATTTTTTCCATTTGTTTCTGCAAGAAGTCTTAATGACGGTTTCCACTTTTTAAATAATAGAGCAGTTTCATAAGATCCAGTAAGCACAACTGTATCTACGTCCTTATGAGTAATAAGATACTTACCAACCTCATTGTCTTCTGTTGGTAAAAAGTGTAAAACTGATTTTGGGACACCTGCTTCCCATAGCTGATTAACTAACTCCCAAGCAATCAAGACAGTCTCTGGTGCTGGTTTAAATATAACACTATTTCCTGAAACTAAAGCTGCTGCAATACCTCCCATAGGTATTGCATAAGGGAAATTCCAAGGTGGAGCAATCACAACAACGCCGTGAGCTGAAGATTCTTTATTAAGATTTTGAGCTGATAAAGCATAGAATCTTACGAAATCTATTGCTTCCGAAATCTCAGGATCTGCTTCAGATATGGTTTTTCCACCGTCTCTCATCATTGCAGCTATTAGTCTTGCTCTATTTTCCTCCATTATTTTTGCGCAATTACCCATAATTTCTTTAATTTTCTCTATGCTTGTTTTTTCCCAATTTTTTTGTTCAAATTTTGCAATTCTTACTGAATCATCTACTAACTCTTTTGTCGATAAATTGTATGAATAGAGCGTTCTCCCTTCTTTGCCAGGCTCAGAGCCATTCTTATTTTTGAGATTTAAATACTCTTTGCCGCTAATAACAACTGGTATTAATGTTTTTCCAAACATATATTCTCTGTTCTTTATTAACTCAACAAATTCTTTATTTGTTAAATCATGATTTGATTGATTTACAAATGTCCCCTTTTTAAAGGATGATTCTCTACTACTATTCTGCTCTGCTCTTCTTCTACTGTCTGTGTTTACAACATGAGACATATGTATTGAATCAATAAATCTTTTTGCTTGTTGGTTAAATTCTTTATTACCCGGTTCAATATCAAATGATGCTCTTAAATAGTTTTCTTCAGAAGTATTCTCATCCAACCTTCTTACAAGGTAGGCAACAGCGGAAGGAAATTCTTCATCAGAAGTAACTGGAGAATAAAGAAGCACTGAACCAAATTTTTCTTTAACAGCAAGGGCTTCTGGGTTTGCCATTCCATCTAACATTTCAATTTCAACCTGTTCTTTACAGTCTCTTGTTTCGGCAAGCGTGCTTGCAAAAGCAATATGAAATAAGTTATGACTGGCTATCCCTATAGTTAGAAAATCTTTGTTGTTTAAATTTATAGCAGTATTAATCAATCTTGCATAACTTGCATCTACCTCCTCTTTGGTTTCATAAGGTCCTGCTTTCCATCCATTAAGTTCACCCTCTGTTCTTTCCATCGCTAAATTTGCACCCTTTACGATTCTTATCTTTATTTTTGTTCCTGTTTTTTCATACCTTTTTCTTGCCCAATTAGTTAAATCCTGAAATGCTAAATGTGAATCAGGTAAATATGCTTGTAGGACTATTCCTGCATAAAGATTTTCAAAACTTTCCTCTTCTAGAAGCTTCTTAAATACATCAATGGTTACCTCTAGGTCTCTATATTCTTCCATGTCGAGGTTTACAAATACTTTTTCTTCTATTGCTTTGGAGTAAATTATTCTAAGTTTTTCTGCAACTCTGCTGACTGATCCTTCGTGATCAACTTCTTTAAGTTGACTTACAATTGCTGATATCTTTACAGAAATATAAGTCACTTCCTCTAACTCCATTACAGAGAGGATTTCTTTAAATCTTTTGTCAGCCTCCTCTTCTCCTAAAACTGCTTCTCCCAGTACGTTTATATTTATATCAATATCTTCTTTTTTTCTTTTTTGAATATAATTTGATAATTTTTTTCTATCAGAGTTTGAAATTATTCCTTTAGAATCTAGCTTTACCCTAGTTTTGACAATATACTTTGCAAAACCTGGCAAAATATTTGAAATTAAAATAAGAGTTTTTAATCCAAGGAAGTCAATTAATCCAAGGCCCTTAAGAGTTACTTTTTTATTGATACCTCTTAATATTTTTCCAGCAGCTTTTGATGAAGAGACTCTCATGACTTCATCTGTTAAATGCATCGTTGTCTCAATGGTTTTTGTATTATTAAGAATTTTTGAAAATTGGGACTTTCTTCTTTTGTCTTTTGTCTTTTGTTTTTTTTCAGCTAATTTAATTAGATCCGTTGCAAGATATACTGAATCATCAATTGTTACTTGTGAAATTAACTCCATCTTATCTATATTCTATTACTTTTAAAAAAGCTTAAAAGTTTTTTAATGTATTAATAAGGCTTTGAATCAATTTCTCAATATCTTCTATGCATACACTCTCATTTGGTGCGTGTGCGTTTCCCTCATCATCTCCTGGGCCTATTAGAACCAATTCAGCATCCGGGAATTGGTCTGTAAAAACATTTGCAAAAGGTATTGATCCGCCAACTCCCATAAAAGCGGGTTCTGTTTTCCATACTTCTTCAAATTCTTTAATTAATTTTTTAGTGAATTCTTTATTTGGGTCTGCAACAACACCGCTTCCTTTTGACTCGGGAATGAATTTTACTTTTGCATTCCAAGGAGTATTTTTTTCTATATGTGCTTCAAGCATACTCATTGCATGTTTTGGATCTTCAGTCGGAGGAAGTCTCAAGCTAACTTTTGCTTTTGTTTTTGGGATTAGCAGGTTAATTGACTCATCTACTCCTGGAGCATCTATAGCCAATACACTTAGGGCTGGTTCCAGCCAGAGTCTTCTTGAGTAACTTTCTGTTTCAAATAAATTGATTTCTTCTGACCCCAGTAATTTTTTAATATCATCTTTCGGGATCTCAAAGACTTCAGCTTCTGTAGGGGTTAGTCCTTCAATCTGTAGTTCACCTTTGTCATTGTGAAAAGATGAAATTATTTTACTAAGTATCATGAAAGCATCTGGGACAATACCACCCCCAAGCCCGGAATGGACAGCATTCATAGGCTGCTCAACAACTATTGTACCGTCAACTAAGCCTCTTAAAGAAGTTGTGACTGTTGGAAGGCCAGATTTAATATTTCCTGAATCTGCAATTACTATTACATCTGCTTCTAGGTCCTTTTTATTGTCAATAATAAATTGTTCCATTGTAGGAGATCCTATTTCCTCCTCTCCTTCAATAAATATTTTTATATTTACGGGTAAATCTTGAATTAAACTCTTTACAACTTGATAATGAGTTACAACTCCAGCTTTATTATCTCCCGATCCTCTTCCGTATAGCCTTCCATCAATAATCTCCGGTGTAAAAGGATCTGTATTCCAAAGTTCCATGTCTCCTACCGGCTGAACATCATGATGGGCATAAAGTAATACGGTTTTTCTTGATGAAATTATTTCTGTTTGAGCTAAAACTGCTGGTTTTCCATCACCACTTTTTGCAACTTTGGAATTTAAGCCTAACTCTTCAAACATATCTTTAACAAAGTTTGCTGACCTATCTAAGTCAGCAGATCTTGAGGGTTCTGAACTTATTGATGGTATTTCTACAAACTTAGATAATAAGTTAACTATTTCTTTAGAGCTCATATAAACATAATAAAGACAACTGTTAATTATTCATAAGAGATTGCTTCTAAGATATTTTGTCTCGATGCTTTAATTGCAGGCAAGATTGCAGCAATCATTCCTGCAATGACTGCAATACCTATCCAAGTAAAGGTTTGAGGTACAGATACAGTAAAATTGCTAAAACCTTCATCCTCTAGTGCTTTTATAAGGCTCCAAGCAAAGAATATTCCAAGACCTGTTCCTAAAAATGCACCAAATATTGAAATAATTGATGATTCTACAAATATCATTCTCCTTACTTGTTTTCTGTAAGTTCCTATTGCCCTCATCAACCCTATTTCCCTTGTTCTCTCATAAACAGATAGTGAGAGCGTATTTGTTATTCCAAATAACGCAACAAATACTGAGATGGATAAAAATCCATATATAACATTTAATAATTGTTGTATCTGATTGTTTGCTTCTTCTACTAAGCCATCTTGATCTCTTAGTTTTGCTCCAGGATAATCTGATACGATTGCATCTAGTTTGTCTTGAGTTGCTTCATTTTTGTCTTTTACGTTAAAATATATCTCCGTATCTAATGACTCGTTAGAAAAGAATGTGTAATTTTCTAACAATAAAAAGAATTCAGCTGGCGGAGGTGTTGTCCAGTCAAAAATATAGGCAATTGTAAAAGTCATCTCTCCTTCTTCAGGTATTGTCAGGGTTATTTTGTCACCAATATTGATATTGTCTCTCTCTGCTTTTTGTTTAAGTACACCCATGGAATTAGGTTTTACAAATTCCTCTTTAGATCCTGATATATTCTCTGTTTTTATTAAATCAAATATAGCTTCGTCAACAGCTCCTAAAATCAGAGGTCTTTCTTCATAACCTACAATAGTTGCCCTAGATCTAGATAATTCCGTCACTTCTTCTAGCTCTATGAGCTCGTCTGCAAGACCTGTTGGTATTCCTGGAGAAACAAATACTTGGGCTGCACTTACTTGATAGTCTGCCTTTACAACTTCACCTACAACTGATTCTGCTTGTGCCTTAAAGGAGGTTGTTATCACATTTGCAAGAGAGATTAATGTTAAACCAATCATTAAAGCAGACGCAGTAGACGCTGTTCTTCTTGGTGTCCTCTTTGAGTTCTCTGTTGCAAGCTTTCCTAGTATCCCAAAAACAATTTCATATACTTTATCAAATAGAAATACAAAAGGTTTAGTAATTGAAGGTGTAATGATAGATATACCAATAAAAATTACACCTGCCCCCAATCCAACCTGCTGTAGGCCAGATAAAGAGGGTAAATCAAGAAAATCATATAAGACGCCAAACAAAAATGCGAAACCTAATGTTGTAACAGCTGAGCCAAAAATTAATCTTTTAATTAATGACTTAAGCTTGGGTGTCAAGGTGCTCTCTCTTATTGCCTCCATTGGGCTGACTTGGGAAGCTTTTCTTGCTGGAAGTAGAGAAGATAGGATTGTTACAGTAATTCCAACAATAGCACCTGTAATTGCTGCTTCCGCTGTTAAAACAAGCGGTCCGTCAGGCAAACCAAATTCAAAATATTTTAACCCTTCTTTAACAACTACCGCTAGACCAATGCCTAGACCAATCCCTATGCCTGAACCAATTAATGACATAAATATTGATTCTGATAAAACAAGTCTATAAATCTGCTTCTTTGATGTACCTAAAGCTCTTAATAAAGAGAGCTCTTTAGTTCTCTGTAATAAAAGAATCCTAAAAGTATTTTGAATAATGAATGCACCTACAAACAAAGCAATTCCAGCAAATACATTTAAAATTGTATTAAAAAAGTTTAACCCTTGTTTAATTCCATCTGCTTGTTCTGCTGCGGCTTCCTGTGCATTAATCACATCAAGACCTCCTTGATCTAAGTTCTCTATTGATGCTCTAACTGTTTCAATGTCAGCATTATTTTCAATAACGATATTGACCAAATCTACTTGTCCTTTTGAATCTAGTAACGTTTGTGCTGTTTTAAGTTCAAACAAAGCAAATGTAGCCCCTCCTGGAGAGCCAACATTTGCAAAATCCGCAATACCAACAATGCTGAAAGAAGCAGGCGTTGAGCCAGCTAATACGGTCACCCTATCTCCAACTGAGTAGTCATTATTTTCAGCTGTTGTCCTATCCATAACAACTTCCTTATTATTTTCTGGTGCTTTTCCATCAATTAGTTCCCACTGTTTAGCGTAGGGTGAAGTGTCCCACGAGCCTCCAAATGTTGGAGCAAAACCATTAGAAATAAAGATGGTTTCGGTGCATTCTCTTTCGTAAGTATGTGAACGGCAGTCTCTAGGGACAACCTTTATGAACTGAGCAAAACCAAAAACTTCACCCCAAGCATCTTTAACACCTGGTAAGTCTTTTATCTCTTGAACTCTTTTATCTGGAATCTTTTTTAACTCAAAAGATATTGGGCCTTGTCCTCTACTGTCTGAAAAATCATTTGCAAAGTCTTCCTGAACAGGGTTTGCCACTAAATCTATACCTTCATATATTCCAGAAAATAAATTATCAAATGCTGATTTATTACTTTCCGAAAAAATACTAGATGCAATGATTACAGCTACCCCAAGTATTATTGATGAAGTAGTGAGAAGTATTCTTACAGGATATGTTTTAAGATTCTTCCAAGCAATTAAAAATAGTGGTCTTTTTGTAAAACCAAACATTTAAATATCTGTAAGAGAAGTAACTTGTGAAACAATTTCTTCTTGGGTTGGGTTATCCAAGTCATTCGCAATTTCTCCATCTTTTAGCATTATTACTCTTTCAGCAAATGAAGCTGCATAGGGATCATGAGTAACCATGACAATTGTCTGATTAAGTTCTTCAACAATTGATTTCATAAAAACTAATAATTCTTTACTTGACTTTGAGTCAAGATTTCCCGATGGCTCGTCTGCAAATATAACTTCTGGTTTTGATGCCATTGCCCTAGCAGCAGCAACTCTTTGCTGTTGTCCTCCTGACAATTCATTTGGTCTATGCTTAAGCCTATCTCCAATGTCCATTGTCTCTATTACTTGCTTAACCCACTCTTCCTCTGGCTTCCTGCCTGCGATAGAAGAAGGGAGCGTAATGTTTTCTTCAGCTGTAAGTGTAGGAATTAAATTAAAAGCCTGAAAAACAAAACCAAAACTGTCTCTTCTCATTTTTGTTAATTCTTTATCATTCAAGGAAGCTAGATCAACCCCGTTTATAAGAATTGATCCTGATGTCACTTTATCAAGCCCGGCTAGGCAATGTAACAAGGTAGATTTTCCTGAACCTGAAGGCCCCATAATTGCTGTAAATTGATTTTCATTAAATCCTGTATTTATAGAGCTAAGAGCTGTTACAGATGTCTCTTTTTCACCGTATATTTTTGTTAAGTCAATTGTTTCAATTAATTTATTCACGTTTAAAGAATAGAGCTACTAGAAACTAATCCAAAGAAATAGACGTAACTTCTTTCCAGCTTGATACATCAGGTCCAGTTATATAAAGCTCTAAGGTGTCAAATACTCCCTCAATAGGAAGTGAGTTCTTAATCTGATCAACAGAAAAGTTCAATGGTAATTCGTTTCCGTAATATAAAGAAAGGTGGGGGATCCATAAACTAGGCCATGCCTCTATTGAGGAAACAGCATTAAAAAAAGGAAAATTATCAGATGCGGTTAAAAATAATCTCTGAAAATAAGTGTTGCCTGTTCCAACTGAATCAAAATTTACAATAATTTTGCTCTTATTTATCTTTTCAAGTATTTTTTCTGCATTTTCTTGAGAATGAATATTTGTAACAAGTGTTACGTGTGGATTAAAAGAAGTGCTTTCTTCTTGTTGTGAAATTTCACTAATAATTTCTTTTACTTTACCTAGACTGTCGTTTTTAGATTTAGCCCAAATAGAGTAGATATCCATATATTTAAATTATATTTAGTATTTCTGCTTCAGTCACCTTTAGTAAATCTTTAGTTTCTAATTTAAATAGTGAGCTCGGTGTTCCAGCAGCACACCAAAGTTCATCGAATTCAACTAATGTCTTATCAAAAAAATAAAGAGGTTTGTTTTTATGTCCAAGCGGGGCTACTCCTCCAATAGCAAAGCCTGTGCTCTCTCTGACATAATCAGCATCTGCTTTTGCTATATTTAAGTTTGTTTGATTTTTAAAAGATTCTAAATTTACTCTATTTGGTCCCGAAACAAATATTTGAACAAGCTTATTTTGAGTACTTTCAAAAAAAACAATTGATTTTGCTATCTGTTTTATGTCGCAATTTACTGCATCTGCAGCTTCTTGAGAGGTCTTTGTTGATACATCTAAATTTAAGATCTCTATATTGATACCTTCTTCTTTAAAGGCTTCAATTACTTTTAATTGTGAATTATGTTTCTTCTTCAATAGTTACTAGGTTAGCTCTATTTTTAATTACTAATCTATTAGATGTATAAGCTAATATAAATATTCCTGTAGCAACTAAGGACATCGTTGGTCCTGATGGAAGATTAAAAAAATAAGAGAGGTAAAGGCCAGTAATAGAGGCTGTAACGCCAAAAACAATACTGACTCTTATTGAGTTAACAAATGTTTTCGTTACTAGTTTTGCTGCTGCAGCAGGAATTATTAACATACTTAAAACTAAAATTATTCCAACTGTTTGGAGAGATGCAACAATAGCCACTGATAAAACAATAAGAAATAAGTAATTTAAGAAAGTGGTATTTAAGCCACTTACCTCAGCTCCAACAGGGTCAAATGAGTAAAATATTAATTGTTTAAAGAAAATTAATAAAATACTTAGAACAATAAGTAGCAAGCTTCCAACAATGTAGGTATCAAAAGTACTTACAGCTAATATTTGACCAAATAATAAATCTTCTAAGTTTATGGTTACTTCTAACACTGAAATTAAAACAAATCCCAAGGCAAAGAAGGAAGAGAAGATTATTCCAATTGCTGTATCTTCCCCAATATTTACATTTTTAACAATATAGCCAAGAAATAATGCAATTATTATTGATGCCGGTACACCTAGTTCTGTGATGCTGAACCCTAGGAAAACTCCTACTGCAATTATTGGAAGGGTTGCGTGAGCCATTGCATCGGC
>Ga0208261_1001036_pt1 | contig 10213 bp, 9 predicted proteins | sample Knorr_S7_td_DCM__FD_185595 | JGI IMG/M metagenome (GOLD analysis project Ga0208261, IMG submission 185595) | Marine microbial communities from Southern Atlantic Ocean transect - Knorr_S7_td_DCM_ad_131m_LV_B (SPAdes) (version 3) | ecosystem: Environmental > Aquatic > Marine > Oceanic | place...
AAAAAAAAAAAAAAAAAAAAAAAAAAAAAAAAAAAAAAAAAAAAAAAAAAAACAAATAAAAAAAAAAAAAAAAAAATTAAATAAAAAAAATAATTTTATTTCAAAAACTGTCAGATTAGAAGAAAGCATAAAGTCAAAATTTAGTTTCAAATTTAAAATTGACCTTTTGGCATTTGATAGATTCATTGCAAAATTTTTTAATAAAATTGAAAATAAAATTCAAGAATTTAAATTTTTGAGATTCGAAGAGAAAAGAAAATTAAAATTAGAAGCGATTGAAAAAAAGGAAAAAGAAAAATTATTTTTAGAAAAACAAAAAATAGAAGAAGAAAAGCTTTATTTGAAGTTAAAAGAAAGAGAATTAAAAGATGAGCAGAAGCTAGAAAAAGAAAGAAATAAAGAAATTAAATTGTTCTTAAGAAAAGAGCAAGCAATTTTAAGAAAAGAACATGCTGAGAGACAAAGAAAATTTTTAGAAGAACTTAAACTTAATAGGCAAATAGAAAAATTTAGAATAAGAGAAGTTAAAGAGCTTGAAAAATTAGAAAAATTATCTTTAAGAGAAAAAAGAGAAGATTATGCAGGACTTCAAGAAAGAATAGAAAAACTTAAAAACAAATATAGATTAATTAGAGATCAAAAAATTAAAGAAAGAGTAGAGTCTCTTGGTGTAAAAATTAGAGAAGGAGACGATAGAGATACTCTTTTACAAAAAGAGAAAGAATATTATTTAGCAAGACAAAAAATTGAATTAGCTTTAGAAAGCTTTTATAGAAGTGCTAACAGTTTAGTTTTTCAATTAAATAAAAGATATATTACAAAACATATGTCAATAATGAAGTGCATTGATAGAAGATTTGAAACTGGAGAAATTTTTATTAAATGGGATGAGTCTTTAGATGAAGAATGGTTAATATTAATCTATATTAAAGATAATTCTCCAGATAAAGGCATTATTATTGAAGATAAGTCAAATGATGAAAAAAGCTTTTCTCATGAATTTAAACCAAGTGAAATTTTTAGAGCCTCAGACATGATGGTTGATTCTTTGACACAACTGATTTCAAGAAAAAGAAGCAAAAAAGAATAAAATTAACCTTGATAAATTGGCTTTTTTTTATTCACTAACGTAAACAGATACTCCTCTTGAATTAATATCAACATCAAATTTTTTGTGTAATGGTGGGAATGCTCTTTGTGAACAATCTAATCTATCACAAGTTCTACAAGATACTCCTATTGGTAATTCAGATTTCTTATCATTTAGATCTAGATTTTCAGTGTAAACAAATTCTTTTGCGTATTTAGCTTCACATCCAAGTCCAATTGATAGCATACTTTTTTTTTGTCCATATCTTCCCACTCCTTTTTCAACTGTTCTTGCGATACATACGTATTTTTCGCCATTAGTCATTTTACTAACTGCAGCTTGAATTACTCCAGGTCTTGAAAAAGCTGAATAAACATTCCATCTTGGACACGCACCACCGTAACGTGGTATCTCAATTCCCGATAATGAAAATCTTTTTGAAATGTTGCCTGCAACATCAACTCTTAAAAAATGAAAAGGAATGCCTGGAAGATTAGGATCTTGTAAACAAGTAACTCTATGAGCAACTTGTTCAAAAGATGTAGCAAATGTATTTTGTAAAAGTTCTAAATCATATTTTAATTCTTTACATTCTTTATGAAAAAGTTTGTAAGGCATTAAAATCGCAGCTCCACAATAGTTTAATAATGCAACTCTTGTTAATTTTTTTGCTTCTTCTGACGGAAAGCTAAAAGATGATAAGTATTCATCTATTTCTTTTGATGCTCCTTCTTGTGAAATTTGTGCTGCAGCATGTAATTTTTTAGTTTCAAGAGAAAGGTAATCAGATAATAATAACTCTTTCTGCTTTGATTTATATATTTTTGAAAAAGGCTTTCCTTCTTCAGGAATAACATCTTTAACAGTTATACCATATTCGCTTTTTAAAAAATCGCAAAGAGCTATATATCTTGTTCTATTATTTTGTTTAACCTTTTCAAAAATATTATCTGCAAAATTTTCTAATTTTGGAAAAAAATTTTTATTTTCTTGTAAAAAGTCAGATATAACCTCTCCAGGAAAAGCTGCTTTTCTACTATCAATTATTTTTCCAGATATATTTTCAAGTTTATTAACAATTTCATGATCTTTTTGTTTGAAATTATCACCCAATTTTATTAAAGCTTTTGCGATTTTTGGATTTGTATTAACTAAATCTTTTACTTCAGGACCAAGAATATCTAAATCTTCAAATAATTCATCTGCTAATAATTCAGAGATATTATTTTCCAAATTTAAATCTGTTTTGCTCGTCAAATCTGAAAGTTCTATTCTGAGTTTTTCACAGACTTTTAAAAGCAAATCCCCATCTATTTTTCTTTCACCCTTTTCTATTAGGTTTAAATAACTTGGAGAAATATTTAGTTCTTCAGAAAGTTTGTTAGCTTGCATGCCTAACTGTCTTCTAAAAGCCTTTATTTTTGGTCCAATTTTATTATCTATTTTACTCATTTTACTATTTGTAAATTTTGTAAATTTATTTTTACAAAAAATTTATCATATTTACAAGTAAAATCAATAATTAAGTAGATTTTGTAAATTATGTAAATTATATAATTTACACAATGGAAAAAAACAAAATTAAAAACACTGAAAATAAACAACAAATCACTAGTCAACAAGAGCAATCTGAGCATCAATCTAGAGGGGTTTATCTAAGAGATGATCATTGTGATTGGGGATCAAGTGGTATGAACGAGTTTACAGAAGAATTTACTCAAAACAACTAGTTCAAAAGTTAAACTATATTTCAACCAACATTTATAGAGGGAAGAGCTATTATGTCAGCAGAAAATGTGTCTTATGACCTAAAGAGATTTGCAGGAATAAAAAGAGATTATACTTCAGAGGAAGTAGAAAGATTAAAAGGATCTATAAAAATTGAGTATTCAATGTGCAAACAACAATCTCAAAAATTGTGGAAATTATTAAATTCGGAACCTTATATAAATACACTTGGTTCACTTTCAGGAAATCATGCAGTTCAACATGCTAAAGCTGGTTTAAAAGCAATTTATCTAAGTGGCTGGCAAGTTGCGGCAGATGCAAATAGTGCTGGAGAGATGTATCCAGACCAATCATTATATCCATATGATAGTGCTCCTAAATTAGTTGAGACAATGAATAATTCTTTAACAAGAGCAGATCAAATTCAACATATGGAAATAATCGATGGTGATATGGATAAAAACAAAAGGGTAGATTATATGCTTCCTATTATTGCTGATGGAGAAGCTGGATTTGGTGGACCATTAAATGTGTTTGAGCTAACAAAGAAATTCATAAAAGCAGGCGCTGCAGGTGTTCATTTCGAAGATCAATTAGCAAGTGAAAAAAAATGCGGACACATGGGTGGAAAAGTTTTAGTACCAACTGGTACTATGGTAAGAAATCTTAAAGCTGCAAGATTAGCTGCAGATATAGCTGATGTACCTCTTATAATTCTAGCCAGAACAGATGCAAATGCTGCAAAATTAATTACTAATGACTTTGATGATAATGATAAACCATTTTTAACTGGGAAAAGATCTCCGGAAGGATTTTTTTATGTAAAAGAAGGAATTGAACAAGCTATTTCAAGAGGTCTTGCATACGCTCCTTATGCAGATTTAATTTGGTGTGAAACAGCCACACCAAATCTAGAAGAAGCTAAAAAGTTTGCAGATGCTATACACGATAAATATCCAGGAAAACTTTTAGCATATAATTGTTCGCCATCTTTTAATTGGAAAAAACATTTGTCAGATGAAGAAATAGCATCATTCCAAAAAAAAATAGGTCAAATGGGATATAAATTTCAGTTCATAACTTTAGCTGGTTTCCATACGCAGAATATTGCTATATTCGAGTTAGCAGAAAAATATAAAAAAGAAGGTATGACTGCCTATTCAAAAATTCAAGAACATGAATTTTCAAGAGAAAAAGATGGTTATACTAGCGTAAAACATCAAAGAGAAGTAGGAACTTCTTACTTTGATGCAGTATCAAATACAATAAGTTCTGGTAAGAGCTCTACTACAGCCATGGAAGGTTCAACAGAGTCAGAACAATTTTAATTAGACTTTAGTTTTTGAACTTGATCCCAAGCTGAATTAATAGCTCTCATTTTAGCTTTACTTTCATCTATAACTTCTTGAGGTACACCTTTGCTCATAAGTAAATCTGGATGGTGTTCTTTGCTTAACTTCAAGTATCTTTTTCTGATAACTCCTAATGCATCATCAGGCTTGCTTTCTAAAACAATATAAGGATTTAGTTTGTCTGATGATTTTCTACTTTCTTTGATACTATTAAATTGAGTTGTGTTTAAACCAAATATTTTTGCAATATTTTCAATCATTATTAATTCTGACTTACTAATATTTCCGTCAGCCTCAGCAATATAAAATAGTATATTTATAACTTCTTCTAAAACATTAATATTTCCATTATAAATTTGAGCTATCTGTTTAGCATAAGGTTCATAACCAGTACTTTCTTCTTTAGCTTTATTAAATATTTTTCCAACCTGATCTAGTTCATTTTCTGGAATTTTTAATTTATCTTTTACTGCCACCAACTCTTCTTTGCTTACTTGACCGTCAGCTTTGCTTAATTTTGCTGACAATACTATTAATGCTAAAGCAAAGATTTGTTGAGGTTGAGCGAATGACCCAAATCCAGCTCTAGCTTTGGCTCTAGATATTTTTCCTCCAATCAGAGAACCCAACAACATACCAAATGGTCCTCCAAGAGAAAAACCTATCATTCCACCAATTAAACTACCCCAAATTGCCATTATTCAAAATTTTTTAATATATATTCCCAATTTCCCATTCTGGAATAAGAAACTTTTAATATTAAATTATTATCTGAATTATACCAAATATCAAAATCTAATTTCTTATCATCTGATAAATTTTTATCTTTTGATTTTAATTTGAAATGTTCAGCTAAATATTCTTTATTATTAATATTAATTTTTTCTTTACCAATGAAAGTTACAACCTGTTCTTTAATACTTCCAGACAATGGGCTTATTTGTTTGTTTGCTTTAAAAATTCTATGATTCCACCAGTTTCCTATTACACAATCCAACTCAGCTTCTCCTTTGTAAGATGATCCATCTATAATAAATTTTTTTGATGATTCATCATAATTAAGTATAACGTATTTTTCTTTATCATTTTGAAAAGTATTTGATTTAAAAAAAATTAAATTATCATTTTCATATTTTTCTGTGGATTCTCCTAATATAGAAAATACGATTACTCCTAATAATTTAACTTTAATTTTAGTATAATTTTTTACGGTCAGATTTTTGTTACTTTTTTCAAAGAAATAGTTGCTATAACCAATAACTTCTCCATTTCTAATAACTTCCATTTCAATTTTTTTTAAACCTTCATAGTGACCAGTATGGGAATATGCTTTATCAGCAAATAAAAGTAATAAAATTATAAAAAAATATTTTTTCATTTCATTGGATTTTAATTTAAGAAAGTATAAATAATAGTGAAAAAATGTTTTTAACTATAAAAAAAATACCAAAAGTTTCATGGAGTTCAAAAAAACCTTTAAATTTGAAGCCTAAAGTAAGTACATTTCTTTTTTTGTGTTTTGGACTAAGTTTATTTGGAATAGGTGAGGGATTGTTATTAGTTTCATATACAGGAGCCTCTCCATGGAGCGTATTAGCTCAGGGTATTTCATTAAATATTGATTATTCTATTGGAACAATAACTTTTTTCATAAGTTTGTTTGTAATATTTCTTTGGGTCTTTTTAAGTCAAAAACCAGGAATTGGAACAATATTAAATGCAATAATAATTGCATTTATGATTGATATTTGCCTAAATTATGTAAATACACCTGATCATATTATTACAAAAAGTTTGTTAGCATTTTTTGCAGTATTATTAGTTGGTATTGGTAGTGGTTTTTATTTAATTGCAAATTTAGGTCCTGGCCCAAGAGATGGATTAATGACGGGTTTGCAAGCTAAAACTAAATTACCAATTGCATTAGTAAGGGGTTTTTTAGAAATTACAGTTGTTTCAATTGGTTGGTATTTGGGTGGAACAGTAGGTTTTGGAACATTATTATTTGCATTTGGAGTAGGTCCTGCCGTAGCTTTTGGATTATTCTTAGTTAAAAAAATTTTCTCTTAAAAAGTGATATTTACAACTTTGTTTATTTAGTAGAATCATCTTATGTGGTTTATTAGAAAAAGGCTACATAGATTTGTTAGATTGAGTTTTCGTCCACCATGATAGGACAGAATAAAAAAAACCCCCAAAACTTTTGTTTTGAGGGTTTTAAATTTTTCTAGGTAACTAGGTAGGAAAAGGACTTACATTCCCATACCGCCCATACCGCCCATTCCTCCCATTCCACCAGGGGGCATTCCACCACCAGCAGCATCTTTTTCTTCAGGTTTATCTGCAACCATGGCCTCTGTAGTAACCAAAAGACCCGAAATAGAAGCAGCGTCTTGTAATGCTGTTCTAACAACTTTTACTGGGTCAATTATACCTTCTTTGAACATGTCAACATATTGTTCAGTTTGAGCATCATATCCTTGAGAATGTTTATTACCTTCTAAAAGTTTACCAACAATAACGGATCCATCTACACCAGCATTAGTAGTGATTTGTCTAATTGGTGCTTCTAAAGCACTTTTAACAATTTCAACACCTGCTTTTTGGTCGGATCCTTTGACTTTAACTTTGTCAAGATCTTGAGAGGCATAAAGAAGAGCACAACCTCCACCAACTACAATACCCTCTTCTACAGCGGCTCTAGTAGCATTTAAAGCATCTTCAACTCTATCTTTTTTTTCTTTAACTTCAACTTCTGTGGCTCCACCAACTTTAATAACAGCTACTCCCCCAGCTAGTTTTGCTAATCTTTCTTGTAGTTTTTCTCTATCATAGTCTGAAGTTGTTTCCTCTACTTGTTGTTTTATTTGTGCACATCTTGCTTCAATATCAGATTTTTTTCCTGAACCACTTACAATTGTGCTATTCTCTTTATCAACCTTGACTCTTTTAGCTGATCCAAGGTCAGTAATTTTAACATTTTCCAATTTAATACCTAAATCTTCAGATATAACTTGTCCCCCAGTTAAGATTGCAATGTCTTCTAACATAGCTTTTCTTCTATCACCAAACCCAGGAGCCTTTACTGCAACTACTTTTAAACCACCTCTAAGTTTATTAACAACCAGAGTTGCTAATGCCTCTCCTTCAACATCCTCAGAAATTATCATAAGAGGCCTTCCAGCTTGCACTACAGCTTCTAACAATGGTACCATTGGTTGCAAGTTAGTTAATTTTTTTTCATGCAAAAGAATTAAAGGATTTTCTAATTCAGTCGTCATTTTTTCTGCATTAGTAACAAAGTAAGGAGAAAGATATCCTCTGTCAAACTGCATACCTTCTACTACATCTAATTCAGTCTCAATACTTTTTGCCTCTTCTACAGTTATAACTCCTTCATTACCGACTTTTTGCATTGCTTTAGAAATCATATTACCAATTTCCCTATCACCATTTGAAGAAATAGTTCCTACTTGTGCTATTTCATCACTATCTTTTACTTTTTTTGCTGAAGAAATTAATTTTTCTTTAACATGTTCTACTGCAGCATCAATTCCTCTTTTAACATCCATAGGATTCATACCTGCTGTAACATATTTACATCCTTCTTTTACAATTGCTTGAGCAAGAATTGTTGCTGTGGTAGTACCATCTCCTGCTTCATCATTTGTTTTACTTGCAACTTCTTTAACCATTTGAGCTCCCATATTCTCAAATTTGTCTTCAAGATCTATTTCTTTTGCAACAGAAACACCATCTTTTGTAGTTCTTGGAGCACCATAAGATTTGTCTATAACAACATTTCTTCCTTTTGGTCCAAGAGTAACCTTTACTGTATTTGCAAGTATATCGACTCCTTTTAACATTGATGCTCTTGCATCAGAGTCAAACTTTACTATTTTTGCCATTACTAACTCTCCTTAATTAATTATTATTTTCCAGAAGAAATACCCATAATATCTGACTCTTTCATTATGCTGTATTCCTTTCCATCAATTTTGACCTCAGTTCCTGACCATTTGCCAAAAAGAACTTTGTCACCAACTTTAACATCCATAGGGATGATTTTACCATCTTCAGTTTTTGCTCCTCCACCTACAGCAACAACTTTACCTTCTTGAGGTTTTTCTTGAGCTGTATCTGGAATAATAATGCCACCAGCAGTTTTTTCACTACTGTCTAATACTTCGATTAAAACTCTATCGTGTAACGGTTTAAACTTCATATATAAACTCCTTTAAATAAGCTATCATATAGAGACCTACCTTAATTATTTCAAGATCTTCAAAGAATATATAAAGTCTAAAAAACCAAAGAATTAATGTAATTTTTGAGCTATATGTGAAATATGACTAAAAACTTAGATAAATCAGGCCTTCAGTTAATAGCAAAAAACTATGATTTATTTTTTATTGATTTATGGGGAGTTGTACATAATGGGATAAAATTGTTCGATAATTCAATTGAAGTTATAGAAAACTTAACAAAGAATGGCAAAGAGGTTATTCTTTTAACAAATGCTCCAAGACCTAATGATCCAGTAATTAATTTTTTAAAAACATTAGGATTAAATAAATTTTTTGAAAATGTTTTTACCTCTGGTGAAGCCGCTCTTAAATATTTAATTAGCGATCTCAAAAAAAAAAAATTTTATCATATTGGCTCACTTCGCGATTATGATCTATTTGAAAAATTCAAACATAACAAAGTTTCGAATATTCAAGATGCAAATTACATATTATGCACAGGTTTATTGGAAATGCATGATAGGAAATCATATTTAAATGTTAATTTAGATTTTTATAAAAATCTTTTGTCAGATAATATTTTAAAAGAAATGGTATGTACAAATCCTGATTTAGTTGTAGACAAGGGAGATACAAGAGAATATTGCGCTGGCACTATTGCAAAATTATTTGAGGAAATAAATGGAAAAGTTATTTATTTTGGAAAACCTTATCCTCCAGTTTATAATTTATCAACAAATATAAAAAATAAAAAAGTTTTATGCATTGGGGACAATTTAAATACAGATATAAAGGGAGCAAATATTCAAAACTTTGATTCCTTGCTTATAACTGATGGTATTCATAAAAATGAATTAAACCAAATGGATTCAAATGAAATTTTTCAAAAATATAATGTTACAGTCGATTATACTCAAAAAATATTAAAATGGTAAAAAAAATTAAAATTTATAAAAATTTTAAAATAAATGAAATTCATAAAAATTCTATTTTGTTAATAGGAAATTTTGACGGTTTACACATAGGACATCAAAAATTATTTAAAGAAGCTCAATCATTTAAAGAAAAATATAATTTGGAATTAGGTGTATTAACTTTTAACCCAATTCCAAAAATGTTCTTTAATAAAAAAATTAAAAATTATAGAATTTCAAGTTTTAATCAGAAAGTAGAATATTTTAAAGAGTTTAATATTGATTTTATAATTAATAAAAATTTTAATAAAAAGTTTTCTAAGATTAATTGTGATAGTTTTATCAAGAATATTTTATACAAAAACTTAAAACCAAAATATATTTTTGTAAGCAATAATTTTAAATTTGGTTACAGAAGAGAAGGAGATGTAAAGCTTCTTAAAAAATACCAAGTCGATTATAGATATAAATTAATAAATCCTAAACCACTTAAAAAAAATAATAGAATTATTTCCTCTACCCTAATAAGAAAATTATTACAAAGAGGAAATTTAGAAATAGCAAACACACTTTTAAAAAGAAAATGGACAATTGAAGGGATTGTAGAAAAAGGAAGAAAGATGGGAAAGAAAATTGGATTTCCAACATGTAATATAGATATTAAAAACTATATAATTGCAAAGCCAGGTGTTTATGCCGTTAGGATCAACACCTATAATAGAAGAAAAAATTATAAAGGAATTGCAAATTTAGGCTATAGACCAACATTTAATCAAAAAAAAATATTATTAGAGGTAAATTTATTTAATTTTTCTGGAAATCTTTATAATAAAAAACTATCAGTAGAATTTTTAAAATTTATTAGAGGAGAAAAAAAATTCA
>Ga0208261_1001038_pt1 | contig 10201 bp, 9 predicted proteins | sample Knorr_S7_td_DCM__FD_185595 | JGI IMG/M metagenome (GOLD analysis project Ga0208261, IMG submission 185595) | Marine microbial communities from Southern Atlantic Ocean transect - Knorr_S7_td_DCM_ad_131m_LV_B (SPAdes) (version 3) | ecosystem: Environmental > Aquatic > Marine > Oceanic | place...
AATATATGAATTTATATCTTTTGATAAAGGTTTGGGAGGTTCCTCATTATCAAGGGGAATCTCCTGTTTTGTTTGAAGGTCTATTTTGTTTAACTTTTTAATATAATTATTATAAGATTTCTGCCACTTTTGCCTTTCTTTTTTATCGGCCTTTAAAAGTCTTGATAATTCATTTTCATATTCAGAAGTTGCAACTCTATCCAATTTGTTTTTAGAAGTTCTCTCAAGAAGCATGTCAGAAAATTGTTTCATCAAAAATTTTATGTTTTTCTGTTCCTTAGATCCTAACATTAATTGATAATATGCATCAATAAATCTTGTGAGATTTAATTCTTTTGCTCCAGGAATTTCAGTGCTAGGAATAAAAATGTCAGTTATTTTTTCAGTCATTTCATACTCTTGCAATGAAAGAAATTTTGGTTGCCATCCTTCTTCTTTAAAATCACATCCATTAAGAACACCTAGAAGTGAAGGCGTAAGGGTAGCTGCCCCAAAAGAAAACCCAATTTTTTTTATAACTTCTCTCCTTTTCAAAATATATAATTTAAATATTCATTTTTTTTAACTCTTCAACTGCATGATTTGCAGCCCTTGCTGTTAAAGCCATGTAAGTAATGGAAGGATTTACACAGGCAGCAGAAGTCATGCATGCCCCATCAGTAACATAAACGTTTTTCACGTGATGTAGCCTATTGTTTCCATCTAAAACAGATGTCTTGGGATCTCTACCCATTCTTGCAGTACCCATCTCGTGAATACCAAGCCCTAAAGCATAACGATTATCCCTGGTCCTTATGTTTTTAAATCCTGCTGACTCTAACATATCATATGCCTGTTGTACCATATCTTTTCTCATGATACGCTCATTTTCTTTTATTTCAGCATCAAATGTAATGGTGGGGAGTCCCCATTTATCCTTTTTATCATAATCTAAAAACATCTTATTATCATGATAAGGTAAAATTTCTCCAAAACCACCGAGATTAATTTTCCAATTAGCTGGCTTAAGTATTGCCTCTTTGAATTCTTTGCCATAAGCTAATTCTTTCGCGTTATCTGACCATCCATTTCTATTCCCTCCTCCTTGATAACCATACCCTCTTACATAGTCATTTCTATTTGAATCACCTCCAATATTTCTGAATCTGGGAATGTATATTCCATTTGGACGCCTCCCCAAATAATATTTCCCTTTAAAACCATCAAATGAAGCCCTAGCTCCTGCTTTAAAGTGATGATCCATAAGGTTATGTCCTAGTTCTCCACAATCATTACCCATGCCATTGGGAAATCTCTCAGATTTTGATTGCATTAATATTGAGGTAGAAGGTATTGCTGAAGCGCAAAGAAAAATAACCTTAGCTTTATACTGAATAACTTCTTTTGTCTGCGAATCTATTACACTTACACCAGTAGCTAGCCCTGTATCTTTATCGTAAAGAACTTGATGGACAATTGAATTGGGTCTTAAAGTCATATTCCCTGTGGCTTCTGCAGCAGGCAAAGTCGATGAATTACTACTAAAATATGATCCGAAAGGACAACCTCTACGACATCTATTACGATACTGACAACTAACTCTTCCCATTCCTGGTTTTGAACCTTCAGTTATGTGAGCTACTCTTCCAATTGTTAGCAGCCTATCATTATAATTCTCGCTAATTGATTTCTTTAATTTATCCTCAATACAAGTTAGTTCCATAGGTTTTAAAAACTGGCCATCTGGGAGTTGTGGGAGTCCTAACTTTTCTCCACTCACACCAATATATCTTTCAACATAATCATACCAAGGTGAAATATCTTTATATCGAATCGGCCAATCTACTGCAATTCCTTCTTTACCATTTGCCTCAAAATCAATATCACTCCAACGATAAACTTGTCTCCCCCAAGTCAATGACCTCCCCCCAACATGATAACCACGTATCCAATCAAATTCCTTAATTTCATTGTATGGATGTTCAATATCATCTACAAATAAGTGCTTGGTAGACTCTGAGTTAACATATCCTGTCCTACTTTGCTTTGGCTGACGTTTTCTTATTTCTTGTGTAATTCGATCACCTACTTCGTAGTCCCAATGATCATCATTCATTGTTTTATAATCTTCAATATGTTTAAGCATCTGACCTCTTTCAAGAACCAATGTTTTTAAACCTTTTTCGCATAATTCTTTAGCAGCCCATCCACCACTAATTCCAGTTCCAACAACTATCGCATCATACTTATTTTGCATTCCGTGTTTGTTTGTAATACCACAATATAGTAATATTATAGTGATTCAAAATTAGGTCCGTAAATATTTAGAACTAATCTAAATAATATCTGTATTATTATATAATAGGGACTAAAAATAATTGCAAATAATAAAAAGATCAAGCTTTTATTAAATTCATAATTATTTAAAATTTTAGTGTATTTTAACAAAAAAAACGAAAAAAACATACCTATGAAAAGAAAAAGTTTCTTGTCTATACTTGGAATAGCCAGTATAGGAACTTCTGTGGGTGCATTTGCATCAAATAAGTATTCATCAATTATTTTTAAAAATTCCCCATTTTTTAAATTATCTCTAGCACAGTGGTCCCTTCACAATGCCATTGGTAGTGGTGAAATGTCTCCTTATGACTTTGGAAAATTTGCTAAAAAACATGGATTTGAAGGACTGGAATATGTTAATACGCTTTATAAAGATGTAATGGGAAGTAAAGAAAAGTCAAAGACCATCAAATCATTTATCAAAAAAAATAATCAGATTGTTAATGATCTAGATTTAAAAAATGTTTTAATAATGATTGATGATGAGGGAGATTTATCTACCTCAAATGAAAAAAAGAGACTCAAGGCAATTGAAAACCATAAAATTTGGGTTGAGGCTGCAAGTGAAATGGGCTGTCATTCCATAAGAGTAAACCTTCATGGAACTGAAGACGCTGAAAAATGGAAAGCTACTTCAAGTGAAAGTCTAAGTAAGCTATCAGATTATGCATCTGCTTATAACGTTAATGTTATTGTTGAAAATCACGGGGGACTCTCCTCTGATGCTGATCTTCTGATGGAAGTAATGAGTTTGGTTAATAAAAAGAACTGCGGAACCCTTCCTGACTTTGGTAATTTTTGTATTTCAAGAAAATGGGGTTATGGTGATGATGGATGCGAAAACGAATTTGATAAATACGAAGGAGTTAAAAAACTTATGCCCAAAGCATTTGCAGTTAGTGCAAAATCTCATGTGTTTGATGAAAATGGAAATGAAAAAGAAATAGATTACAAAAAAATGCTCTCCATTGTTAAAGACGCGGGCTATAATGGATACATAGGTGTTGAATATGAAAAAATATCTCTTTCGGAAGAGGATGGAATAATTGCAACAAAAAATCTTCTTTTGAAAGCTGCAAGTGAAATTTAGAGCAAATTGAATATTTTAATAAGAACTAAGCTCTCTGTGATGATGTTCCTTGAATTTTTTATTTGGGGAGGATGGTTTGTGACTATGGGGACATTCCTTTCACAATCATTTAATGCAACTGGATTACAACTAGCAAATGCTTATGAAACCCAATCCATTGGAGCTATTATTGCCCCATTTATAATAGGCCTAATTGCTGATCGTTATTTTTCAGCTCAAAAAATTCTTGGGTTTTTACATCTAATTGGAGCATTTCTCCTTTATATGGCTGGAAGTTCGAATGAATTCTCTTCCTTCTATCCATTTGTTCTTTTCTACATGATCCTTTACATGCCAACACTGGCTCTAGTTAATTCTGTAGCTTTTAGACAAATGAGGGACCCTTCAAAAGAATTTCCTCCGATTAGGGTATTTGGGACAGTTGGTTGGATAATTGCTGGTTTAGTTATTGGTTTTTTAGGTTGGGAATCAGAAAATTTACTAGCCTATACATTTTATCTTACGGCTTCTGCATCAGCCATTTTGGGTGTTTTTAGCTTTACATTACCAAGCACACCTCCTACCGCAGATAAAGGAGATTATAGCATAAAAAAGATTTTAGGACTTGATGCCCTTTCACTTTTAAAAGACAAAAATTATTTAATCTTTTTTATATCATCAATATTGATATGTATACCATTAGCATTTTATTATCAACATGCCAATCAGTTTTTAAACGAACTTGGAATGAGCAGAGCAGCCGCGGTAATGTCTTTGGGGCAAATATCAGAGGCTCTTTTCATATTGCTTCTTCCAATTTTTTTAAAACGATACGGAATTAAAATAACTTTAATTATAGGAATGCTTGCGTGGGCTATTAGATATATTCTCTTTGCATATGGTGATGTTGGTGAAAAATCATGGATGTTGATTTTAGGAGTAATTCTGCATGGAATTTGCTATGATTTTTTCTTCGTTTCAGGTCAAATATACACTGATAACAAAGCAGGTGAACAATTCAAAAGTTCAGCTCAGGGATTAATTACTCTGGCCACCTATGGCCTAGGTATGCTTATTGGTTTTAGATCAGCTGGATATATAACAGATCAATACGTTGTTGGTGAAGGTCATGATTGGACCCAAATCTGGATGATTCCTTCTGGATTTGCAATATTAGTGCTAATATTTTTTGTCCTAACATTTAAAAATGAAAAAATAGAACTTAAACAATAAAAAATAAAACTTATGAATAAAATTAGACTTGGAATAGTTGGCGGTGGTGGAGACTCATTAATTGGAGTATTGCACCGAATTGCTTCACAGATGTTTGATTCTTATGAAATCGTCGGCGGCGTTTTTAATCCAAATTGGGAAGAAAATATAAGTTTTGCCAAAAAAATAGGTCTTAAAACAGATCGTATTTATAAAGATTTTGATGCTCTAATTGAAGAGGAGAATAAAAAATCAAAAGATGAGAGAATGGAAGTAGTTTCAGTTTTGACTCCAAATTTTCTTCACTATCCAATGGCAAAAAAACTCTTAGAAAACAACTTTAATGTAATCTGTGAAAAACCATTAACTACCTCTTATGACGAAGCAGTTGAACTTCAAGAACTTCAGAAAAAAAATAATGCTGCATTTGCCGTTACATATACTTACACTGGATATCCTATTGTTCGACAAATGAAAGATATGATAAAAAATGGAGTGATTGGCAAGGTTCAAAAAGTTGATATGCAATATTATCAAGGTTGGATAAATCCAATAATTCATGACAAATCTCTAAGAAATTCTGTTTGGAGGCTTGATCCAAAAAAAGCCGGGATTAGTAGCTGTATTGGTGATATTGGAACTCATGCTTATCATATGTTAGAATATCTAACGGATATAAAAGTCAAAGAAGTTTTAGCAGATTTAAATCACCTCTATGAGGATAATGAATTGGATGTTGATGGAACAGTTTTAATTAGATTTTCTGACCACAGTAAGGGAGTTATTAGAGCGAGTCAAATTGCAACTGGTGAAGAAAATAATTTGACAGTAGCAATCTATGGAGATAAAGGTGGTTTTAGATGGGAACAAGAAAATCCAAACCATCTATATTACTTAACAGGTGATAAACCCTTACAAGTTTTAAAACCAGGGAACCCTTATTTATCTGAATTTTCATTACAAGACACTAAACTTCCAGCAGGTCACCCTGAGGGTATATTTGACTCTATGGGTAACATATACAATGGTGTCGCTAGGAAAATTAGGGGAGTCAAAAATTTTGATGGTGGTTTCCCAACACTTGAAGAAGGAGTAAGGGGTATGAAATTTATTGAAAAAGTTGTTGAATCTAATGCCAAAGGTAATATTTGGCTTAAACTTTAAATTATAATGATATGAAAACTATAAAAGGACCTGCTATATTCTTAGCCCAATTTGTAGACAATAAAGCCCCTTTTAATTCCCTGGATGGAATGTGTAAATGGGCAGCTAATCTTGGATATAAAGGGATACAAATACCCACTTGGGAAAATTTTTTAATTGACTTAGATAAAGCTGCTGAAAGCCAAACTTATTGTGACGAGCTAAAAGGGAAAATAAATTCTTATGGCCTTGAAATTACTGAACTTTCAACTCATCTTCAGGGTCAACTAGTAGCAGTTCACCCAGCATATGATTTGATGTTTGATAATTTTGCTCCCGATAAAGTAAAAAATAATCCAAAAGCTAGAACTGAATGGGCCATTGATACTTTAAAGAAAGCTGGTATTGCTAGTCGACGGCTAGGATTAAAATCGCATGCAACCTTCTCTGGTTCTTTAATGTGGCACGCATGGCATCCTTGGCCACAAAATCCAGCTGGACTTGCTGATCTAGCATTTAAAGAATTAGCTAAGCGCTGGATGCCTATTCTTGACACATTTGATGAAAATGGAGTTGATGTGTGTTATGAAATTCATCCAGGTGAAGATCTGCACGATGGTGTCACTTTTGAAAGATTTTTAAAAGCTACAAAGAATCATAAAAGAGTTAATATTTTGTATGATCCTAGTCATTTTGTGCTTCAGCAGTTGGATTACGTAACATATATAGATCATTATCACGAGTTTATTAAAGCCTTTCATGTGAAAGATTCAGAATTTAACCCAACAGGTAAAAAAGGTGTTTTTGGTGGATATGGTGATTGGATTGACAGAGCTGGTAGATATAGATCTCCAGGTGACGGTCAGGTAGACTTTAAATCGATTTTTACTAAATTAACTGAATATGGTTGTGATGTATGGGCTGTAATGGAGTGGGAGTGTTGCATAAAAAGTCCTGAACAAGGTGCTCGTGAAGGTGTCCCCTTTATCAAGGATCACATTATTGAAGCTACAGAAAAGTCATTTGATGATTTTGCTGGCACTGGAGGTAAAATTGATAAAACGTATTTAAAAAAATTGTTAAACCTATAAATATTTAAAAAATGAAAAAAATAATTCTATTTGCATTAGCTATTGCTTCGCTAGGCTGTGCACAAAATTCAAATAAAAAGATGGAAAAAGATAAAAATAATGAGGAGATGAAAACTCAATGGGTCAATCTGTTTGATGGAAAAACATTTGATGGATGGCATCAGTATAACAAACAAACAATGAGTAAGGCCTGGGTAGTTGAAGACGGGGCAATGGTATTTAATCCTGAGAAATCAATTAAATTCGGTAGACAAGCTCATGACATTGTTACAGATAAAGAGTATACGAATTTTGAACTTTCCCTAGAATGGAAAATTTCCGAAAAAGGGAACAGTGGTCTTTTTTGGGGAGTCAAAGAAGATCCTAAGTTTCACTCTCCATATCTGACAGGTCCTGAGATTCAAGTACTTGACAATGAAAGACACCCTGATGCTTTTGTAAATCCAAAATATCATCAAGCCGGGGCGCTTTATGATATAATGCAGCCAATGCAAGATGTGTGCAAACCCGCAAATGAGTGGAATCACTTTTTGTTAAATATCAATCACAAAATTAATCGTGGAACCTTAAAACTAAATGACACGGAAATTCTTAATTTCCCATTGTCAGGTCCTGAATGGGAAGAATTAATTTCAACATGTAAATTCGTTGACAAATCTAATGAAGCATATACAGAAGCTCCAATGTTTGGAAAATTTAAAACTGGAAAAATAGGACTTCAAGATCATCGAGATAAAGTTTCTTATAGAAATATTAAAATACGTGAGCTTTAATTTGTATGATCTATTCAATGACCGGTTATGGAAAAGCTGAGGCTCAGCTGAGAGATAAAAATATTTTATTAGAAATAAAGTCGTTAAATAGTAAAAATCTTGATATATCTGTTCGATTACCAAATGAAATAAGAGAAATTGAACTTGGGTTAAGAAAAATAATAAGTGAAAATCTTTTAAGAGGAAAAATAGATTTGTTTGTGACTATTGAGGATTGCTCTAATAATCAGTCTAAAAGTATTAATTCAACAGTTGTTAATGATTATATAAATCAATTAAGAGATATCTATCCTGGTGATGAGATAGAACTTTTAAAACTTGCCATAAAACTTCCAAATACTATTGCAAATAAAAAGGAAGTCAATGGTAAAAACGAAACTAATGAAATTGAAAAACTTCTTGGACATGCAATTAAGGATCTTAAAAAATATAGACTTGAAGAAGGTAGGGCTTTAAAAATTGATTTAGAAATAAGAATAAAAAATATTCTTAATTCATTGTTAGAAATAAAAAAGTTTGAATCTAAAAGAATAGATAGAGTTAAAAAAAACTTGAAAGAATTATTAAATAAATTAAATCTTGAAGTTAATGAAGATCGCTATGAACAGGAATTAATTTATTATATAGAAAAATATGATATTACAGAAGAGAAAATTCGACTAAAAAATCACATTGATTTTTTTAAAAAAAGCTTGAACTCAAAAGAATCGAGTGGGAAAAAACTAAGCTTTATCACTCAAGAAATTGGGCGTGAAATTAATACCATTGGTGCAAAAGCTTATGATTCAAAAATTCAACATCTTATAGTCAGAATGAAAGATGAATTAGAGAAAATAAAAGAACAGTTGTTTAATATTCTATAGTTGAAAAAAAGAAAGTTAATTGTTTTTTCTGGCCCCTCAGGGAGTGGTAAAACAACACTTGTAAAATCAATTTTGCAAAAAAAAATAAGTGTTGAATTTTCAATTTCTGCAACTTCAAGAAATCCTCGAGGGGACGAAATAAATGGCAGAGAATATTATTTTTTAAATCTGAAAGAATTTAAAAATAAAATTGATGATGATCAATTCGTTGAGTACGAAGAGGTCTATACTAATAAATTTTATGGGACTCTAAAGTCAGAAGTCAATCGAATTTGGGATAATGGGAATCATGTGATTTTTGACATAGATGTTTTTGGAGGTCTAAAAATTAAAAATAAATTTCCGAAGGAAACAATTGCTATTTTTGTTCAACCACCGGACTTAAAAACCCTAGAAAAAAGACTTCGGAAAAGAAAAACTGATAATGACTCTTCACTTAAAGAACGTCTATCAAAGGCTAAACTAGAAATAGAGAGTGCTTCTAAATTTGATTTTATAATTATTAATAATAAAATTGAATTCTCGATTAAATCGGCTATTAAAAAAGTTGAAGAGTTTTTAAATGCTTAATGAAAAAAATAGGACTTTTTTTTGGCACTTTTAATCCAGTACATAATGGACATCTTGAATTAGCTAAATTTTTCTTGAGTAATTCAGATATATCAGGTATTTATTTTATAGTTACTCCTCTTAACCCTTTTAAAATTAATTCTGAAATAGTTGATAATAAATATAGACTTGAAATGGTTAAAATTGCAACGGCTAGTCAGAAAAATTTTTATCCTTCAGATATTGAATTTGATATTCCTCCCCCAAATTATACTATAAAGACTATTTTAAAAATTATAAAAGAATCTCCAGATACTAAATTTTCAATTTTGATGGGTGAGGACAACCTTTCATCATTTAATAAGTGGAAAGGTTATGAATCAATTCTTGAAAATGTTGAGATATATGTTTATCCTAGAAAAAAAAAATACTCTGTGCCTGAGACTTTAAAAAATCACCCAAGGATAATAAACTTTAAGGCTCCTTTAATTAATTTTTCAAGTACACAAATCAGAAATAGGATCAGAGAAAATAAAGAAATTAAAAGACTTGTCCCTATAAAAGTTTATAGTTATATAAGAAAAAGAAAAATTTATTTATGACATTAAAACTCTCCTAAATATTTTTCTATTTCAATAATATCATCTTTAGATGTAAGATCAGGAACATGCTCTGCCATTGGAATGCCTCGCATGCTCCCAGGAAAATCTTTTATCATATTTAATACAGCTATTGGTAATTCTTTTTCATTTCGCTCCTTATGAATGGGACATGATTTTACGTATTTATATAATTGATCTCCTTTAAAACTGAAAATATTCATACTTACACGAATTACGCCATGCTTATCACGAAAAGAATCAATTTCTTCTTTTTTGGGTTTTTCAATAATATTCAAAAGCTTATTTTGATTATCAAGTATTGTAACTGCAAAGCTAGAGAGTCTATCTTCTGGAAATTTTAAATGCTTTGCATCATAAGCAATAAATGAATTAGTTGCTGGATCCTCTCTTAGTTTTGACAAAGCATTTACTGAGTAGAGATTATCACTATTACATACAGAAAAACTAGTTTTTTTAAGTTCGGGATATTGTTCCATCACTTGAACTAGTGCATCTGCAGTGCCCAAAGGTTTAATCCTATGCTCAGGAATATATTGTATAGCAAAAGAGATAGCTAAAT
>Ga0208261_1001039_pt1 | contig 10189 bp, 10 predicted proteins | sample Knorr_S7_td_DCM__FD_185595 | JGI IMG/M metagenome (GOLD analysis project Ga0208261, IMG submission 185595) | Marine microbial communities from Southern Atlantic Ocean transect - Knorr_S7_td_DCM_ad_131m_LV_B (SPAdes) (version 3) | ecosystem: Environmental > Aquatic > Marine > Oceanic | place...
GTTGTCCTCCCGAACTAATGGGTTTGGGCCCTGTTTCTTCTACCAGACTTGCTCTAGACAGAGCAGGTTGGGACTCCAATGAAATTGACGTCTTCGAATTGAATGAGGCCTTTTCCTCACAGAGTATTGCTTGCATCAGGGAACTAGGATTAAATCCAGAAATAGTCAATATCGATGGAGGCGCTTTGTCCATAGGACACCCATTGGGCGCTTCTGGAGCCAGGATTGCCTGTAAGGCTGCCAGCATATTGTCTAGGGAAGGGGGGAAAAAGGCCCTTGCCTCTATGTGTATTGGCGGGGGCATGGGCATCTCAATTGCCATGGAGTCACTTTAGCCAAGCATCGACGACCTCATGAATGAACATCCAATAGGGAAGTCATGAGCGAGGATACCGGAGTCTCAGTCATCGGGGACAGCTTAGAAGGGAAGAGGGTCATCTTGGCAGTTTCCGGTGGAATTGCCGCCACAGAGTCCGTCAAGCTCGCTAGAGAACTAAGGAGACATGGCGCAGAAGTATTCCCGATGATGACTAAGTCCGCAGAGAAAGTAATCACTCCGCTTGCTCTGTCATGGGGATCTGGGATCGACGTAGTGACTGATTGGGAGTCAGAAATGTCCCAACTTGGAGGGTTCGATGGATTGATCCTGGCCCCAGCAACCAGGAATACCATTGCTAAGTTCGTTCATGGAATCATTGACTCCCCGATAATGATGGCAATCTCCGCAGCATCTGGAAGTGAAATCCCAATTCTATTTGTTCCATCGATGCATAACGATCTTTTCCAGGACAAGGTTACTGATGATCTACTATCTGAATCAGCTAATCGGGGCGTGGAAATAATGATCGAAGACCCCCAAGAGGGTAAGAGGAAGCAGCCTGACCCTGTAGAGATAGTCGCGACGTTCTGTAATTTAGTAAACCGGAGTATTGCGGGTAGGAAGAGAGTAGTAATTACTCTCGGTGCTAATGCGGCTCCAATTGACTCGATAAGGAAAATTGTGAATACGTCTTCAGGAAATACAGGCTGGTCAATTGCCGAGTACCTGCACAGAATGGGTCATGACGTAGTATGTGTTTCCGGAATAACTAGTAGAAAACCAACATTTAGTTTGCCAGATATTAGAATCGCCGAGTCGCCAGATTCGATGCTGGAAGAATCTATTCTTGTCGCTAACTCTGAAAAAAAACCAGAATTTTGGATTCATGCAGCAGCTATTCTGGATTATTCCCCTGAACCGATCTCTGGTAAATTTCCTAGTAATTCTGGAGATTGGGAAATCACACTCAAGCCTACTTTGAAGCATCTTAAGGAATTAAAGGAGCATACAATCGGATCCAAAAGAATTGCATTCAAACTGGAGGTAACCGGAGCAGAGGACTCTCTGATTAGCAAATCAATAGACTTGATATCCGAAAACGAACTACTAGCAGTAGTGGCAAATATGCTGACTGATGTCCAAGGAAAATCCAACTCTAGGTGTAGAATTGTATTTTCGGATGGAAGGGTTTCGGAAATCAGTGACATTGATGATTTATGTGTAGAAATCGAGAGAATCGTCACGTCTTATTGACGTAACTTAAATCGAATAATTCAAGCCAACTATCAAGGAGCGTATGAATGTGTCAGGACCTTCTAGGGCTAAGCGGGGAATTCCTCCAAAATCCGAATTTAACAAGTGGTACCCTGCAATAGTCGAAATTGCCGATCTGGTAGACAAGCGGTATCCGATAAAAGGTATGGATGTCTGGAAGCCATACGGACTAACCGCAATGGGACTAATTGACTCACTTGCTAGAAGGGAGATGTCCAGGACAGGACATCACGAGTATCGCTTCCCACTACTAGTTCCAGAGGATCTTCTCGACAAGGAAAACAAACTTGTCTCTATCTTGAAGGCAGCCCGCGAATCAGGCGTCGATCCGTCAGAACTGAGATTCGACGAAGAAGCTTCGGGATTCAAGAAAGAAGTGTACTGGGTTACTCACGGAGGAGAGAATAAGCTAGAGATGCCGATGTTTCTCAGACCGACATCTGAGACTCCCATGTACACCATGTTCTCACTTTGGGTAAGGAGTCATGCCGATCTCCCACTGAAGACATTCCAAATCGTCAATACCTTCAGGTATGAGACAAAGCAAACTCGCTCTTTCATCAGGGTCAGGGAGATTCACTTCTTTGAGGCACATACTGTACATGCGGACCAAACCGGTGCAGACGAGCAGATAGAAGAAGATGCTGAGATGGTTCAGAGAATAATGCACGATTTGTGCCTGCCCTCTTTGGTCTCAAAGAGACCAGTTTGGGATACCTTTCCCGGTGCATGGTACACAAAGGCCGCGGACGTTGTAATGCCCAACGGCAGAACACTTCAGGTAGCAACATATCACCATTACAAGGATCAGTGGGCGAACGCATTCGATCTTTCTTATGAAGACCCCGAGGGGAACACAAAGCCCTGTCATCAAACTACATTCGGAATGTCCGAGAGGCTTCTAGGAGCTGTGGTTGGCATGCATGGTGACGATAAGGGTCTGATCCTACCTCCAGCCATAGCTCCTATCCAAGTGGTAGTTATGCCCATTGCTGCACATGCAGACAGCAATGTGGAACCGGCAGCGCGAGCACTGGCGGAACGCCTTTCCGCATCTGGAATTAGGGTAGAACTAGACACTAGGGACGTTCGGCCAGGTGTGAAACACTATGACTGGGAAATAAAGGGAGTGCCAATCAGAATAGAGCTGGGACCTAGGGACTTGTCCGTGGGGAAGTTTGTCCTCACTCTGAGAACGGGTTCCAAGTCTGAGATTAGTATAGATGAAGCCGAGAAATCAGTATTGGAGTCACTTGAAGGATTGGCAGAGGATCTGCGCCAGAGCGCAAAATCTCTGGTTTCCGATAAAGTGCAGCCTTTCCCCTTCGATAATCTGGATTATGATGCATCCCAAGAATCTTCTATTGAAAGTGGGATCGTATACCAGATAGCATTCGAAGGAAATGACTCGGATGCAGAATTTCTAGAAAAGAAGACAGGCCTGACTCTACTGGGAGAATGCGATGATGAATTTCCTGAAGAAAGGAATTGCCTAATTACAGGAAAAGCGACAAAAAAGAAGCAGCACATAGCCAGAATGTACTAGGCTACTTTTTGAGAAATAAGCCTGCAATCGCAATAACTGTGAAAAAAGAAAGAATTAGCAAGTCACCAAGTAAGGGTTCTGTCATCGGTTTTACCCATGTTTCTATCTGGTGAAGCCCATCCCAAGTGTAACCCTTGGTCCAGACAACCTTGGTCTGTGAGTAGTCTTCACTACATATCTCCCTCATGTTTGCGATTCCAGTAGAGCATAATATTGCCCCAACCCCGATAACCATGTTGAAGATTGTACCAGCTAATCCAAAGAAACCGAAAAACACCAATCCCCATCGTCTAGATTTCCCATCGGCCCCTACTTTCAAGTCAGGCAGGTCGGGGATAAAATCAGGAAGGCTGATGTCATCAGAAATCAGTCCGAAATCAACTTCCTCAGAGGCTTCACCTATCTCCGGGGCATGGACTCCCATCTCCTCTAATGCTTCACTCCCGTAAATCCTCTCTGCCATAGAGTACAGTTCTGGATCTTGCTCGATCTCTACCGGATCGATATCCCCCTCGAGTAATCTTCTGACTGCGTCGCTATCAGGCATCTATACTGTTGTCGGATTGAGGCCCCTATCAAATGAACCCCATACTTATCGATCAGGACTATTATTTCCTACTAATTGCTCTTCTTGCGGCCTCGCAGATTCCAGCTTCATTCAAACCCATCAATTCCATCAGTTCCGAAGAGCCACCACTCTGTCCAAAATTATCTCTAACCCCGACCATCTCCAAGGGAGTCGAGGTATTGGTCGAAAGCCACTCTGAAAGAGCACCTCCCAAACCACCAATCACAGAGTGGTCCTCTGCCGTGACAAACGCTCCGCAGGATTCTGATAGTTTTGCGATTAGTTCCACGTCCAGCGGCTTGATTGTATGCATATCGACCACGGTACAGCTAATGCCCTCACTCGAGAGAGCTTCTGCAGCAGAGATAGAGACTCCGACCATTACCCCACATGAGATGATTGCCAAGTCGCCTCCTTCTCTGAGAACTGAACCAGATCCAATTCTCAATTTTGAACCATCTTCGTACATTCTTGGGACCTTATTCCTAGCTGTCCTCATGTATGAAGGACCATTCAATTCAAGCAGTTGTGAAGTCAACTCCTCAGCCGAAATATCGTCACAGGGGTTAATCACAGTCATTTTCGGAATTGTTCTGTAGATGGCTAAATCCTCTATTGATTGAGCACTGCTACCATCTGTACCAGTATGGATTCCGCCATGGCTACCACAGATATGTACGGGGAGGCCAGGACGAGCAATCCCGTTACGAACTTGCTCGAAAGCCCTTTCTGTGAATATCGCGAATGTGCTAGCAAACGGGATTTTCCCTGAAGACGCCATACCAGCTGCAACAAGCATCATATTCTGCTCTGCAATTCCCAATGAAACAGTTCTGTCTGGATATTCGTCACGAAAGTGGCATGATTTAGTCGATTTCCCCAAATCAGCCTCTAACACAACCACACGAGGGTCTTCTGCAATTCGTAGAAGACCCTTCCCATATCCATCTCTGGATGCCCCTCCAGATGAAGGCGCACTCATGATAACTCCTCCAATGCAATTCGCAACTCTTCATCATCCGGGGCCTTTCCATGGAAGGATGGATTGTTCTCCATGTATGAAACGCCATTTCCTTTGATAGTATTCGCCACAATAGCAACAGGACCCTCATCTTCGCTGTTAGCCCAATCTACTACATCAACCAAAGAAGACATATCATGGCCATCTACTTCCTTGACCGTCCAACCAAAAGATCGAAACTTCTCGCCAATATCTCCAATTTCCATCTGTACATCCATGAAGTCATCATTCTGAATCCTGTTACGATCCACAATTACCCTAAGGTTGGATGCATTGTGGTAGTTCGCTGCCATAGCGGCTTCCCATATCTGACCTTCTTGAGTTTCTCCATCTCCCAACATTACCCAAATTCTTCTGTCGCTTGAATCCATTTTGGCGGAAAGAGCGCATCCGAGACCGAATGACAAACCCATTCCCAGACTTCCTGCAGAGAAATCCACTCCCTTGGTCCAATTCATATCGACGTGACCCTGGCAAACAGAACCAAGTGTCCTGAATCCCATGATATCGTCCTCATCAAGGACTCCCATTTGGTGTAGAATGGAATACATAGCAGGACTTGCATGACCTTTGCTCATGATGAATCTATCACGATCTTCCCAATCAGGATTGCTTGTATCAAAACGAAGACATGTACCATAAATCGCGACCATACAGTCTATCGCCGAAAGTGACCCTCCGGGGTGTCCAGATTTTGCTGCATGCGTCATTTTAACAATGTCAACCCTGCATCTCCTAGCCATTTCCTCGAGCTCACTAACATCTACCTCGGTACCGTCTCCCATGTGCAAAAGTGGCGCGTCAGGGCTATTGATGGTTTTCAATGAGAATTTTTGTTTAACCATCCAGTAGAGTGATTCAAATCATACCATTAGTTCGCACATTCGTGAATTCGGACTTCTCAGGCTCTGAGCGTAATTGGCGTGAAGAACTATCAAGAATGTCAATTCCAATTTCAGTCAAAAATGACGTTTTACTTAGCAAAACCCTTCACAGTTTAATCAATGACGGAAGAGTATCTTGTGAGCTGGGAGAGGAATTGCATACTAACGCCTCACTGCCAGGACTGACCGCTCTAGCGATGATGATCAAAAAGTCAAGGTTTGGAGATAGTATCTTCTTCAATGAAAACCTCCATGTAAATACAACGAATGTCTGCACTCTTGCATGTAGATTCTGCGCTTTCAGAAAGGGTCCAAGGCACAGAGATGCATATTCTCTTACTCCCGAAGAGTTCGTATCCAGGATAGAACCATTCGAAGGGAAAATAGACGAGGTGCATGCAGTGGGGGGGCTGCACCCAGATTGGAACATAGATCACTATTCAGAGATTTATCGAATTACTAAGCAGAGGTTTCCTGGCATAAGCATCAAGTCATTAACCGCTGTCGAAGTAAAGCATATTGCATCTAAATCTGGATTGGGAGTTTTGGAGACACTGACTATTCTGAGAGACTCAGGCCTCGACTCCCTACCAGGAGGAGGAGCCGAGATTCTAGTCGATACTATCAGGGATCGTATTTGTATGGGTAAGGAGAAGTCTTCCGAATACTTGGAAATTCACGGCATTGCACATGAATTAGGAATCCCAACAAATTGCACCATGCTTTTCGGAACCATTGAAACAATCCAAGATCGCATCACTCACCTGAACAAACTGAGAGAACAGCAAGACTCCTCTGGAGGATTCCAGTGTTTCGTACCATATCCATTCCTGAAGGATAATACAAGATTGCCAGAGGCACGACTAGCTTCTGGCGAGGAAGTGATCCGAATAATTTCCCTTTCTAGGATAATGCTGGACAATATCCCACACATCAAGGCTTACAGGATGAATATCGGAGATCATCTTTCGACAATCGCAATCAACTCCGGAGCAGATGACATAGACGGAACTGTCGGTCACGAGGAAATAATGCATGTTGCAGGCAGTACTACAAATTTGAACTACGACTCATACAAGCTAGGAAATCTCATTGACTCTGCAGGTCAGAATCCTGTAAAGAGAGACTCCACATATACGCGATTCGAGCCTTTGGAAATTAAACCAAAAAGAGAAGGCAAACTACTTCCAATAATAGGTCAGTGAACCCATGTCATGGGATGGAGTTCTTGGCAGAGTTTCGTTCATCAACTGTGATCCTGTTTTCCACACGATTCCTGACAGCTGGAAGGTCCTCTCCGCACCTCCGTCTTGGTTGACTGGCCATCTTCTACGTAGAGACTGCATCACTGCTCCAATTCCAACTGCCGACTATGCTTCCAATGTGGGAAAACTTAGTCTTATCAGGGATATAGGAATAGTAGGACGTGAGTCTGTTGGTTCGGTTCTTCTATTCGGAAATAGGCCCATTGAGACGATGAGGGACATCGCATTGCCCTCAGACTCCTCGACGTCCAATATGCTGATGAGATGGATACTAAAGCAGCGGGGGCTCGATCCAAAATATGTCAAAATGGGTCCTGATATGGACTCTATGCTTGATGAATGTGATGGAGCACTAATAATTGGAGATCGAGCAATTGCTGCTGCCATACATAACCCTGAGTTAGTTAGGATGGACCTCGGTAGAGAATGGGTGGAGATAACTGGTCTGCCAATGGTCTTCGGGGTATTCGCTGCCAGGAAAGACTCCAACGACCACTCAATAAGCAGGGCAAGAGAATTGATGCTAAGCAATTACAACATTTTTCTTGAACAAGAGGAAGTAAGGAATATTGTTATTTCAGACGCTTCGAAGAAGGTCAGCCTTTCTATCGAAAGAGTGAGCGAATACTATGCCAATGAAGTCTCTAACCTACTCAGTCCAGAGTCAATCAAAGGTTTGGGAGTCTTCCTAGAGGAAGTTTGTGAGGTAGAATCCGATCCGCACTGGTTCGACCACTTTTAGTCAGAGTACTCGAGCTTCTTGCTGGATACCCAGTTTAGGAGATCTATGGCTACTTCGCAGGATTCTGCCACTACCACCTCTTCGTCCGATGCAAACTTTTCCAGCGTACCCATGGCAATCCTGTTGCCAATAGCGCCCAAGGCCTCTGCTGCCTCATGCCTTACCATTACATCTTCCTCCAAATCCTCTAGTCTTTCAATTAGGTGAGGGACTGCATTATCATCCTGCATTTGCCCTAAAACATAAGCAATCTCGTGCTTTAGTAAAGCAGACGAAGAGCCAAACGCGTCTGCCAACGAGTCCACAGCGGGCTTGCCTCCGATATTCCTCAATGCGAAGAGAGCCCTCATCCTCTGAAACATCTTCTCGCCCTCGTCGCACAAGGTATCGCGCAGTTTCTCCACGTTTTCGTCATTACTAGCAGGTGGGGCCGGCTCGACCGATCCAAACTCGCTAACTTCGGGCCTTTCAGTCATGCTCCTCAGCTCCAATGAACTTCAGACCACTAGCATCGAAATCACTCCTAACTAGGCCGAGCCCCACTCCCCTCTCCAGAAACATTCTAACGGCCCTGCGGCCATCTTTACCATAGTCTATTGTTCGTCTGTTTACATACATCTTTACGAACTCCTCGTTGGTGTCCTCGTCTATACCCCTTCCCCACTTTATTGCATCTTTTAGTGCATCCTTGGGATTTTCCAGTGAGAACTCGATACTTCTTTTGATATCGTCACAAACTAGTTCGCACATGGACTCTCCGAGATCCTTCCTCACTATATTCCCGCCCAATGGGAGGGGCAGACCAGTCTCCTTGTTCCACCAGACGCCCAAATCTAAAACCATGAAAGCGCCTTCGTCAGACCATGTCAACTGGCCCTCGTGGATGATTACCCCAGAGTCATACTTTCCATCCAATACCCCGGGAAGGATTTGGTCGAAGGGGACCTCCACCACATCTACTTCTCCCAATGCTAGCACGAGAGCGAGATAGGAACTCGTGCTCTTTCCTGGCACTGCAATCACTGACCTATTAGCTTCTTCAACACTCATTTCATCTTTGGAAATTAAGATTGGCCCATACCCCTCGCCCATTGAGGCGCCACAGTTCATCAGATAGTAAGAATCAGCAATCTTAGGATAGGAGTGAATGCTTACGGCGGATACTTCGAAACTACCCATCTCGGCCTCTCTATTCAGAGTGTCAATGTCAACTAGAACGTGCTCATACCTTCTGTTACCTGTGTCAATTGCTCCATTTGTCAATGCATGGAACATGAAAGCATCATCAGGATCCGGGGAGTGCCCAATTCTGATGGTCACTGTGTCATCGTTCACGTTCAATGCGTCGTGATTCAGTTGAAATGCGTTTTGATTCGTGCTCCTCCGCGTAATAATGAAATGGACAACTTCGCAGGAGGCATTATGCCTGACCCATCTAAGCTTTCAACTGCCTCCGGACAACTCGGTCCGGTATGCGCAATTACGGGCAAGGCCCTGAAGTTCTCAGAGGCAATCGTTCTAGACGATGAGTATGTTTGCTGGGAAGCCTACATCGAAGCTACAGGAGCCTCACCATCAACAGATGGTAAGGAAGTAGGCGGACTTAAACTGGGCTAATTGAAAACTTATGGCCCTAGCCCCCTGTTTTGACTCATGGCCGGAGGCTGGAGTAGATTCGCACTCCGATTTTCCGAGTATTACGACTCCATATCTCCAGACTCGATTTGGACGCCACCGAGGTTGAGGAACAGGGAGTGGATGTTCATCCCATGGGGGGGTGCTCCGCCTGATAGGCATCGCGCATTCCCCGACAAGACTTCACTTCATTCTTATCTCAGAACAAGAGCGCCGCACTCATGCTTCCACAGCACCGCTTACTACGAAGATCCCTCCAAGGGCAAGATGGTAGAGAAGGGATGGTTGGGTGCAGATCTGATTTTTGACCTCGATGGGGACCATCTTCCTGGAGTTTCGGACAACGACTTCCCAGCAATGATCGATGTCATCCAGGGACAAGCCTGGAGACTATGGAACGAATTTCTGGAACCGGAATTCGGATTCAAGCAAAAATACGCACAATTCACATTTTCCGGGCATCGCGGATTTCATATCCATCTGAGAGATCCTTCATTGTTACACTTAGACTCGAACGCACGAAGGGAGATAGTGAACTACATCAGGGGAGAGGGAATAGATATCCAATCGACCATCAATGCGGACTCTGGTTGGGGGAAAAGAGCCATTGATGGAATCGACTCCACATTGGGACAACTTTCTCAGATATCCTCTGGAAAGGAAGGAAAGAAGCATACACTGGATCAACTCCACGAGATAATAAAGACCAGATCCAAATCCCCTAATGTCAATCTCAAGTCCTCAAGCAAAGCTAGCATCGAGGAATTGGCTCAGTTATCGGACGGGAGGGATGAATACGGCCTCGATAGGATCTCTAGGCTGAAAGATGATCCATCTTTGGAGGTTTTCGGCAAACTCACTCCCTTATTCTGGGAGCTTGTCAAGGGCGACTCATCCGTAGTAATCGGGACAGCTGGTGAGACCGACGAAGTAG
>Ga0208261_1001043_pt1 | contig 10158 bp, 11 predicted proteins | sample Knorr_S7_td_DCM__FD_185595 | JGI IMG/M metagenome (GOLD analysis project Ga0208261, IMG submission 185595) | Marine microbial communities from Southern Atlantic Ocean transect - Knorr_S7_td_DCM_ad_131m_LV_B (SPAdes) (version 3) | ecosystem: Environmental > Aquatic > Marine > Oceanic | place...
GGAAAAATTATCTCTATCGGGGCTCATATCCATTCCAAATCTGGAGATTTAGCATCACTTGATGGCGAAAGAGGTTTAATTGCTTCTGATTTGCTTCCGTATATAAGACAATTGGTTAATTCGTGAATATACAATCAGAGAATGAAATGATGGCAACTGCTGGAGATCTCGGCAAAGTCATGCTTGATCAAGTAGATGAAAATTACGTGATCTTTTTAGAAGGAGATCTGGGAGCAGGTAAAACAACATTTGTAAAAGGCTTCATGAAGGGAATGAATTTTGAAGAAGTGGTCAATAGTCCAACTTTCAGTTTGATTGAGAGGATAGAACTTCAAAAACACTATATCTTTCATGTTGACCTGTATCGGATTAATAACAAGTCAGAACTATTTGAACTGGATCTGCACGAAGAATCCTATTTGGATAAGCCCTCAATCCACTTGATTGAATGGCCTCAAAAAGGAGAGGATATAATTCTCTCACCAGATCTTAGAATTAAATTTAAAACACTGGAGAACCCAAACCACAGAGAGATCTTTTTTGAAGATTTTTCCAATAAATTGAAAAATAATCTATCCTCTGTATAAAATTCTTTTGATTCATTTAAATGCACTGTCTATGAAGAAACAAACTACATTTATTATATTTGCAGTTATATTTTCTTTTTTTGCCAATACGGCAGAATCCAAATCAATTCTAAAGGACGTCAGAATTAATCAATCAGAGAATGAAACCAGATTGGTTTTAGATTTAAGTGAAAAAGTTAAATATAAGCTTTTTACACTCAATCGACCGGACCGCATAGTCATTGATCTATATCAGGCAGATTTGGGTAAAGGCCTCAAGACAAATTTCAATAAGGCTGGATTAATCAATGGTATTAGGATTGCAAGGAATAATTCAAGACGGATAAGGATGGTAATAGAGACTAGTGAAATTCTTTTTTACCGGCTAAGCGCAATTCCAAAGAACCCAAATCCAAATCATCGTTTAGTCATCGATCTAAAAAAAGCATTTGAAGGAAGCAAGAAGGTTGCTGCTTCGTCGGTAAATAGGAAGAAGTTTATTGTTGCAATTGACCCTGGCCATGGCGGCAAAGATCCAGGAGCTCAGGGAAGTCAGGTCATAGAAAAAGAATTAGTTTTGAAGATTTCCAAGAAATTAAAGAAATTAATCGATCAGGAGAAAACAATGAGTGCATTCTTAATCAGAGAGAATGATTCGTTTCCTTGTCCAGATAATAGAAGCAATTGCCGACAACAGGAGTCACTATCAGAAAGAATCACGAGAGCAAAAGAGGGTAAAGCGGATCTATTAATCTCTATTCACGCGGATGCTTTCTCAGATAGATCTGTCAGAGGAGCAACTTTATATGCTCTATCTGATTCGAGGAAGATCAGGAGAGGCAGTGACTATAAAGTAATGTATCGGCCAAAAACAAAAAATAATGTAAAACTAAAATCTACCTCTTCGAGGAAATCTTTAAGTAGGGTTACAGGTGATGATATCGATGCTCAAGATCAGAGCATTGAGATAGGAAAACATATTCTCAAAGAGATGAAAAAGGATGTAAGGATTCGTAAGAAAACACCTCGTGAAGCTGAGTTTGCAGTTTTGAAATCAACTTCAGTCGCCTCAGTTTTGATTGAGACAAGCTATCTTTCAAATAAGGATGACGAAAAATTTTTAATCAACCCAAGAAACCAAGACAAAATTGTTGAAGCAATTGTTAGAGGACTCAAGAGCTACAGTGCCACTACAAGAAAAGACCTGGGAAAGAAATGAAGATTGATATTATTTTAGAGCCCGATCTTACGCCTGAGCAAATTTGTGAGCTCGGAATGGTTGCTGAAAACTATGGGATTGAGTCTGTCTGGACGTCAAATTACTTCTCTCATTGGGATCCTTTTATCAGCTTGACACAACTTGCAAACAAGACCAGTCAAATAAAGCTAGGCATTTTGGCTGTCAGTCCTTTTGAAATGCACCCTCTCAAAATAGCCAACTCTGTTTTGACTCTGAATGAGATCAGCAATGGAAGGGCGCAGGTTGCTGTTGGCGCTGGAGAAGGAAATCTCACGGCAATGAATTTGGATACGCCAAAGAAAATTGTACTTGCAGTCAGAGAGTCATTGGAGATCATCATTCGGGCATGCTCAAATGATTTAAAAGAGGGCTATGATGGAGAAATATTTAACGTATCGCTGCCTTGTGATTATGGTTGGGCAAAAGAAAGTAAACCTATCGTTTATGGTACTGCTTATCGCCATATGATGATGAGAATGGAGGGCAGGGTGGCCGACGGTGTTTACATTGGAGCAACACCGCCAGAAGTTTTGAAAGAAGCCATGGAGAATATCTATATCGGTAAAGATAAGAGATCAGAAAAAAAGGACGAAGTTTTGATCAATTCCTTTTGGGCTTGGCATATTAAGAGTAATAGAGAGGAGGCATTCAAGGAATCAAGAAGGGAACTCGCATGGAGAGCAAGGAAATTAGATAAATCTCTGTTGGAACATTATTTTTCAGAGGAAGAATGCGAGGAGATCACAAATAAATTTGAATCATTTGTTGAGGCATATTTTGATCGCTCAGGAGACATAAAAGACATAGATATTGATCTTGCTAATAAGCTATGCAGTGTTTTTACTTCGACTGGCGACCTGACAGATCTTGATTCAGAAATAAACAGATTTAAGCAATTTGAAAAAATGGGTCAAACACATTTATCACTCCGTTTACATGATAATCCAATGGATGCGTTGGATATTATTGGCAAAGAAGTGATGCCTCACTTTAAGTAAAAATGTTTTGAAAGCTAAGAATGCCATAATCATTAGAGGGCCGACTGCTTCAGGAAAAACGGAACTCTCTTTAAAATTAGCTGAAAAATATCCCATTGATATCATTAGTGTTGATTCTGTGATGGTCTATAAAGGGCTTGATATTGGTTCCGCAAAACCATCTCAAGACATTTTAAAAAAGTATCCTCATCATTTGATAGATATATGTGAGCCGAACGATAAATATTCTGCCGGTAGGTTTATTGATGATGCTCATAAGAAAATAAAAGAGATTCAATCAAATGATCGAATCCCTTTATTGGCTGGTGGAACCATGATGTATTTTAAAGTGCTCCAAGACGGTTTAAGCGAGTTACCGAGTGCCAATGAGAAGATCAGAAAAAAAATAGATATAAAGGCAAAAGAAATTGGCTGGCCAGAGATGCATATTGAGCTTGAGAAAATTGATCCCGATGCAGCAAAAAAAATAAAACCGAATGATAAACAAAGGATACAACGTGCGATGGAAGTATTCATGATTTCAGGCATACCCATGTCAAAGTTAAGACGAAAAACTAGAATTGATAATGAATTTGAATATCTCGATATCAGTCTAATGCCAAATGACAGGGAATCTTTGTATAGAAATATTGATAGACGTTTTGATTCCATGATTGAGGAGGGTTTATTGGATGAAGTTTCAAAATTAATCGAAAAAAAACTTGTTTCTTATGAAAGCCATTCGATGCAGTCGATAGGGTACCGAGAAATGATTGATCACATCCTTGGCAAAATGACTCTAGATGATGCAATAGAATCTGCAAAAATATCGAGCAGAAGATACGCAAAAAGACAACTGACATGGTTGAGATCGTTGGACGATGAATATAAGCTTGATCCATTGGATAAGCAAAAATTCAAAACTATAGAAGGCATCATAAATAATCATTTTGAAGATAAAGATTGATTAATCACAAACACTCAGACATCAGAACCCATTTGGTTATTGTCAATGGACCCGATAGCCCTGTTGCCAATGACAATGAGGAATTCATTTCATTGGTCCTTTCAACGGGTTCTTCCATTTCAGGAATTACTTACATCAATGTGAGATCTTACAATCGAAATACTTTGATTGGAAAGGGGAAGATCGATGACCTGATAAAGAAAATTTCCGATGAAGAATTTGATTTATTGGTTTTCAGCCATGATTTAATTGCTTCACAAGAAAGAAATCTTGAAAAAATTCTAAAATGTCCTGTTATTGACAGAACACGTTTAATTTTAGATATCTTTGCGAAGAGGGCACAAAGTTCAGCGGGTAAATTGCAAGTTGAATTGGCTCAACTTAATCATTTATCCACACGATTAGTCAGAGGTTGGACTCACTTGGAGAGACAAAAAGGGGGTATTGGACTTAGGGGACCGGGAGAGAAACAGCTCGAAACAGATCGTCGATTGCTTGGAATAAGAATTAAAACCATAAAAGCTAGGCTTAAAAAAATCGAAGTACAAAGAGCTGTGAATAGAAAATCAAGAATGAGATCAGCAAAAACTGTGGCACTTGTTGGATATACAAACGCGGGAAAATCCACATTATTCAATGCACTGACATCTGCAGATACATTTACTGCAGATCAAATGTTCGCAACACTCGACCCTTTGTTTAGACCATTGAAATTATCAAATAAACAAGAAATCATCATGAGTGACACCGTGGGCTTTATAAGGGATTTACCAGAGACGTTGGTTCAAGCATTTTTATCAACCTTGGAGGAGATTTGCTCTGCAGATTTAATCCTTCATGTATTGGATATGAGTGATCGTAATTTTTATGAGAACAAACATGCAGTGGAAAAAGTATTGAAGCAGATTAATGCCGAAAATATACCTGTAATCAATGTCTGTAATAAGATTGATCTCATTCAAAATAAATCAGAAGTATTCTCAATTAAAGATGCTGCAGCAGTCTCTGCACAGAATGGTTCGGGCCTAGATGAATTGATTGATAAAGTGAGCTCGATGTTAGAGCCTGAGATGACGCTTAGAAGAATCAAGTTAGAGCTTGGTCAATCAAGGGTTCGTTCTGAGATTTATGAGTCATCAAATGTGATTGAAGAAATCGTAAACGATCACAATCAAATTGAGATTTTGTGTGAAATGGATGATGTCAGTTTTGATAGACTTAAAAAAAATGAAAAAATTGAAGCCATACAGAGTAAAATAGCGAATCATTGATTAAATTGGAGTTAAACAGACAATGACAAATAACGGTAAATCACCTTGGGATTCAAAAGATCAACCGCCTGATTTAGATCAGATTGTTGAGGAGTGGCAAAAACGTTTCAATACACTTTTTGGTGGATCATCAAATGGAAGCTCACAAAAGAAAGGGCCTCCTTCTAGTCTACTAATCGTGCTTGGCTTATTTTTATGGATTCTAACTGGCCTCTATCAGGTGGATGATTCTGAAAGGGGAGTTGTATTGAGATTTGGTGAATACAGTCAAACAACCACACCTGGTCTTCGTTGGCATGTTCCATGGCCGATTGAGTCAGTTGAAATAGTCAATGTAAATGTGGTCAATCGATTTAAACAACAAACCACTATGCTTACCTCAGATGAAAACATCATTGTTGTTGATCTTGTCGTCCAATACCGAAAAACAAATCCTGTGGACTATCTCTTCAATGTTAGGGATCCAGAGGAGACATTAAGCGAAGTCAGTGAAAGCGCAATCAGAGAGGTTGCAGGGAAAACGGATCTTGATTTTATATTGACCGAAGGACGTTCTTCGATTGCCATTCAAACACAAGAAGTTATTCAGAATACACTTGATGAATACGGAACAGGAATTACTGTAACTCAGGTTGCATTGCAAGATGCAAATTTTCCAGTTCAAGTAGAAAATGCTGTGCAAGATGCAATCAAAGCGAGAGAGGATAAAGAGAGATATGCTTTCGAAGCTGAAGCGTATGCGAATGATATCGTCCCAAAAGCAAGAGGTGATGCAGCTAAAATGATTCAGGAAGCTGAAGCATATAAAGCCAAAGTAATTGCCGATTCAGAAGGTGAGGCTGAAAGATTCAGTAAGTTATTGGTCGAGTATCAAAAGGCTCCAGAAGTCACCAGGGAGAGGCTCTACATAGAAGCAATTGAAAATGTTTATGGAAATTCAAACAAGGTCCTGATGGACTCTGATGGCAGTGGAAATTTGATGTACCTGCCAATAGATAAGCTTCTTCAGCAAAACTCCACTCAGAGAAACGAGACAAGCAACAATGCCACATCACAACCATCTCGTCAGAATTCAACTACCAATTCTCAAGATCCTAGAATGAGGAGGGTCAGATAATGAAAAATTTATTTATATTCGTACTTGTAGCTATATTTGTAATCATTTCAAACAGTGTATTTACTGTAGATGAGAGAGAGATGGCGCTTAAATTCAGATTCGGTGAAATCATTCAATCTGATTATGAGCCAGGCATCCATTTTAAATTTCCGTTTGTGAATAATGTAAACAAGTATCCCAAGAGGATTTTGACGATTAATAACCCTCAGGAACTGTTTTTGACTGCTGAAAAGAAAAATCTATTTGTGGACTTTTTTATCAAATGGAGAATCGCTAATTCAACAGACTACTACAGATCAACAGGTGGCGATGAGCTTGTAGCAGCACAAAGACTTCTAGAGAATGTGAAAGACGGACTTCGTTCTGAGTTTGCAAAGAGAACAGTGGTCGAGGTTGTCTCAAAGGAAAGAAGAGAGCTCATGTCTGGAATGTTGACTGATGCGGCAAATAATGCGAGAAATTTAGGAATCGAATTAGTCGATGTCAGAGTAAAAAGAATCGAGCTTTCGGACGACGTCAGTGAGTCTGTTTACAACAGAATGAGACAGGAAAGAGCCAGAATCGCTTCAGAGCTAAGAGCAGAGGGAAGCGAAGAAGCCACTGTGATTAGAGCAGAAGCTGACAGGGCAAGAACAGAGATTCTTGCAAACGCAAATCGTGATTCACAAATCATTAAAGGTGAAGGCGATGCAACTGCTGCCAATGTTTATGCAACGGCATATAATAAAGATCGTGAATTTTACTCATTCTACAGGAGTATCGAGGCATACAAGACATCCATTGGGACATCCAATGACATACTTGTTCTTGATTCGGAAGGAGATTTCTTCAAGTATTTAAACAATCAATCCCCAGAATAATCAATATTTTTAGCGATGGGGGTCAGCGAGTTAGTCTTTGCTTTGTCGGTATTTTTAATACTGGAAGGCCTCTTGCCCTTTATTTCACCGAAGCTTTATAAATTTCTGCTGATGCAAATGCTCAACACGGATGAGAATTCAATAAGGATTACAGGCCTTATCTTGATTATAATGGGTGTCATCTTAATGAACTTTTTTTTCTAGGAGTATTTGGTGGCAAAATCTTTAGTTGTGATAGGAGCTCAATGGGGAGATGAAGGAAAAGGGAAAATCATTGACATCCTTACTGAGAAAGCCGATTTAGTTGTCAGATTTCAAGGAGGACATAATGCTGGTCATACTCTTGTCATAGATGGCGAGAAGACAGTGCTTCACCTGATTCCGTCCGGCATCTTTAATGATGCCAAGTGCTTGATTGGAAATGGAGTTGTACTCCATCTGCCCACAATAATAAAGGAAATTGAATATCTCGAATCAAAAGGCATTGATGTTCAAAGTAAACTCATGATCAGTTCTCAGTGTCCATTGATACTGCCCAGCCATATAGCCATTGATGAAGCCAGAGAGAAGTCATTAGGAAAAAATGCAATCGGTACCACCGGAAGAGGCATTGGACCCGTATATGAAGACAAGGTTGCCAGAAGGGCAGTTCACGTAATGGACCTGTTTGAAGAGGATTTATTTAGATCAAAATTAACTTCATTGACGACTTATCATAACTTTCTTCTTGAAAAACTTTATGAATCCGAAGGAACAGATCTTGAAGGAACATACAAAGACTGGATGAATCATTTCAATAAGATCAAAAATCTTATTGTTGATAGCTCAGAGGTAGTAAATAACTTAAAGTCACAAGGCTCCAACATTCTTTTTGAGGGCGCTCAGGGCTCAATGCTTGATATTGATCAAGGCACTTACCCATTCGTTACTTCATCAAATACACTATCTGGTGCAGCATCGCTCGGCTCAGGTTCAGGACCGCTGGATATAGACGGGGTACTTGGAATCACAAAAGCTTATGCTACAAGAGTAGGCTCTGGACCATTTCCAACAGAAATTGAGGACGATTACGGAAAACACATGGCAAAAGTTGGTGTTGAATTTGGTGCAACAACAGGCAGACCTAGAAGATGCGGCTGGCTGGACCTTGTAGCATTACGTAAAGCGGTTAATATCAACTCCATATCGCATTTATGCATAACCAAAATCGACGTGCTTGATGGTCTTGATAAAATTCTCGTTGCCGAAAAGTATAAGATTGACGATAAGAGCTATGACACATTGCCTGCGATGAGTCAGAATCGCTTTGATAGTATCGTGCCAAACTATACAGAGTATAAAGGTTGGTCAGGCACTACATATGGACTGAAGTCATTTGATCAATTGCCAGTCGAAGCACAAACCTTGATTAAGGGAATAGAGGATTCCATCGGCATACCCGTGTCTTTGATCTCAACAGGTCCTGATAGAAATGACATGATTGTCATTGATGAAATATTTTCATGAGTAAAGAGGTCACTGTATACGGCTATAATTCTGTCGAGACATCTGTATTGAAAAATCCAGACAACATTATCGAATTATATGTTGACCAATCATCTTCAAATAAAAGAATAGAAAAACTTTTATCAAGTAAGATTGCTTCAAGATTAAATATCCTAAAAGTTGATAACACATTTCTGTCGGAGCTTCTTTCAACAGAAAAGCATCAAGGCATCGCTGCAAAAATTAAAATCAATGATTTTTTTGATCTTAAATCAAGCATTCAGTATTTATCCCAAAATAATGGCTCACTAGTATTGATTCTTGATGACCTTGATGATCCAAGAAACATCGGTGCATGTCTTCGAACCGCAAATGCTTCTGATGTGGATATGGTGGTCCTGTCTAAGAACAGGGTTAACATTGACAGTCCAGTTATTGGAAAAGTATCATCAGGCGCACTCCAAAACACAAATATTGCTGTTGTTTCCAATATCTCTCAGTTTATAGATAGAGTTAAGGAAATAGGGTTTTGGATCTATGGAACATCTGACAATTCTGAAGTTTCCTATTGGGAGCCAAACTATACGGATTCTACAGCAATAGTTGTTGGCTCAGAAGGAAGGGGAATAAGAGACTTGACGAAATCTCAATGTGATCAGGTATTATCGATTCCAATGTCTGGTAATGTTTCAAGTTTAAATGTATCAGTTGCTTGCGGCCTAGTGCTTTATGAAGTGCTCAGACAAAGGAGCAGTAATTAGTTTGAATTATCGGAATAATTTCTGTACGATCCGCTGACAATATAAATAACCTTGCTGCACCAATACTAAAGTTGGGTAGCTTTAAACCAAAAGGAAAAACATGAGACATTATGAATTAGTGTTGCTGGTCCATCCAGACCAGAGTGAGCAAGTGCCGGAAATGATTAACCGGTATCAGGAAACCGTCAAGAAATCTGACGGAGTGATCCATAGAACTGAAGATATTGGCAGAATGCCTCTTGCGTATACCATCGAGGATATGCATAAAGCGCATTATGTCCTTATGAACATTGAATCCAATGAAGGCGTGATCGCCGAACTGGAATCGTTATTCAAGTTTAATGATTCAATAATGAGACATTTGATAGTCAAAATGAAAAAAGCTGAAACAGGTGACTCAAAACTCTTTGAATTAAACAATAAGAAAGACGATTCAAAAAAAGCCAAAGATAGGCCTGCAGTCGAAAAGAAAGAAACTAAGAGTGAATCAGACACCCCAGTATCAGATGCTAAAGAAGAAGAGCAAGTTGATGAGGAGATTAAAAAGGAAACCCAAGAAGAGGCTGTCGATACAGAAAATCAAACTGAAACCACTGAAGAAGATAAAGTAGAGGAAGAGACCGATGAAAAGAAAGAAGGGTAAAGACTTTAGAAGAAAGAAAGGTGTAAACAGAAATAAAAATAAATTCTGTAAATTCACTGCTGAGGGTGTTGATCAAATCGATTATAAAGACATCGATGTTTTAAAGAAATACATCACTGAGACTGGAAAAATAATACCTAGCAGAATCACAGGAACAAAAGCTAATTATCAAAAACAGCTTGCTGTAGCGATTAAGAGAGCAAGATTTTTAGCTTTGTTACCATTTACAGATCAACATAGATAAGAAGATAGTTATGGAAGTTATACTTAA
>Ga0208261_1001044_pt1 | contig 10154 bp, 9 predicted proteins | sample Knorr_S7_td_DCM__FD_185595 | JGI IMG/M metagenome (GOLD analysis project Ga0208261, IMG submission 185595) | Marine microbial communities from Southern Atlantic Ocean transect - Knorr_S7_td_DCM_ad_131m_LV_B (SPAdes) (version 3) | ecosystem: Environmental > Aquatic > Marine > Oceanic | place...
AGCTCCCGAAGAACCTTTAACTTTTTGACTATGCTTTTCATGAAGTTTATTCATTTGTTCGGCATATTTTTCTATTTTACCATTTATATCATACTCACGATCTTTACCATCGGCTGCTAACATATAAATAAAATGAATTTGATAATCATCGTTTACATCAGGCTGATCTTCAAAAAACCTACCTGGTTTTTCATCTGAAGCAAATAGAAATGTGCTAAATAAACTAATTAGTAATGCTAATAATATTTTTTTCATTTAATTTCTTTTAAATATACCAAGTTCATTTTTCCAAGGTACATTAACATCTCCTCTTGCGTAAAAACATTGTTCACCTTCACCTCTTCTGTCTTCAATGTTTTGGTAATCATGTTTGGTAAATTTCCATTTATCCTTTGGCAAGCAAGTAACTTCAAAAGGATCAAAAGGAGTGTCTGATGTAGGTGTAAAGTAAACACTGTCTTGCATGTCTGGGCAAGTTTTATTTTTGTGCCCCCAGTAATCATCATTTTTTGGATCTAGCTTTCTACCTCCTTCACCAACATGTCTTGACATCATATCACCACTGCTTTTATTATTTTTTGTGTTATGTCCTTCAAAAAAATTTGGTGAACATGTAAAAATTCCTCCCATAGCATGCAATACCTCGTGCAATATAAAATATCCGACCTCTTTATTATTAAGTGGCCATTTTTTTTGATGTTTAGAAAATACACTAAATATCGGAAACCCACCAGAAAATGGCCAATCTTTATGAGTATAGTCTCCAAAGTTAAAATAAATTTTCTTAGGATTGTTCATGCCATTATTTACTATAGATCTTCCAAATACATTTCCACAACTACCCCACTTAGACTTTTTCATGTCTTTCTTAGTTCTGTTTAATCTAAGAAATGTAATATCTAACTTTCCGTCTTTACGTCTATCCCATTTTAACTTCTGACCTTCTCCATTATTAAAATTTGATTTCTTGTTTGCTTTTGCTGTGGTTTTTAAAATCCATTTATCGGCAGTTTCAATCCATTTTTCCAACTTTCCATTGATATCCCCTTCTTTATCTTTAGAGTCTTTTAATAAGGTGTAAACAATATGAACTTGAAAATCATCGGTAACATCTGGTTGATCTTCAAAAAACCTCCCAGGTTTTTTATCGCTATCTAAAATAACTGGTGTTGTATCGCTATCATAACATTTGTCAGCATAAACGTTTGAAATTAAAATAATTAAAAAAGAAAAAATAAATAAAATTATTTTCATTTTTTTATTTTAGAGATTTTGAGTATTTTTTCCAGTTTTCTTGATAACGAATTGCATTTTTTTCGACTGCTTGAATTTCCTCTTCAGTAAGATTTCTTATTACTTTGCCGGGCGATCCTACAACCAGAGAGTTATCTGGTATTTCTTTATTTTCAGTTATTAAGGCTTTTGCTCCAATGATACAGTTCTTTCCAATTTTTGCATTGTTAAGAATGACTGCTCCAATTCCAATCAAACTATTATCACCAATAGTGCATCCGTGAAGCATAACCAAATGTCCAATGGTTACATTTTTTCCTACCTTTAAAGGGTAGCCTGGGTCAGTATGTAAAACGCTACTGTCTTGAACATTTGAACCCTCCCCTATGTGAATATTTTCAATATCCCCTCTTAATGTTGCATTAAACCAAATACTTGTATTTTTTTCTAAAGTAACGTCTCCGACTACTATGGCATTAGGGGCTACCCAATTTTCGCCAGAGTTTTTTGGTTTTTTATCTTCCAAATTATAAAACATAATTTATATATTGTTTTAACATGGCACTTACAAAAACTCCAATATGTGATTTTGGGAAAAAAGCAGATCATTTTGAATTAAATTCAACAGACAATAAAATAATTTCATTAGATGATGTTAAGGGTGAAAACGGAACATTAATTATGTTTATCTGTAATCATTGTCCTTATGTTAAAGCAGTAATTAAAGAAATAGTTTCTGATTGCCAAGAATTAGAAAAAATAGGAATTAAATCAGTAGCAATTATGTCAAATGATACAGTAAATTACCCAGACGACTCTTTTGATAAAATGATAGAATTTTCAAAAGAAAATAACTTTGGTTTTCCTTACTTAATAGATGAAACTCAAGACATAGCTAAAACATATGACGCTGTATGTACTCCTGATTTTTTTGGTTATAACTATAACTTAGAACTACAATACAGAGGAAGAATTAGAGAATTAAAAGATTTAAAACCTATCCAAGGTGGTGAAAGCGACTTACTACAAGCTATGAAAATGATAGCAAAAACTGGACAAGGTCCAAAAGAGCAAGTGCCAAGTATGGGCTGTAATATAAAGTGGTTTAGTAATTAATGTTTTTAGTCGTTACCAGAACTTTTCCTCCTGATGTTGGGGGAATGCAAAATCTGATGTGGGGTCTAACAAGATCACTTTCAAAGATTGATTTGATAAAAGTATTCGCTGACTACAGTGAAAATCATGAAGAGTTTGATAACAAAGTTTCTTTTTCAGTTGAGAGAATAAAAGGTATTAAACTTTTAAGAAAATATAGAAAATCTTATTTAATAAATGACTATTTAAATCAAAATCCAAAGGTAAAATGTATTGTATCAGATCATTGGAAAAGTTTAGAATTAATTAAAACTAATAAAAAAAAAATATGTCTTATTCATTCAAAAGAGATTAATCATAAAAAAGGATCTAGACTAAACAAAAAAGTTTTAGAAGTATTAAATAATGTAGATCATGTTGTTGCGAATTCTAATTTTACAAAAAATTTAGCAATTGAACTTGGTGTTGAAGAAAAAAGAATTCATATTATTAACCCAGGAGTTGATGCGGCTTTAGAAATTTCTAAAAATGATCTTAAAAAAGCAGAAGAAATATTTAATGGAAAAAAAAATAGACTCATTACTGTTTCTCGATTTGATAAAAGGAAAAATCATGAAAAAGTAATTATGGCAATTAGAAATCTTAAGGAAATTTATCATGATATTATATACACGTGTATTGGATATGGAGATGAAGAAGAAAACTTAAAAAAATTGGTAATTGAATTAAAATTAGAAAATCATGTAATTTTTTTAAAAGATATTTCAAATGATTTAAAAAATGCTTTAGTTGCAAAATCAAATATATTCATAATGCCTTCAATAATTTATAGAAATTCTATTGAAGGATTTGGTATAGCTTTCATTGAAGCTGCCCAATACGGTATCCCGTCTATAGGTGGAAAAGATGGAGGTGCTTCTGATGCAATTATACATGAAAAAACTGGAATTATTTGCGACGGTAACAATCTAGAGGAAATTTACAAAAGTATAGATAGCCTTTTAAAAGAAAATAAATATTTAGATTATGGCAAGGAAGCTAAAAAAAATTCAGAAAACTTTCATTGGGACAAGATAATTGAAAAATATAAAAGAATCTTATAAGTTAGTAGTATGATTGAAAAATTTAATGGAATTATTTATTTTATAATTTTTATAGTACATTTTGGTGCTTTCGGATTTTATGCTTTTAGATGTTTATTTACAACTAAAGCATTTGTTGACCAATACGGTATGGGAGATGGTTCGGCAATAATGACTAGGTTTTTTGGTTCCATATTTGTTGGCTCTTTTTTAATGGCAATTTATGTTGGTTTTATAAGAGCTGGTGGATTAGAGAATACATGGGCTTTCTTCAATTTAATATTTTTACAGAATGCATGTGCATTCATTTTTGCTATTTGGTCTCATCAAAAAGGAAACCTAGGAACAAATGAAAAAACTTCTAAAGAAGGAATAATAGCCCCAGGTATACTTACATTTTTAAGTGCTATTCTTTGTTATGGATTGGCAGACAAAATCTACGCTTAATTACATATTCCCGTATTTAGGACCCCCTCCACCTTCGGGTGTTACCCAATTAATATTTTGAGAGGGTTCCTTTATATCGCAAGTTTTACAGTGAATACAATTCTGCGAATTTATAACAAATTTTTCTATACCGTTTTCTTTTTGAACTTCATACACACCAACAGGGCAATATCTTTGTGCAGGCTCATCAAACTTTTTTAAAGTATAATTTATTGGTAAATCTTTGTCTTTTAATTGTAAATGAACAGGTTGATTATCTGCATGATTTGTGCCTGTTAAATATACTGAACTAGTTTTATCAAATGTTATTACATTATCTGGTTTTGGATAATTAATTTTAGGCATTTCATTTGCAGGCTTTAAAGTTTCATGATCTGCATGCTTATGTTTTAATGTAAAAGGTAATTTTCCACCAAATAAAATTTGGTCAATGCCTGTAAATACTATACCCAGTATTAATCCCCAGCTAAAACTTGGTTTAACATTTCTTGCTGCGTATAATTCTTTGTATGCCCAGCTTTTTTTAAATTTAGACTCATAAGAGGATAAACTTTTTCTTTCATTTATATGTTCAATAATGGTTTCAGCTGCAATTAATCCACTTTTCATAGCTGTATGAGATCCTTTTATTTTAGGCATATTTAATGTACCTGCATCACAACCTATTAATAATGCACCTGGCATGTACATTTTAGGTAAACTTTGTAGACCTCCTTCTATTAAGGCTCTAGCTCCATATGAAATTCTTTTACCACCTTCAATAATTGATTTTATCGACGGATGGGTTTTAAATCTTTGAAATTCATCAAACGGAGATAAATGAGGATTTTTGTAATCTAATCCAATAACATATCCAAGATATAATTGTTTATTTTCAGCGTGATAGACAAAGCTTCCACCATATGTATTTTTATCTAGGGGCCAGCCAGCAGTATGCATTACGAGACCCTCTTCATGTTTTTCTTCTTTAATTTCCCATATTTCTTTAAATCCTATTCCATATTGTTGTGGATCTTTGCCTCTATCTAATTCAAATTTTTTAATTAATTGTTTTCCTAAATGTCCTCTGCAACCCTCTGCAAAAACTGTTACTTTTGCATTAAGTTCTATTCCAGGTTCAAAACTATCTTTTTTGTTTCCTTCTTTATCTAAACCCATGTCTTGAGTAGCTATTCCTTTTACGGAACCATCTTGATTATATAAAATTTCACTTGCAGCAAATCCTGGAAATATTTCAACTCCCAAAGCTTCCGCTTGTTCAGCTAACCATCTGCATAAATTAGCAAGACTTATAATATAATTATTTTTATTATGTTGTACTTTAGGAAGTAACCAAGTAGGCCAACTTAAAGATCTTGTTTTACCTAAAAATAAAAATTTTTCTTTATTTACTTTTGTTTTTATTGGAGATTTTAAATCTTTCCAATTTGGAATTAATTCATCCAGCGCACGAGTTTCGAACACATTTCCAGACAATATATGAGCACCTATTTCAGATGCTTTTTCTAGCAGGCAGACATTAATATCTGGATTTAACTGCTTTAATTTTATTGCAGTTGAAAGTCCTGATGGTCCGCCCCCAACGATTACAACATCGTATTCCATCACTTCTCGGGACATTCTATTTTTTTACAGTATTTGTTATTTTTGTATAGTGTTTAATTTGTTCAACTCTTCTAGAAACTGAGGAAGCGCTTCAAACAAATCTGCTTCTAGACCATAATCTGCAATACTAAAAATAGGAGCTTCACCATCTTTGTTAATTGCAACTATAACTTTACTCTCTTTCATTCCTGCTAAGTGTTGAATTGCACCTGAAATTCCTACAGCTATATATAAATCAGGGACTACTACTTTGCCTGTCTGTCCAACTTGATGATCATTTGTTATATATCCCGCATCAACAGCTGCTCTAGATGCTCCAATAGCAGCATTTAATTTATCAGCTACTGCTGTAATTAATTTAAAATTTTCACCACTTTGCATTCCTCTTCCTCCAGAAATTACTATTCTGGCGGTACCAAGCTCAGGCCTATCTGATTTAACTTCTTCTCTTTTAACAAATTTCACAAGAGAATTTGCTTGATCAGCATCCGCTTTAATAATTTCTGCTGATCCACCAGATGTGGCTGCTTGATCAAATGATGTGGGTCTAATTGTTATACATTTTTTAGAGTCTGAACTTTTTACTGTAGCAAATGCATTACCTGCATAAATTGGTCTTATAAATGTATCATTAGATATAACTTTTATAATATCGCTTACTTGAGAAGTGTCTAACAAAGCGGCAATTCTAGGCATTAAATTTTTACCGAAGGTATTAGCTGAACAAACAATATGTGAATAATTTTCAGAATATTTCACCACAACTGAAGTAAAATTTTCTGCTAAATAATTTTCATATATCTCATTATCTACGTGTAAAACTTTTTTAACATTTGGTATTTGAGAAATTGATTTTGCAACTTCATCAGAATTATGTCCAATTACTAACACATGCAAGTCTTCATTAATTTGAGATGCAGCGGTTATAGCATTTAAAGTAAATGGTCTAACTTCTTTATTATTGTGTTCTGCTATTAGTAATACTGACATTAAATTACTTTTGCCTCATTTTTCAATTTTTGAACCAATTCTTCAACGCTAGCAACTTTAATACCAGCTTTTCTTTTTGGTGGTTCTTCAACTTTCATCTGTTCTATTCTTGGTTTTGTGTCAACTCCTAAGTCATCAGCATTAATTTGTTCAATCGGTTTTTTCTTTGCTTTCATTATATTTGGTAATGATGCATATCTAGGTTCATTTAATCTTAAATCACAAGTTACAATAGCTGGCGTTAAAACTTCAATAGTTTCTAATCCTTCATCCACTTCTCTAGTAACTTCTAAAGATTTATCTTTAACTTCAATTTTTGAAGCAAAAGTTGCTTGAGGCCAATTTAGAAGAGCTCCGAGCATTTGACCTGTTTGATTACAATCGTCATCTATAGCTTGTTTGCCCATAAAAACTAAATCTGGTTTTTCTTTATCAACAATTTTTTGTAATATTTTTGAAACAGCTAAAGGCTCAATTATTCCATCAACCTTAACATGAACACCTCTATCTGCTCCAACTGCTAAGGCTTTTCTTATTGTTTCTTGTGCTTTTTCTTCTCCTACTGTAACCGCAACAATTTCTGTTGCCTTTCCAGCCTCTTTAATTTTTACCGCTTCTTCTATAGCGTTGTCATCAGGTGGATTTGTTGACATTTTAACGTTATCAGTAACTACACCTGTTCCATCCTCTTTAACTCTAACTTGAACGTTGTAATCTATAACTCTTTTAACAGCGACTAATATTTTCATTAAGCTCTTAATAATTTATTTTCAGAATCATATGGACTTTCATCCAAAATGGTAGCGTCGTGCATTTTTCCTAAAATATCAATTTTTAATTTTTGGCCTGTTGTCGCAAGCACAGGTTTGACCATACCAAGTGCAATTGATTTTCCTAACCTAAACCCAAAATCTCCTCCAGTAGCTCTACCTACAACGGTTCCATTTTCATATATTGGATTATTTCCTAAAACATCTGCATCAGAAGTATTATGAATTTCAAGTGTTACTAGTTTATTTTGAAAACCTTTTTCTCTCCATTTATTTAACGCTTCTAATCCAATAAAATTTCCTTTGTTTGGATGAATAAACCTATCTAATCCACTTTCATAAGGAGAATATTCAATAGATAATTCTGTTCCCACTAGTTTATAAGATTTTTCTACTCTAAGACTGTTCATCGCTCTTATTCCATAAGGTTTTATTCCTAGATCTTGACCAGCTTCCATTAATTTATCAAAAATATGGTTTTGATATTCGATAGGATGGTGTAATTCCCAGCCAAGCTCTCCCACAAAATTTACCCTCATTGCATTCACTGGTGCAAAGCCAACATCTATCATTTTTGAACTTAACCATTTGAAATTTTCATTAGAAAAATCATCTTTTGATACTCGTTGCATTAACTCTCTCGCTTTAGGACCTGAAACAACCAAAACTCCATTATTGTTTGTGATGTTTTCAAATTGTACTGAACCATCATTCGGCATCCACTTTAGTATCCAATCATGATCTAATCTTTGAAAAGCACCTGCAGAAACAAGATAAAAACTATTTTCTGACTCTCTCATAATGGTAAATTCAGAATGAACTCCTCCTTTTGTATTAAGAGCATGGCATAAATTAATTCTACCAACTTTTTTTGGTAATTTATTAGCAACTAGTCTATCTAAAAACTCTTCTGCACCAGGTCCTTTAATTCTGCATTTTGCAAACGCTGTCATATCTAAAAGACCAACATTTTCTTTTACGTTTTTGCACTCTTTTTCAATAGCTTTAAACCAATTAGATCTTCTAAAGGACCAATCATCCTCTTGTTTCATTCCATCAGTTGCAAAAAAATTAGGTCTTTCCCAACCAAATTTTTGTCCAAATACTGCTCCAAGATTTTTCATTCTATCGTAACAGGGTGCTGTTCTTAACGGTCTGGCAGCTCCTCTCTCTTCGTCTGGATAATGAATTATAAATACGTTTCTATATGCTTCTTCATTTTTTTCTTTTAAATATGCTTTAGAACAATAATCTCCATACCTTCTAGGTTCAACACCAAGCATATCGATAGTAGGCTCTCCATCTACTATCCATTCTGCTAATTGCCATCCAGCTCCACCTGCTGCTGTTATTCCAAAACTGTGTCCTTCATTAATCCAAAAATTTTTTAATCCCCAAGCCGGTCCAACTATTGGGTTGCCATCTGGCGTATAACAGATTGCACCATTATAAACTTTTTTTACCCCAACTTCACCAAATGCTGGAACTCTATGAATTGCACCTTCAATATGTGGAGCAAGTCTGTCTAGATCTTCTTGAAATAATTCATACTCAGATTCTTTTGATGGTCCATCGACGTAACAAGCAGGTGCACCGTCTTCATAAGGTCCTAAAATTAATCCACCAGCTTCTTCTCTCATATACCATCTGCTATCACTATCTCTCAGAACTCCCATTTCAGGAAGTCCTTCTTTTTTTCTTTTTTGAATTTCAGGATGTGGTTCTGTTACAATATATTGGTGTTCTACTGGAATAACTGGAATATCTAATCCAACCATTTTTCCAGTTTGTCTTGCAAAATTACCTGAACAAGAAATTATATGTTCGCATTCAATTGTTCCTTTGTCAGTTTCAACGACCCATCCATCTTTTGTCTGTTTCATTCCAACAACAGTTGTATTTCTATAAATTTCTGCGCCTCTATTTCTTGCGCCTGTTGCAAGTGCTTGTGTTAGATCAGCTGGTTGAATGTAACCATCTTCTGGATGTTGAATTGCGCCAACTAAATCAGAAGTGTTACACAATGGCCAAATTTCTTTTACTTGATCTGGTGTTAAAAAGTTTACATTAACACCAATTGTTTGTGCTACACCAGCATACTGATGATATTCGTCCATTCTGTCTTTATTGTTTGCTAATCTTATATTTGAGACAACACTAAAACCTACATTCTTGCCTGTTTCTTCTTCTAATTTTTTATACAAATCAACAGCATACTTATGTAACTGTCCTACTGAATAACTCATATTGAATAATGGAAGTAATCCTGCTGCGTGCCAAGTAGATCCTGAAGTTAATTCTTTTCTTTCAATAAGAACTACATCTGACCAACCTTTTTTTGCCAAATGATAAAGAGCACTAACTCCTACTACTCCTCCACCAACTACAACAACTTTTGCTTTTGACTTCATCTTGCGACTTCTACTAAATTTTTAATACTAACGAAACAAATTTTTTCATGTTTTATATAGAAGATCCCAAAGGCATGGGTTGTGAAACAGCCGTTGTAAGCCAGCAATTTTTGAGAGGACCATCTAATTTATATTTTTCTACCTGCCATTTAAATTTATAATATTTTTTATCTTTATCTAACACCATTACTTCAAAAGTTGCTAATTCATTAGATTTATAGACTTCATTAATTTCATGACCCTTGTGATTTATAAGCATAGAGTATGACGGGGTTTTCATCATATTTTTAAATCTTTCAAGAGGTCCTGTTACTCTCTGATTATTTGGATGGGCAAATTCCCAAGTTTGTACTATCCCAAAATCCTTGTAGGGAGTATCGTTTTTCATTAATGCAGACAATTGGATTTTAATTACTTGATTCGCTTCTATTTTAGAATTTGGTTTTGTTACATCAGCAAATGATATTTTACAAATTAAAAAAAAAATAAAAATTATATTAAATAATACTTTATAATTTATT
>Ga0208261_1001047_pt1 | contig 10140 bp, 8 predicted proteins | sample Knorr_S7_td_DCM__FD_185595 | JGI IMG/M metagenome (GOLD analysis project Ga0208261, IMG submission 185595) | Marine microbial communities from Southern Atlantic Ocean transect - Knorr_S7_td_DCM_ad_131m_LV_B (SPAdes) (version 3) | ecosystem: Environmental > Aquatic > Marine > Oceanic | place...
TGTAACATCAAAAGTTTCAACGACAGAATCATCGCTGGCTTTATGTAAAACTATATTTCCAGTTCCAACTCTAACAATTTCACTAAATGTTAAAACTATATTTGTATCGTAAGCAACATCTGTTTGATTATCAGAAGGATTAGAAGATGATAATGTTGGGAGTGTACCCGGAACATCATCACTCCAGGAAGGTGCGCCCGAAAAACTTCCATCATTACTCCCTTCATCATCAGTTAATGTTGTTCCAGTTCCACCATCGCTATCCATTGTATAATATGCTGTTAAATTATTGCTTGATGTATAATCCCCGTAATTTTCTTTTGCATAAAGTGTCTCTCCAGAATTATATAGAGTAGAAATTTCAGCATCAGTTAATGCCTCATCCCAAACAGCAACCTCATCAATTTTTCCTTTAAAATGATACCAGACAGTTGCAGCATTTTCAGTTCTGCCAGCACCTATTCTCGTAGGCTTATCTGTATTTTGAATATCGACCACCTTTTCAGTAGTTACACTTTCCACTTCTGATCCATTTAGAAATACATCCAATGTATCAGAACCATTAAATCTGATTATATAATATTGCCAACCTGGTGTACCTGGGCTTCCCTCACCATTTGTTTTCCAAGTACTTTGTTCATTGCTACTACTTTTTACCCAATGTCCGCCACTTGAAGTTCCCTTCCAATATTCAAGTTTATAAGTATCTTGTGCTAAGTACATCATATAACCTCTGGCACTTGTAGTTGTTGATCTAGAAGTAATTATAGATTGATAATGATCATGCCAGTTGTCACCCTCATGTTTAAACCAAGCACCTATTGTATAAGCATCAGTTGGATTAAGTGCAGCATTATTTGAAATTTCTACAAAATCATCTGTACCATCAAAAGATAAAGATTTGTCAGCTGCTTTAATATTTTGAGAAATGGTTAAAAAAAATAATATAAAAAAAAAAATTTGTATAATTTTAAGACTATATTTGTATCTGACAAAATCTAACATGTTTTTTAATTTTCATTGATTTTGTAAATTCTTATAAGGTTAATTATGAAAATCAAAACTTTTTAAACTTTGTAAATTCAACACTTTTGATAACTATTATTTAATGGATTTTTATTATCTAGAGTAATACTCAATTACTAGATTTGGCTCCATTACTACTGGATAAGGAACCTCTTCAAACTTAGGAACTCTAACAAATTTCACTTTTTTATTTTTTTCATCAAGCTGAAGGTATTCAGGAACTTCTCTTTCTTTATTTGCTAAAGCAATATCTATAAAAGCTAGCTGCTTAGACTTATCCTTTATTTCAATACTATCTTCTTCTTTAACTTGATAACTAGAGATATTAACTTTTTTTCCGTTAACTTTTACATGGCCATGATTAATTAATTGTCTTGAAGAAAATATAGTATTAGATAATTTTGATCTATAAATTACAGCATCCAAACGTCTTTCCAATAATCCAATTAAATTTTCAGCAGTATCGCCTTTTTTCATAATAGCTTTTTTGTAAACATTTCTAAACTGTCTCTCGTTCATGTTACCATAATAAGATTTAAGTTTTTGTTTTGCTTGAAGTTGAATTCCAAAATCAGATGGTTTTGAACTTTTAGTTTGACCATGCTGACCTGGGGGATATGCTCTAGTGTTAAATGGACTCTTTGGTCTTCCCCATAGATTTACTTTTAACCTTCTATCTACTTTATGTTTAGAGTTTAGTCTTTTTGTCATTTGATATTGGGCTTTATAAACCTAACATCTGTTTTGTCAATCAACCTTTTTTGACAAACTTGCAAATACACTTGATAAAATGCGTGTTTCTTTTTCCGAGAGTTCCATCCTATAAAAAATACTTCTTAAATTTTCAAGCATGATGGCTCTTTTTTCCTTAGGTTTAAAAAAATTTCTATCTTCAAGATGTTTAATACATAAATTCAACATTGATTGAATTTGTTTTTTTGATGCCAGAGTAATTTTCTGAGACTTTGAATAACCTTTTAATTTTAAGTTTAGAAAATTGAATATTGTTTGAGCTACAATAATTACGCTGTGAGAAAGGTTTAGTGATTTAAATTCTGAATTTGATGGTATTTGCATAGTATAATTAGCATAACTTATTTCATTATTTGACAATCCTGAGGCCTCTGAGCCAAATAAAAAACCAATTTTTTTCTTATAATTAATTTTTTTTAAATCTTTTAACTGTATATGTTTAATATTTTTATTTCTAAATCTTGAGGTAGTGGCAATTAAATAATCTATTTTCTCTAATGCTGGTTCCATTGTGTCAAAAATCTTACTTTTTTTGATAATGTCATTAGCTCCAACCGCTGTAGCTATAATTTTATCATTTGGAAAACTTGGCTTTGGATCTACTAAAATTAATTTATCAAAATTAAAATTCTTTATCGCTCTAGCACATGCACCAATATTTTCAGATAACTGGGGTTTATGTAAAATAAAAGATATATTATTAAACATTAAAGGCTTGCAGGAGCATTATCTTTAAATAATTTATAATCTAAACTGTCAACTAACGCTTTAAAAGAAGCATCAATAATGTTAGCTGACACACCAATTGTAAACCAATTTTTTCCTTTTGAATCGGTACTTTCAATTGAAACTCTTGTTACAGCCTCTGTTCCAGTATTTAGTATTCTGACTTTGTAATCTACTAATTTTAAATCTTTTAAATATTGTGAATATTTAGCTAGTTTGTCTACATTGTCTCTGATAGCATTATCAAGTGCATGGACAGGACCATTACCCTGACCTTCACAAAGAATTAATTTCTTATCAACTTCTAATTGGGCTTTTGCCGAAGAAATAATTTCTCCTAAATTATTTTTTTTGACACTAACATCATACTCTTTAATAGAGATATATCTTGGAATTTCACCCATTACTCTTCTCGCTAGTAATTCAAAAGAAGCGTCCGCACCATCATAACTATATCCTATGAACTCTCTATCTTTAACTTCCTCTAAGAGTTTTTTAATTTTTGGGTCGTCTTGTTTAAAATGAATGCCTAAAGAATTTAATCTTGAAACTATGTTTGATCTTCCTGATTGATCAGAAACAACGATATTTCTAACATTTCCTACTTCTAGAGGATTTATATGTTCATAAGTTTTGGGATCTTTCTGAACTGCAGATACATGTAATCCTCCTTTATGTGAAAAGGCTGCAGCACCTACATAAGGCAAGTGTTGATTTGGCTTTCTATTTAATATTTCATCAAGTAACCTTGAACATTGAGTTAGTTTATTAATATTATCTTTTTTAATATTTATTTCATAATTATTTGTATAGGTTTTTTTTAGATGTAATGTTGGAATTATTGACATCAGATTTGCATTACCACATCTTTCACCTAATCCATTAATTGTTCCTTGAATTTGTCTTACTCCGGATAAGACAGCGGCTAAAGAATTAGCTACAGCATTTCCAGTATCGTTGTGCGCATGGATTCCTAAGTTTTTTCCAGGAACAGTTTTGACTACTTCACCAACAATTTCTGTAATTTCATTTGGGAGAGTGCCACCATTTGTATCACAAAGAACAATCCATCTTGCTCCATTTTCATATGCTGATTTAATACATGAAAGTGCATATTCTTTGTTATTTTTAAATCCATCAAAAAAATGTTCGGCATCGAACATAAATTCTTTTTTTTCTTTTACAAAAAGTTTTGCACTTTCCGAAATATTTTCCAAATTTTCATCATTTGTTATGCCTAAAGCTACATCTACATGAAAGTCCCATGATTTCCCGACTAAACAAACTGCTGGAGTATTACTATTTAATATTGAAGAAAGTCCCGGATCATTATCAGCGCTTCGACCTGATCTTTTTGTCATACCAAAAGCTGTAAGCACAGAATTATTGAGTTTAATTTTTTTCTGAAAAAATTCAGTATCTGTTGGATTCGCTCCCGGCCAACCTCCTTCTATATAATCAACACCTAAATCATCTAAAGATTTAGCAATTTTTAATTTATCATCTATAGAAAAATCTACCCCTTGAGTCTGAGCTCCATCTCTTAATGTGGTATCAAATATGTATATTTTTTCTTTACTCATTTTAATTTCCACAGGGTTTTATCATCTTTGTCTTCAATTAAAACTCCTTTGTCTAACAATTCATTTCTGATGTTGTCTGCCGCTTTATAATCTTTGTTTTTCCTAGCAATATTTCTTTCATTTATTTTTCTTTCAATTTCTTCTTGAGAAATTTTTGATTTATTTTGTTTAAATTTTTCCCATGCATCTTTATCTTCATTTAATAAACCAATAAAATTACAAGCCGACATAAATATTTCTTTATCCTTTGCTGATCCTTTTTGAGACTTTTCAAACAATTTATGTAGATTAGCTATATAACCAGGTGTGTTTAAATCGTCATATAAAGGTGAAAGATAATCCTCTGGAATTAATACTTGTTTTTTTAAATCAATATAACTTTCATACCATTTGTTAATAGTTTTTTCACTTTCAGATAAAAGTTTTTCATTCCAATCTAGCGGTTGTTTATAATGAGCACTAATTAAAGCTAGTCTTATTACTTGACCGTTAATTTTATTTTTTAAATCATTAATTGTTAAAACGTTACCCTGAGATTTTGACATTTTTTCATTTGAAATTGTTATAAATCCATTGTGAACCCAATAATTAGCAAATATTTCATTTTCATTAGCACATCTAGATTGTGCAATTTCGTTTTCGTGATGAGGAAAAATTAAATCTATTCCACCGCCATGAATATCAAACTTATCTCCCAAAAATTTTTTGGACATAACTGAACATTCAAGATGCCATCCAGGCCTACCTCTTCCCCACGGAGATTCCCATGAAGGTTCATTTTCAGAAGATGGCTTCCATAATACAAAATCAGCAGGGTTTTTTTTATTTTCTGATATCTCAACTCTTGCACCAGAAATCAATTCATCTAAATTTTTATTTGATAATTTTCCATAATCTTTAAATTTATTTACATCAAAATAAACATGTTGATTGCTTTCATAAGCATTATTATTCTTTATTAACTTACTAATCATTTCGATCATTAAAGAAATATTTTCAGTAGCTTTTGGTTCATGAGAAGGAACTTCACAATTTAAAAATTTACAATCATCATGAAAAATTTTAGTAATTCCCTTCGTTAGATCATTTATAGATATTTTTTTTTCTAAGGAAGATTTAATTATTTTGTCATCAATATCTGTAATATTTCTTACATAAGTTACAGAATTATTTCCATATTTACATTTTAAAACTTTAAATAAAATATCAAATACAATTAAGGGTCTTGCATTTCCTATATGAGGATTATCATATACAGTAGGTCCACAAACATACATTCCAATTTCTTTTTCATTAATTGGTTTGAACTTATCTTTTTGATTACCGAGGCTATTTGTTAAAAAAATATCTTTATCCATTGTTCTAGAAATATACTTTAATTTATGTTTTGTGAATCCTTAAGATTACTTAGGAATCTTACAAACTGGGATGGGATTCATCTTGTGCAGGTTTGCATTTCTTATTTTAATATATTTTTCTCTATTTATTGAGTTTTCATTATCCATTGCTTCTTCAAGTTCTTTATATGTAAGTCCTAACTGCCCTTCGTCAGTTCTACCATCATCCCATAAACCATCTGTTGGTGGTGCATCTATAATTTCTTTCAAAATATTAAGTTCTTTACCTAATTCCCAAACTTCAGTTTTATTACAATCGGCAATAGGTGATATGTCTACTCCCCCATCTCCATATTTTGTATAAAAACCAACACCAAAATCTTCTACTTTATTTCCTGTTCCAACAACTATTCCATTATTTGCTGCTGCAACTTGGTAAAGAGTAGACATTCTTAATCTTGCTCTAGAGTTAGCCATACCATGTTCATTTCTAAAATTTGAAAGTGTTTTTTCGAACGTATTAAAGAGATCATCCAATGCAACTGTGAGTCCAGTTACATTTTTAAAATTTTTTTTTAACCATTCCTGATGTTTTAAGCTAAGATCGTGCTGAAAACTTTTTTGTTTAATGGGCATTGAAATTGCAATTGTTTTCAGACCTGTCATTGCACTCAATGTACTTGATACTGAAGAATCTATACCTCCAGAAATTCCTATTATTAAAGATTCAGCTTGTCTTGGCATTGAATTTACATAATTCAATATCCAATCTTTTATAAAAATAATTTTTTTATCAACTTCCATATTTTCAAATATACGTTAAAGGAATTCTTTTACAATTGGTTAAGAAGCCGCTTTAATTCCATTTCTTGCATAAATGGAATTCTTTTTAATCTCATCTGAGATCATAAAAGCTAATTCTAAAGCTTGATTAGCATTTAATCTTGGGTCGCAGTGAGTTCTGTATCTGCTAGACAGATCTTTATCAGATATTTTTTGAGTACCGCCTGTACATTCTGTAACATTTTGACCTGTCATTTCTATGTGCAATCCACCAGCATAAGATCCTTCGCTTTGATGAACACCAAAAACGTTCTTAACTTCTTTTAAAACATTATTAAATGGTCTTGTTTTAAAACCTGTTGTAGATTTTATGGTATTACCATGCATAGGGTCGCATGACCAAATAACATTGATACCCTCTTTTTTAATTATTCTTATTAATTTAGGTAAAAATTTTTCAACATTTTCATGTCCAAACCTTGAAATTAAAGTTATTTTACCTTTTTCATTTTTAGGATTGATTAAATTACAAATTTTTACAATTTCATCAGGTTTAGATGTTGGACCACATTTAATGCCAATAGGATTTTCAATACCTCTACAAAACTCTACATGTCCACCATCTAACTGTCTTGTTCTGTCACCTATCCAAACAAAATGAGCAGATGTATCATGATATTCTCCTGTTGTAGAGTCTACTCGAGTCATAGATTCTTCAAATGGTAATAATAAAGCTTCGTGTGATGTCCAAAAGTTTACTGTTTTCAATCTTCTATTAAAATCAGCATTAATTCCACAGGCATCCATAAATGCTAAAGCGTCTGCTATCTTATCTTCTAATTCTTTAAATTTTTTTGCTTGAGGGGATTTTTTAATATAACCCAAATTCCAGAGATGTACTTTTTTTAAATCTGCAAAACCTCCGTGGCAAAAAGCTCTTAATAAATTTAAAGTTGAAGCTGATTGCGAGTAAGCTTTAAATAGTCTTTTTGGGTCTGGCCTTCTTGCTTTTTCATTGAATTCTATAGCATTTATATTATCACCCAAGTAACTTGGTAATTCTTTGTCTCCTTGTTTTTCTGTTGGTGCACTTCTTGGTTTGGAAAATTGACCAGCTATTCTTCCAAGTTTTACAACCGGTAATGACGCTGAATAAGTTAGAACTAGAGACATTTGCAATATCACTTTAAAATAATCTCTTATATTGTCAGGATTAAATTCAACAAAACTTTCTGCACAATCTCCACCTTGAAGTAAAAAAGCTCTGCCATCAGCAACATCTGCAAGTTGTTGTTTTAGATGCCTTGTTTCTCCAGCAAATACCAAGGGAGGGAAATTTTTTATTTTTCCAAGAACCATGTTTAGCTCTTTTTCATCCTCATAAACCGGAATATGTTTTACCGGATAATTTCTCCAACTATTTATTTTCCATTTTTTCATTTCAACCTGAGAGTGTTCTAACAGAGTTTATATATTATTCAACAGTGACAGATTTTGCCAAATTTCTTGGTTTATCTATATCGTATCCTTTATGCATGGCTGAATAATAAGCTAATTTTTGAAGAGGTATTGTTGTTAAAAAAGGAAAAAGATCTTCAGATAAATATTCAACTTCTATAGTTTCCCAAATGTTTTCAGATTGGATTTCGTCTTTACTTTTATTTGTTATTAGCAAAACTTTGGCTCCTCTAGCAATTACTTCCTGCATATTTGAAATTGTTTTTTTATAATGATTATCTCTAGGAGCAAGAACGACTACGGGCATGCCTTCTTCAATCAACGCCAGCGGACCATGTTTCATTTCACCTGCCGGATATCCTTCTGCATGAACATAGGCAAGTTCTTTTAATTTTAATGCTCCTTCCAATGCTATAGGATATGAATAACCTCTACCTAAAAACATAGATCCTTTAGCTTCAATAAATGTTCTACTAGTTTTTTGGATTTTACTATCTGTTAATAAAGTTTTTTTACATAAATTAGATAAGGAAAGTAAATTTTTTATTTTTTCTTGGTAATTTTTTTTAGTAATTACTTTTTGATCAAATGATATTTTTAAGCACAACATATACAAAACCAACATTTGTCCTAAAAAAGCCTTAGTAGATGCAACTCCAATTTCAGGACCACAATGAATAGGTAATACAAGATCTGTTTCTCTGGCTATTGAACTTTCAACAACATTTATAATTGAGCAAGTTTTCATTTTGTTTTTTTTACATAAATCTAGAGCAGCATATGTATCCGCTGTTTCGCCAGATTGTGATACAAAAACATATAAGCAGTCAGTTTTAAATTTAAGTTTTCTGTATCTAAATTCTGAAGCAATATCTATGCTAACATCCAATGTTGTATGCTCTTCAAACCAGTATTTTGCTACTAAACACGAGTGGTACGCTGTTCCACAACCGATTAAAATAACTGATGAAAGTTGATTAATTTTCCAAGGAAAATTGTAAATATTTATTTGTCTATTTATTTTATCGACATATTCATTCACACAATTTTTTATCGTAATTGGTTGTTCATCTATTTCTTTAGCCATATAATGTTTATAATCACCTTTGTCATAATTTTGATTATCTTGTGATAAATTTAAAATTTTTTTATTAATTTTCTTTCCATTTGAGCCATAAAATTCAATTAGATTTTCTTTAACTAAACAAAATTCTCCATCATTAAGATAAGAAACCTTATTTGTCATAGATTTTAAAGCATAAGAGTCAGATCCAAGATAATTTTCATTTGGTCCATATCCTACAGCTAAAGGCGATCCTCTACGTGCGCCTACAATTAAATCAGGATAATCTTTAAATATAATTCCTAAAGCAAAACTTCCATGTAATTTTTTTAGTACTTTTATAACAGTATTTTTTAAATTATTTTTTTTTAAATAATCGGTAACTAAGTGAGCAATTACTTCAGTATCTGTTTGTGATTTAAACTTGTATCCTTTTTTTTCTAAAACCTTTTTTAAAATAGTAGAATTCTCAATAATTCCATTGTGTACAACAGAAACTGTTTCAGATGAATGAGGATGTGCATTTAGTGTACTTGGTTTACCATGTGTAGCCCATCTCACATGACCTATACCGATTTCACCTTGTATATTTGTATTTGAAATATTTTTTTCAAGTGCCTCTACTCTTCCTTCGCACTTTACCTCATTTATAATGCCATCATTAATAGTTGCAATTCCCGCAGAGTCGTATCCTCTATATTCCAATTTTTTTAAAGAATTTATTATTCTTGTCGTTACTTCTTTACTGCTTGTAATTCCAACTATTCCACACATTTATCTTTTTTTATAATTTTTAATTTCAATTTGTTCATTTCTTTCTATAGCAAGTGATTTTTTAAATACATTTTTTGTAATTACTGAACCGGCTCCAACAATACTATTTTCGTTAATCGTTACTGGGGCAACTAAAGATGAGTTTGAACCAATAAAAACCTTATCTTTTATTTTTGTTTTATTTTTTTTAACTCCATCATAATTACATGTAATAGTTCCTGCACCAACATTTACACTTTTGCCAATATTCGTATCTCCAATATAAGAAAGATGATTAACTTTAGAGTTTTTTCCAATTGTACTTTTTTTAACTTCAACAAAGTTACCAATTTTAGATCCTGACTTTAAAATTACACCTGGTCTGATCCTTGCGTAGGGACCAATTTTAATATTATTATATATTTTGACTCCTTCTAAATGAGAGAATGATGAAATAGTTACATTATTTCCAATTTTTACATTTTTTGCAATTACAACATAAGGTTCAATAATTACATTTTTTCCAATTTTTGTATCACTGGTAAAAAAAATAGTTTCTGGAGCAATCATCTTCACTCCTTTTTTAATAAATTTCTGCCTTAGTTTATTTTGTAATTGATTTTTTTTTTTTTTTTTCATTTTTTATTTTTTTATTTTT
>Ga0208261_1001048_pt1 | contig 10135 bp, 9 predicted proteins | sample Knorr_S7_td_DCM__FD_185595 | JGI IMG/M metagenome (GOLD analysis project Ga0208261, IMG submission 185595) | Marine microbial communities from Southern Atlantic Ocean transect - Knorr_S7_td_DCM_ad_131m_LV_B (SPAdes) (version 3) | ecosystem: Environmental > Aquatic > Marine > Oceanic | place...
TTATATCTTTAAACTCAGAAAAGGATTTTTTAATATCCTTTAAATCTCCCTCTTCACTTAATTCATTTAAAGATCTCTTAAATTGTCTTGAAGCTTTTTTTAAAGATTTAGAAAAATTACCTAAATTTTTAATCAAATTAGGTAATTCTTTAGGTCCTACTACTATTACAACTACAATTACTACAAGAGCAATTTCTGACCATCCAAAAGATAACATCTAGTTTATTTTTCTTCGTCAATATTTTTATTTTTATCTACTTCATTCTTTTTTTCTTCATCATCCATTCCGCGTTTAAAAGACTTAATACCTTTAGCCATATCACCCATTAATTGAGGGATTTTACCGCGTCCAAACAAAAGAAGTACTATTACTAAAACTATGAGTAATTGCCATATACTTGGTGTCATTTTTATCTCCTAATTAAATGTTGCTGATAACTTATAAAAAAAGAAAAATAAATGAATAAAAAATAAAAAAAAAGGCTTATTTACTAAGTATTAGGAATAAAATCTTCTAATTTCTCTTCCTCTTCTTCTGATTCTATTTTGCTATCTAAAATATCATTTTTTGCCAAATCAGTAATAGTAGCAATAGCTGCTCTTTTATCAAGAAATCCACTAGCTTTAAGTTCATCTTGATTTGGTAAATTATTAATGTTTTCTAAACCAAAATGTTCAAGAAATAAATCCGTTGTAGACCACAAAGTTGGCTTACCAGGAATATTTTTTCTTACACCAGGTTTAATCCAACCTATTTCCATTAAATGATCAATTGAACCTCTTCCCATCTGTACACCTCTAATATTTTCTATCTCAGATCTTGTAACAGGCTGATGATACGCAACTATTGCTAGTGTTTCTAAAGCAGCTCTGGATAATTTTCTTTTTTGTTGCTTAAAAATAACTAAATCTTCTGATAATTCATCTGAAGTTCTAAAAGACCATTTTTTTCCAGTTTTTAATAGATTAATTCCTCTATTTTCATAATGTTTTTTAATTTCTTCAATATAATTATTAAATTCTGATTTTTTAACAATTTTATCTTTTAAGTCATCTTCTGATACAGGTTCACCAGAAGCAAAAAGAATTGCTTCAATAATTTTAATATCTCTTAAAATAGACATTAATTTTTAGACCTTATGTAAATATTACCAAAAACTTCTTTTTGATTGACTTCAATTAAACCATTTTTTGCTAGTTCCAACGAAGCAACAAAATTTGATGATAAAGATGATTTATTGATAATCTTATTTGTTCCAAAATTAGGCAATAATGACATAATATTTGTCCACTCCTTTATAGATCCAAAAATATTTTTTAATCTTTGAATAGCCTGATCAACAGAATATAATTCTGAAGAAGCTATTGTAAGTGATTGAATTGAATCTTTTTTACTTAATAGTGAGGAATAAGTCTTTAATATATCATATAAGTTTGCTTTATAAGTAATATCATATTTAATCTTTACTCCTTCTTCAATTCCACCATAAAATGTATCTCTGTTAATTAAAGGTTTCTCATAAAGATTTTTAGATGTTTTTTGAATTGCTTCTAATCTTAGAAGTTGAAATCTTAAAGCTTCTTCTAGTTCTTCTGGTGTATATTCATCTTCAATTTCATCTTTAGGTAATAAAAGTCTAGATTTTAGATAAGTCAACCATGCAGACATTACTAAGTAATCCGCAGCAATTTCTAAGTGAATTTTATTATAGTTATTAATATATTCTATATATTGTTCAGCTAATGCAAGAATAGAAATTTCAGATAAATCAACTTTTTGCTTTTTTGCTAAATCAAGCAGTAAATCTATTGGTCCTTCATATCCAGTTAATAAAATATTGAATTGATCTTTTTCATGGTTTATTTCACTAGAATTTTCTATCATTTTATAACTATGTGATTTTTAATACGATTCTGGTATCATTATTGTAAATTTTTAACATTGACTATTAAACATTTATCTACGAAATATGTATATTTTTCACAAAAGTCTTGAGCAATATTTCTTGATTCAAAATTTTTATAAAGAAGAAAATATTCAGTAGAGGAATTACTTATAAATGCAGAAATATATAAATCATTAGAATCAAAAATTGAGTCTTTTAAATTAATTAGTTCGTTCATTTTTTCTTTAATATAAGAATAATCAGAGTTTGTTATTAATTGAATAGAATATTGAATATTTAATTCATTAGAAATTTCAATATTGGATGAATTTTCATAAGATAGATGTAGACTTTTTTTATCTTGATTAATAATTGTAATACCTTCTTTATTTTCAGGTATGATAAAAAAAGGTTTATCATTTTCAGATAAAATAAAATATTCATTATTATTAAAAGAATAAAAAATAAAAATAATTACAAAAATAATTACAAAAATAATAAATAAAAATTTATTTTTAAGAATATGATCTTTAATAATCATTACATATTTTCAGGAAAGCTAATATCAATGATTGTAAAAACTTCCTTTAAGATATTTCTGAAAGATTGAATCCATATAATTCTTGATATAGTACTTGTTATATTGTTTTCATCTAACATTCTTAAAGATGAGTCATCTTTACCTTTATTCCAAAAAGCATGAAAATTTGAACATAAATCTTCTAAATAATTTGTTAATTTATGTGGTTGCATTGTTGATGCAGCTTCTTGCAGAATATATGGCCAAGATATTAATTTCAAAATTATCTCCCATTCAAATTTAGAAATAGATAATTTATTAAAATCTGTAAAAGAAATTTTAGATATGTCTATATTTGATAGTTTTTTGGCATTATTAATTACTGAAGAAGCTCTAGCATACGCATACTGACAATAAAAAACTGGATTGTCCTTATTTTTTTCAACTACTTTATCCATATAAAAATCCATAGGAGTTTCATTTTTAGTCGAGATCATGAAATATCTTAAAGGATCTTTTCCTACTTGTTTATAAATTTCTTGTAAGGTAACAAAATTGCCCTCTCTTTTTGAAATTTTTAATAATTGATTATCTTTAAACAGTCTTACGATTTGACATACAATAACTTTTAAATATTCTTTTTTATTAGAAAAAACATCAACTATAGAAACCATTCGCTTAATATAACCAATATGGTCTGCCCCCCAAATATTTATTAACTTATCGTATCCTCTTTTATATTTATCAAAATGATAAGCTGCATCATTTGCAAAATATGTCCATTCACCATTTGATTTTTGGAATGCTCTATCATTATCATCTGAAAATTTTGTAGAGCGAAATAATAATTGTTTTCTTGGTTCCCAATCTTCAGTATCAACCGTTAAAGGTTTTTCCAAAATTCCTTCATAAATTAAGTTTTTATCTTTTAAAATTGAGAAAACTTTATCTATTAGATTATTTTTGACAATTTCTGATTCAAGAGTAAATTGATCAAATTTAATATTTAAAAGTAAAAGATCATCTTTAATCTTTTTGATTAAATATTTAACTGCATATTGTTCAAAATAGGATTGCACTTCATTAGAATCTTTTACTGATAACCATTTTTCATTATCAGAATTTTTAATTTCTTTCGCTATTTCTATCAAATAATTACCAGGATACTCGCCATCCAAAAATTGAATATTTTTTCCAAACAGTTCTTGATATCTTTTAAATAAAGAATTTCCTAAAATTGTAATTTGTGATCCAGCATCATTAACATAGTATTCCCTAGTTACTTCATGACCAATTCGTTCTAATATTGACGATAATACATCACCTAAAACAGCACCTCTAAGATGTGCAATATGAATTGGACCTGTAGGATTTGCAGATACAAATTCTAAATTAATTTTTTGTTTATTAGTTTTAGTATAAATATTTTCTAATATATAAATTTTATTCAAATAATTTGAAATATAATCTTTGGTTAAAACAATATTTACAAAACCAGCCTTGTGAATATCAATAGTTTCAATATATTCTAAATTTGATAAATAATTTTCAACATATTCATTGATATTAAAACTTTTATTTAAGATTTGTCCTTTTAATATAAACAATAAATTAGAAGATAGATCTCCTTGTTTAGATTTTGAATTGTAATCAATTGTTAATTTATTTGATATATTATTTTTAATAACATCATCATTAAAAAGTTTTTCAATAAGACTTGTTAAATCTTTTTTAATTAAAGATAATAAATCATTCATAAATTTTTTTATAAAGTTTTGAAGCGTATCTATCTGTCATACCTGATATATAATCACAAATAATTCTATTCTTATCTTCAAATTTTATTTTTAAAAGCCAATCTTCAGGCAATTGATTAAAATTTTTTTCAAAAAATTTAAATAGTTTAAAAATTATTTTTTCTGAATCCTGTCTTTTTTGTAATAGTCTTTTATGATTGTAAACATTATCAAATAAGAAGGATCGTATATCTGAACATTCATTTTTCATTTTATGCGACATGTTAATTAAAAAACCTTCATGTTTTTTTACATCATTTATCGTATTTATTTGATTCTTATCAATATTTATTAATGAATTAGATATAATATCATTAATCATTTCAGAAATACTTAATCTTAACATTTGATAAGTTAGTAAATTTTCATCAATATTTGGAAATTTTTTATTAACTTTTTTAATAAGGTTATTAAAATAATCAATTTCCTTTAATGACTTTATATCAATTAATTTAGCTCTAATTGCATCTTCTACATCATGATTATTATATGCTATATCATCTGCGATAGCTGCTATCTGAGATTCCAAATGAGGATTGAGATTTAATTCTAAGTCAAAAGAATTATTATAATTTTTTATATGAAAAGGAATATTCGTTATTATAGTTCCATTATGTTTGACTATGCCTTCTAAACTTTCCCAAGTTAAATTTAATCCATCAAAATTAGGATGGCGTTTTTCAATTTTTGTTATTACTCTTAAAGTTTGATCATTATGATTAAATCCTCCAAAGTCATTCATACATTCGTTTAATGATTTTTCTCCATTATGTCCAAATGGAGGATGACCTAAATCATGAGCTAATGCTACTACTTCACCTAAATCTTCATTTAAATGCATTGCCCTACATAAAGATCTTGAAATTTGAGCAACCTCCAAAGAATGCGTCAATCTAGTTCTATAATAATCACTATCACTTTCTATAAATACTTGAGTTTTGTGTTTTAATTTTCTGAATGAACTTGAATGAATAATTCTATCTCTATCTCTCTCAAAAGGTGTTCTTTTAGTAGTAATTTCATGATTTTCTTCAAATAACCGTCCCTTAGATAAATTAGGAGATACAGCTAAAGGATTATTCATAATATATTTTAATAGGTTTAAAAATGGATTATATTACTTATAATATAATATTTACAGAAATTATGACAAATAATATTGAAATTACTGAAAATGCTCAAATTCATATAGCTGATTTATTAAAAAATGATGACTCAAAATTTTTTAGAATAACTGTTCAGGGTGGCGGGTGTGCAGGATTTCAATATAAATTTGAATTTGATAATTCAAAAAAAGAACATGACATAATTATAGAAACTTCAAAAGTTAATGTTCTAATTGACGATATTTCTCTTAATTTAATTAAAGGATCAAAAATTGATTATGTTAATGAATTAATTGGCTCTTCATTTAAAATTTCAAATCCTCAGGCATCATCTTCTTGTGGTTGTGGAACTTCATTTTCTGTTTAAATAATGAAATTTACTACATGGAATGTTAATTCAATAAATGCAAGAATTGATCATTTAATCAAATTTATAAAAATTGATCAATCAGATATATACTTGTTACAAGAACTTAAATGCATAGAAGAAAAATTTCCAAAACAAGAAATTGAAAAATTAGGTTACAAATCATATGTTAACGGACAAAAAGCATGGAATGGAGTAGCATTTTTAAGCAAAAAACCACTTGATATATTAAATAATAATATACCTACTTTTAAAGAAGATAATAATGCTAGATTTTTAGAAGCAGAAATAATTTTAGAAAAATTAAATAAAAAGATAAGATTGATTAATATATATTTACCTAATGGTAATCCAATTGAAACAAGTAAGTTTGATTATAAAATAGAATGGATGAAAAAATTTAATGAATATATTTTAGATCTTTATAATAAGAATATTCCGTTAATTATAGGAGGAGATTTTAATGTCATTCCAAATGATGAAGATGTATATTCTCCTGAGAATTTTAAAAATGATGCATGCGCCCATCCAAAAACTAGAGAACAATTTAGGGTTTTACTTAACACTGGATTTACTGATACTGTGAAATATTTTATAGAAGGAAATACTAACTGGACATTTTGGGGTTATAGAGGTGGAGGATGGCAAAAAGGTAATGGTCTAAGAATTGATCATTTTCTTACTTCACCTGAAGTGACAGACATTATAAAAGATGTTAAAATTAATAGAGATCCTCGAGGTTGGGAAAAAGCTTCTGATCATACTCCTGTTATATTAGAAATATAGAAAGCAATATACTAAATTAAATATCAGCGTAGGTATGGGTTTCTTCTTTAGCTCCGGGTTGCGTTACTGCTCCTTCATAAGCAGGCCCAACAGTTTGAGCATATTTCCATATAGTGCCAGAATTATGATTCGTTTTTCTTGGTTTCCATTCTTTTTTTCTTTTATCAATTTCTGATTGAGATAAATTTACATTTATTTCACCCTTAATTGCATCTATAATAATTTCATCTCCATCTTTTAATAATCCAATCATACCTCCTACCGCAGCTTCTGGTCCAACATGACCTATACAAAAACCTCTCGTCCCTCCAGAAAATCTTCCATCTGTAATTAAAGCTACTGTTTCTCCTAGACCTTGTCCATATATAGCACCAGTAGTAGAAAGCATTTCTCTCATACCAGGTCCTCCTTTAGGGCCTTCGTAACGAATAATTACTGCATCTCCAGCTACTATTTCATTTTTAAGAACAGCAGTAAGTGCATCTTCCTCACAATCAAAACACTTAGCTTTGCCCTTAAATTGTAGATTTTTTAATCCCGCAATTTTTGAAATACTTCCATCTTCAGCTAAATTTCCCCACAAGCCAACTACTGAGCTATGTTCACTAATAGGGTTATCACAAGTATAAACAACATCTTGATTTTTAGGAAATATTACATCTCTATGATTTTCCCCAATAGTCTTACCTGTTACTGTCATGCAATCACCATTAATATACCCACCATCAATTAATGATTTTATAACAATTGGAACTCCACCTACTTCGTATAAATCTTTAGCAACATATTTTCCTCCAGGTGACATATCTCCAATATAAGGAGTTGATTTATAAATATCGACAACATCTTTTAAAGTAAATTTAATACCAGCTTCATTTGCAATCGCTGGTAAATGTAATCCTGCATTTGTAGAACCTCCTGTAGCAGCAACTACAACTGCTGCGTTACGAAGAGATTCTAAAGTAACTATATCCCTTGGTCTTATATTTTTTTCAATTAATTGCATGACAGCTTTACCACTTTCAATACCGTAATTATCTCTTTCTTCATATGTAGCAGGAGTCATTGCTGAGTTTGTTAATGCCAAACCCAAAGCTTCAGAAATGCATGCCATAGTATTTGCTGTAAATTGTCCACCACAGGAACCTGCAGTAGGACATGCTACTTGTTCTATAGTCTTTAATTCGTTGTCATCTATTGCACCTTGAGCATGTTTGCCTACAGCCTCAAACACATCAATAATAGTTAAATCTTTTCCTTTATGATGACCAGGCAATATAGATCCACCATAAATAAATACGGAAGGAATATTAAGTCTCACCATTGCCATCATTAAACCTGGTAAAGATTTATCGCATCCTGCTAATCCAACAATACCATCATAACAGTGTCCTCTCACTGATAACTCAACACTATCAGCGATTACTTCTCTACTAACTAGAGAGGCTTTCATTGCTTCATGTCCCATTGCTATGCCATCAGTCACTGTAATTGTAGTAAATTCTCTAGGAGTTCCATTTTTTTCTTTAACTCCAATTTTAACAGCTTGTGCTTGTCTACCTAAAGTAATATTACAAGGTGCAGATTCATTCCATGTAGTTGCTACACCAATAAATGGCTGATATATTTCTTCTTCAGACATACCCATAGCATAATACATGGATCTATGAGGAGCACTTTTAGGTCCTACACTTACATGCCTACTAGGTAGATTTTTTTTTATATTTGAACCTTTTTTATCCATAAATTTATTTAATAGTATTGATTATTTGATCAATTTTTTCAATAGAATTTTTAATTTCTTCTTCTTGTTTTTTAAATTTTTCTATTACATTCTTTGGAGCTTTTTCAATAAAATTATCATTATTGAGTTTATTTTGTATTTTTATTAACTCAGAATGTTCATTATCTTTCTTTTTAGATAATTTGTTAATTTCAGATTTAGTATCGATAATTCCTTTAAGGGGAATAATAATTGTAGATTTAGATATTACTATATTTGCAGATCCCTCACTTTTAAAAGAATTTTCATTTATAAATAATTTATTTAATTTTAGTAATTTATTAATTTCATTTTCAGAATTTTTCAAAAATGAACAAAAATCATTATCTTCATTATTTATATTAACATCAATCTTATCCTTATAAGGTATATTAAGTTCAGATCTAATATTGCGAATTGAAGATATTATTAATATTAAATTTTTAAAATTATCTTGATCAGAAAGAAAATCTTTTTGAGTCTCTAATTTATTAGATACTTCATTCATTATATAATCATCTTTATTAAATAAAAGATTCCACAAACTTTCTGTAATAAAAGGAATAATAGGATGAGAAATAATTAAAATTTCCTTGAATACAAACATTAATACATTTTTTGTTTCATTAGATTCATCTGTATCTTTTGATATTAAGGATTTAGAAAATTCTATAAACCAATCACAATAAGAGTGCCAAACAAAGTGATATAATTCATTGGAAACTTCATGAAATAAATATTTTAAAGTATTTTTTTCAATATTTGATTTAGTTTTGATCAATTCATTAATAATCCATTTATTTACTGGAGCTTTGATTTTTTTATAATCAAAATCTTTGTCTAAAGAACATTTATTAAGTTGTAAAAAATTTGAAGCATTCCAAATTTTGTTAATAAATGATTTATATCCCTTAACTCTAGATTCAGATAATTTTACATCTCTTCCTGGATTTATTAGAGAGGTAAGAGTAAATCTGAGAGTATCTGCTCCATATTTATCTAGCAATTCTAATGGGTCAATAATGTTACCTTTAGATTTGGACATTTTTTGACCTTTTGCATCTCTAATTAAAGGATGAATATAAATATCTTGAAATGGAGTTTCTTTCATAAAATACGATCCCATCATCATCATTCTAGCCACCCAAAAGAAAATTATATCAAAACCAGTAACTAAAACGTTACCAGGATAAAACCTTTCTAATTCATACGTTTTCTTTGGCCATTCTAAAGTCGAAAATGTCCATAGAGCTGAAGAGAACCAAGTATCCAAAACATCTTCATCTTGCTTAAGAGTTTGATTTTTTCCATAATGTTTAAGAGCTTGTTGATTAGCTTCTTCTAATGTTTCTGCTACAAAAAATTTTTTATCAGGACCATACCAAGCGGGTATTTGATGACCCCACCATAATTGCCTAGAAATACACCAAGGTTGAATATTTTCCATCCAATTAAAAAAAGTTTTTTCCCACATTTTAGGAATAAATTTAGTATTGTTTGATTTAACAGATTTAATTGGATCAACAGATAGTTTTTTTGCATCACAAAACCATTGGTCTGTAAGCCAAGGTTCTATAACAATACCTGATCGATCGCCGTAAGGTACTACCATATTTTGTTTTTCTTCTTTGACTAATAAATTTTGATTTTTAAGACCTTCAAGTATTTTTTTTCTTGCAACATATCTATCTAGTCCTTTAAATTCATCAGGAACTGAGTCATTTAATTTAGCATATTGATCAAATATATTTAATATTTCAAGATTATGTTTTTTTCCAACTTCAAAGTCATTAAAATCATGAGCAGGAGTAATTTTTACTGCACCTGAACCTTTTGAAGGATCAGCATATTCATCTGCAATTATTTTTATTTTTTTATTTGTAAAAGGCAATAAACAATATTTATCAATTAA
>Ga0208261_1001050_pt1 | contig 10135 bp, 13 predicted proteins | sample Knorr_S7_td_DCM__FD_185595 | JGI IMG/M metagenome (GOLD analysis project Ga0208261, IMG submission 185595) | Marine microbial communities from Southern Atlantic Ocean transect - Knorr_S7_td_DCM_ad_131m_LV_B (SPAdes) (version 3) | ecosystem: Environmental > Aquatic > Marine > Oceanic | place...
AAATCTTTGGAGAAAAAGTTAAGTTTTTGAATAAAAAAAGCTACGAGCAAATTAAAAACTCACAAAAAAAAGCATTCATAGAAGTCTTAAAAACAAGCAAAATTCCATATAGAGAATTTAAAATAAACACATTCGATGAAAAAACTATAGCAGAGCTATTTCTCTTGTTTATATTTGAAACTATTTTAATGGCAAAATTAATGAAAGTAGACGCATTCGACCAACCTGCGGTCGAAAAAGTTAAAATTTTAACAAAAAAGTTTTTGACCTAAAAAATTCTTCCAAAAAATATTTCTGATCGACCGTAAACTCTACTTTCGATAATATTTAAATATTTTTGTAAATTATCGTTAGATTTAACTTCCCTGTGTATTATCAAAATATGCTTTTTGTCTAAAAGATCGTTTTTTTTAATTGCTTTAAAACAATTTATAAAACTTTTATCTTTGTAAGGCGGGTCTAAGAAAATTATATTGAATTTTTTATTATGTTCCAAAATTATGTCATCAAAGAATCTGCTAATGTCTTTTGAGATAATTTTAGAATTTTTTGATAAATTAATATTATTAATATTTTTTTTTAAATTAAATAATGCATCTAAGTCTTTTTCAACAAAAATTACATTTGAAGCGCCTCTTGAAAGACATTCTATCCCGAAAGACCCCGATCCAGCATAAAGATCAAGCACATTTAAACTTTCAAAATCTATATCAAGAATATTAGAGTGAATAAGTATATTAAAAATATTCTCTCTTACACTGTCTTTTAGCGGTCTTGTTTTAATATTTTTTGTAAAATTAATCTTTTTATTCCTAAATTTACCACCAATGATCCTCATTTTTTTTTGATAGCTCTCCAACCTATGTCTTTTCTAAAAAACCCACTATCCCAATTGATTTTTTTAAGGTTTGATAAAGAGCTATTTCTAGCCTCATCAAGATCTTTACTTGAGGAAGTTACATTTAAAACCCTACCACCTTTTGAAAATACTTTACTGTTAAACTCGTAAGTTCCAGCATGAAATATTTGATTATTTTTATCTAAATGAATTTTAGATAAATTTTTAATTTCTTTATCTTTAACATATTCCCCAGGATATCCTTTAGCGCATAAAACAATAGTAATACATTTTTTATTATCCCACTCAATTTTTAATTGATTCAAATTATTATTTGTTGTTGCTTCTATTATACTCAACAAGTCTGTTTTTAATTTCATCATTAGCACTTGGCATTCTGGATCCCCCATTCTAATATTGTACTCTATTAAATAAGGCTCACCGTTCTTAATCATTAAACCTGCATATAAAAAACCAGTATATGGATATCCGAGATCTTTCATTGCCTTAAGTGTTGGTTCTATAATTTTATTTCTTATTTTAGTCTCCAAATCTTCCGTCAAATTTCTTGCAGGAGAATAAGCGCCCATACCCCCAGTATTTAACCCAGTATCCCCCTCGCCAACTTTTTTATGATCCTGTGCAGATCCAAAAAAACTATAAGAATTTTCGTCAACCAAAACAAAATAGCTTAATTCTTCTCCTTCTAAAAATTCCTCTAGCACCACCTTTTTTGATGACTTAAATTTACCATTAAGAATTTTTTTAGTTTCAATTATTGCCTCATCTTTTGAATTACAAATTAAAACACCTTTTCCTGCAGCAAGGCCGTCAGCCTTAACTACAATAGGAATTTTAGACTTTTCAATAAAATCCGAAGCCTTGTCATATTCATCAAAAACACCAAAATCAGCAGTTGGAATATTATTTTTTTTACATAAATTTTTCATAAAAGCTTTAGACCCTTCTAATTGAGCTGCAAATTTGCTTGGACCCAAAACCTTTACTGATTTTCCTTTAAGGAAATCGGTTATGCCATTTACCAGCGGTTCCTCTGGACCAATAATGACGATATCAACTTTATTTTGTTTTATAATTTTATAAATTTCCTCAAATTTTGAAATATCTTGATTAATATTTTTTGCAATTTTTTTTGTACCAGCATTTCCAGGTAAGCAAAATAATTCATTAATTCTGTTAGATTGTCTTAATTTATAGCAAATAGCATGCTCTCTTCCACCACTTCCTATAACTAATAAATTCATATAATGTAAAATCTTATTTCAAATTAACATGAACGGAAATAAAGCAAAACTTAAATTTCATCCCAACAATTTTGAAATTGTTGAAAAAGGGGATTACGTTATTTGTGCAATATCTGGAAAAAAAATCCCACTTAAAGAACTAACTTATTGGAATGTAGAACTTCAGGAGGCATACTATTCTCCCCTAGAAGTTAAAAAAAAAATTGATCAAATCCAGAAAAAATAATCTTATTTCCATCTAGAATGTGTCCAAATCCATTGACTAGGATTTTTTAAAATCATCTTTTCGATAATTCTGTTAATTTCAACTGTGATATTTTTTTTGTCCTCATCAGAGTTTTGGGTTTTTTTGTATTTAATTGGCTGTTGTATTTCCATTTTAAAAAAATTATTTTCCCTTCTTTCTAAATAAATAGGAATTATTTCTAAATCATATTTAAGAGCTAATTGTGCTGGTATGGTTGTTGTATGAGCGGGTACACCAAAAAACGGGTATCTTTCTGACTCCCCAACTCTTTGATCAACCATTAAGGCAATACTATTGTTATTTTTTAAATAATTGATAGTTTCTCGTGTACCAATTAAACCTTTTTTAACTTGCCTCTTGCAAAGATATTTTTTTCTTAGATAAACCATGAACGGATTTAAGAAAAAATTATTTAATGGTCTATATATGGCTGCAAGATTAATATTTTTTTTTTCTAACTCCATTGCCATAAGCTCAAAGTTTCCTAAGTGTGCAGAAATAAATATTACTGGCTTACCCTTATTTTTTATTTCTGTAATAATTTTTTCACCAGATATTTCGATATGATTATTTTGGAATTTATTAAATCTAAATTTGTCTAAGAAAACATACTCTGCAAATGTCAAACCGTAGTTGGACCACATTTTCTCTATTAATTTATCTACGTCTTGATTTGAATAATCTTTAAAAACTTTTAAAATATTATTTTTTATTATTTTCTTTCTTCTAAAAAAAAACCCAAATTTAGATAATAAAAAAGAAGAAAATTTTCTACTAAATTTTATACCAAAAACTCTAAATAAAAAAAATAATAGATAGATAATAAAAGCTTCGATTAAATATTTGAAAAATTTCATTTAAATATTTTATTAACCTCAGCAATTAAATCATTTTCATTTTTTATATCCACATTAATTGATACAAATCCAAAACGTCTTCTTTTTAAAGGATTAATTCTTAAATAATCTTTTTCTGTTGTAATTAATTTGGCTTTATTTTGATCTTCCATAATACCCAGTCTCTCCAAGTCTTTATCGGTGAAATCATAATGGTCTGGAAATGAAATTTCTCTAATTACATTTAGTCGATTATTCCTAAGTGTATTAAAAAAATTTATAGAATTACCTATTCCCGCAAATGCTATCAATTTTCTATTTTTAAATTCATCAAATTTTTTTAAATTGTAACTAAAATAAAAAAATTTTAAATTGCTATTATATTTTTTTAATTTTAATTCAAATTCAATATTTTTTTCGCCATTTATCATTATAATATTTGCACTTCTAAGTGAGGACAATGTTTCACGAAGGGGTCCAGCAGGCAAAACTTGGCCATTTCCAATTTGCTGATTACTATTAAAACAAAGTATACTTAAATCTTTTTTTATACTTTTATCCTGAAAACCATCATCAAGAATTACAGTGTCAAATTTTTTTTCTATTGCAGAAGTAATTCCAATATTTCTTTTTTCACAAACTATTAATTTTGAGTATTTCTTTAAAAGTTCAATCTCGTCATTTTGATCTTTATAATTTTTTTTTATTATTATTGTTTTTCTATTATTATCTAATAAATTCTTTAATTTTATGCTTATTGGTGTTTTACCTGTACCTCCGATATAAATATTTCCGATACATATAACTGGAATTGAAAAACTTTCTTCATTTTTAAATAATTTATTAATAATGACTAATAGACTATATAAATATGAGAATGGTAATAATAATAATGAAAAAAACGTTAAACTTTTTTCATCCCAAAATTTTGGTTTGTTAATTTTCATAGAATAATACTTTCATATTCTTTTATTACTTGCTGAAAAATTTCTTTGCTATATTTATTAAGTTTATCTATTTTATTGTTATTTTCAGCAAAGTTTGAGTTGAAGTTATTAATTAATTTTTTGGCTAAAATATTCTTATCTTCAATAGTATTTGATATATTTTCGGTATCTAAATAATCGTATATTTCTTTAAAATTTGAAACATAGGGTCCATGATAAATAAAGCAACCCATTCTTGCAGCATCAATTGGATTTTGGCCACCGTCATTCTTAAACTTTTTGATTAAAGATTTTCCAATGAAAATTTGTTTAAATTTTTCATAATATTTAAAAACAGAACCATAGTAGTTAATGACTATAATTTCAGCGTCATCATTAATATTATCATTTTCATTTTTTATTTGAGTTTTTAATCCCATCTTATTTAAGCTAATTAAAATCTCATTAACTCTATTGATATGTCTTGGAATAATTATAGTTTTTACATTTTTATGTGATTTTATTAAAAGTTTGTGCACTTCAGCACAAAATATTTCTTCGCCAGAATGTGTACTAACTGCACACCAGATTTTGCTATTTTTTTCTGTTTCTAATTTGATATTTTTGACTGTGTCAATATTTTGTAAAGTTGAACAATATTTTAAATTACCAAAATACTTTATATTTTTTGCATCAAAATACTCTAAATAATTTATAGTTTCTTTGTTTGAACAAATTGATAATTTGATAGAACCAAATATTTCTGAGGCAAAACTTCTTACAATTTTCCATCTTTTAAAAGTTTTTTTCGTCAATCTTGCGTTCAACAATATTAGAGGTAAATTTTTTTTTCTTATTTTTAAAAAGAAATTAGGCCAAATTTCTGAATCCACGAATGAAACAATATTTGGTTTCCAGTTTTTTAAAAAATTTTCAACTAAAATATTCGAATCATATGGCAAAAATTGATGGTGCACCCTATTGTTACTGCCATATTTTTTTTCAAATAGACTATAAGAGCTTACAGTTACTGTCGTAATTAGAAAATTATAACTTTTATCTTTTTTTAAAAAAAAATCTACTAAAGGCAAGATCGAGCTTAGTTCACCAATGCTAGCAGTATGAAACCAAAACAAAAATCCCTCAGGTCTGCTGATTTTTTTTAATAAAATTTTGTCTTTATATTTATTTTTATGCTCTTTATTTAAAATTTTTCTATAAAAAATAATAATCAAATAAGGTATATAAAAAAAATTTATTAAAAAGTTATAAAAAACTTTTAACATTTCAATTTAAATTACTTGCTTACTGTAAAGACTTTCATAATCTTTAGATTTCATCATAAGATCATCATGTTTTCCAGCACTTACGATATTTCCATCTTTCATTACAACAATACTATCTGCTTTCTTTATTGTGGATAGTCTATGCGCAATTACTAATGTAGTTTTATTTTTGGTTAAATTAAATATTGCATTCTGAACTTTTTCCTCGGACTCAGTGTCTAATGAAGAAGTTGCCTCGTCCAATAAAATTATTGGAGAATTTTTTAGTATAGCCCTTGCAATTGATAGTCGTTGTTTTTGTCCACCTGATAATCTAACGCCGTTTTCACCAATAATTGTCTGATATTTTTCTGGTAATGTTTCAATAAATTCTTCTGCAGCAGCTAACTGACATGCTGTCTTAATTTCTTCCTCATTAGCATCAAATTTTGCAAATTTAATGTTATTTTCTACAGTATCATCGAATAAAATAATATCTTGGCTCACAAGGGATATTTTGTCTCTTAGCGAGCTAAGGGATACTTTTTGAATATCTTGATCATCAACAAATATTTTTCCTTCTTGTTGCTGATAAAATCTTGGAATTAAATTCATAATTGTACTTTTTCCAGCACCACTATGACCAACTAGTGCTGTTATTTTTTCCCCCTCAATATTTAAATCAATATTTTTTATGGCACTTTCTTTTCCTGAGATATATTTAAAGCTCACATCTTTAAATTTTATATTTGCTTTATCAATTTTGATTTGAGGTAACTTATCATCATTTTTAATTTCTATTTTTTCATCAATAATTTTAAAAATTCTTTTTGCTGCTGCTGTTCCTTGATAAACTGACATATTTAAAGTTGCTAAAGATCTTACAGGTTGATAAGACAGCATCATTGCAGCTAAAAATGAAAAAAAGTTATTAATACCAATTTCTCCAGATGAAATTAATTGCCCAGCATAATAAATAAATCCAGCAATCATTATACCTGTTAAGGTTTCCATAATTGGTGTGGCTCTAATTAAAACTGTACCAATTTTTATTTGTTTGTCAGCCAAATCTTTAATTGCTTCTTTTGACTTTTTTTGTTCAATATTTTCTCGTTGGTAAATTTTTATAATTTTTGAACCTTTTAATATCTCTGAGAGTAAAGTGGTGAAATTTCCAGCAGATACAGCACTCTGTGTTGTTGCTTTTCCCATCCTTTTTCCAAGTGATTTAGCAAAAAAGGCTGCCAATGGCATCATTATCATTGAAAATAAAGCAAGCTTCCAATTTTGATAAAACATAACGCAGAGCAGTGTTATTAAAGTTAAAGAATCTTTCATTATATTTAAAAAACCTGTACTTATTAAATTTTGGATCATACCGACATCATATAGAAAACTCGCAACGTATCTTCCCGAGTGTTTTGACTCAATACTTTGCGTGTCCGATAGCAAAATATGTTCAGACATTTGATTTTGAATTTTTTGTATAACTCTAAATCCTAAAACTATTATTAAATATCTTGCAAAATAAAGAGAAAGACCTTTTGCACTAAAGACAATAATTATGGCAATTGGAATTACAAATGCAAACGTTCTGTCATTTTCGATAAAAATTTTTTTAACTGCAGGATCTAATAGCCAGGCTATTGAAGCTGTGGTTCCAGCCACCACTGCTGAAAGAGCAAGTGCTAATACTAGTCTCCACATATGTTCTTTTACATAATGATTGTATAATCTTTTTAAATAAAATTTTATTTCTTTAAGTTCCATAAATTTAGCTCGATAAAAGAAAAATTGATAAAAATAGAAAAAGACCTGAATAATTATTTAATTTAAAAGCTTTTAAACAATCATAGGATTTTTTTGGTTTAATAACTTTAATTTGATAAAATAAACTAAACATAAATAAAATTAAAAATATAAAAAAATAATTTATCTCCAGGTTAATTATCACATATGTCATCAGAATTGAGCTTATAAAGTAACAGCTTGTTACAAAAAGAGTTAAGTTATTTTTAAATTTAATTGCAGTAGATTTAACTCCTATTATTTCATCTTCCGATGCATCTTGTAATCCATAAATCGTGTCATAGCCTAATGTCCAAAATATGGCCCCAATATAAAATATTATTGGTAAATAATCGATATCATTCATTATAGAGGTCCAAGCCATTACCGATCCCCAATTAAAAGTAAATCCTAAAAATAATTGTGGCCAATAAGTAAACCTTTTCATGAAAGGATAGCTAAATGCAAATACCATTGAAAAAATTCCAAGGCAGATAGTTAGAAAATTAAATTGAATTAATATTATAAAAGCTAATAAACATAAAATTAATACATATAACCATGCTAATTTTTTATCCAAAGAACCAGACGCAATCGGCCTTTTTTTTGTTCTAGAAACTTTTTTATCTATTTTTTCGTCAACAATATCATTTACAATACATCCTGCGCTTCTCATTAAAATAGATCCTGAAAAGAAAAGAGTTAAATGAAATAAAAAAATATTTATATCTCTATCAAAGTAATATGCCAGTGATAAACCACAAGCACATGGCCAAAATAACAAAAAGTATCCAATAGGCTTATTTAATCTTGTTACATCAATAAAATTTTTAAGATGTGATGACATTATTCTTCTTGTAAATATCAAACAGTAAATACATAATCAATTCGATTCGAAATGAATATTGACTACACTGTTACAGCACTAATGTTTCCTGCTATACCTCTTATAATGGCAGTTTACAGCAATAGATTTCACACACTTAGTGCTCTAATAAGAAAACTACACGATGAATATGTATTTGAAAAACACATACCTCCTGAATGGGAAAAACAACTTAAAAACCTAAATCAAAGAATTAATTATTTAAAATATTCTATCGGAGCATCTAGTTTGGGCTTCTTATTTAATATGTCTACAGTTCTAGCTTTATATTTAGACGCTATTTTTGTTGCAAGATTGATATTTGCATCATGTTGTATTTCTATGATCATTTCGATACTTTTATTTCTTCTTGAAATTTTTCTTTCGACAAATGCATTAAAGTTACACCTTTCTGATATGAAAATTGATAAGGACTAGATTTATGAAAATTAACGCTATTAGAGCCTTTATAATTGCAGCAATTGTAATAATTCTTTTATATGCTCTTGGATTATTCTTGCCAATTATTATGACATCAAAATCCACCTGGATTAAAAGTTTTGAAAACAATTTAGTTTTAGAATACCATAATAAACATAATGTTTTCTAAACCGGTAATACTTGTAATTGTATTAGTCCTTTTACTTGTCTTTTATTTTGTAATCAGAATAGGAGCAGGCAAAAGCAAAGAAATTGAAGACTCAAAAAATTTAAAAAGATATTTGCTTGGAGTGAGAATATTAATATTAATTTTAGCTTTAGTGGGTATAGTTTTATGGTTCTTTCTTTAATTTTTTAGAGTAAACCATTTTCCCGAACTCAATTTTTTCATTATAAGATTGGCTAAAAGTTTTAAGTTGAGTTTTACTCATTCTATTCCTTAAAATAATCAAATTTTCCTCTTTCCAAGAATTTGCTGTCTCTGGATTTTTCCAAATCTTTTTTTCTTCATCTGTTCTTGCACATCCATAACAAAAACCAGTTTTAGGATCACTTTTACATATACTTATACAAGGACTAATAAATTTCATAATTCAATTTGGTATTAATACAGCTGGACCCAAAATTTTTCTACCCTCAAGATCTTCATGGGCTTTTTTTGCTTCAGAAAGTTTGTATTCTTTAAATATATTAATTTTAATTCTACCAAATTTAATTTGTTCAAAAAGAGCACTAGCACCCTCTTCAAGCGCTGCTTTTCCCGCCCCGTAATGTGCTAATCCTGGTCTTGTAAAAAATAAACTTTTATGCGCTATATATTTTTTTACGTCTATAGGATCAAGAGCACCAGATGCGTTTCCAAAAGAAATCATCATACCCATTGGCTTTAGACAATTAATAGATTTTTCAAAAGTTTTTTTTCCAACACCATCATAAACAACTCCGACACCTTTGTTACTGGTTATCTCAAGAACTTTTTTATCAAAATCCTCTTTATTGTAATTTATAACAAATTCACATCCATTTTCTTTTGCAACATCAATTTTACTGTCTGATCCTACAGTTCCAATAACTCTACAACCTATGCTTTTTGCCCATTGACAGAAAACCTGACCAACTCCACCTGCAGCAGCATGAAATAAAATTAACTCTCCAGCTTTTGCTTTATAAGTTTTAAATAAAAGATAATGTGAAGTTAAACCTTTTGTCATTATACTCGCAGCAACTTTATCGCTTACACCTTCTGGTATTTTAATTGCAATTTTTTCAGGAATAATCCTTTCGTTAGAGTAAGATCCTAATGGCAATTGAGAGTAAGTTACTCTATCACCCTTGTTAAAATTTTTGACTGAGGAACCAACTTCTTGAACAATACCAGCTCCCTCCATTCCAATACCTGATGGTAACTTTAATTTATATAGTCCAGATCTGTGATAAGTATCAATAAAATTTAAACCAATAGCTAAATTTTTGATTTTAATTTCTTCAGGACCAGGCGAACCAACATTTATATCCTTTAATTCTAAAACTTCTGGACCACCATGCTTTGTAATTATAATTGATTTTGCCATCCTAACTTATATAAATTCTTCATGGCATCAAAAGCAAGACTTTTTTACTCAAACAAATTAAAAACAGGTACTATTTCCAGACTTTCTGAAAAA
>Ga0208261_1001054_pt1 | contig 10116 bp, 7 predicted proteins | sample Knorr_S7_td_DCM__FD_185595 | JGI IMG/M metagenome (GOLD analysis project Ga0208261, IMG submission 185595) | Marine microbial communities from Southern Atlantic Ocean transect - Knorr_S7_td_DCM_ad_131m_LV_B (SPAdes) (version 3) | ecosystem: Environmental > Aquatic > Marine > Oceanic | place...
ATATTATGCATAAATTAATTAATTTTCAATTAGTAATTTTTGCGGATCTTCAATGAAATCTTTAATCCTAACTAAAAATTGAACAGCTTCTCCACCATCTACAAGTCTATGATCATAAGTCAAAGCAAGATACATCATTGGTCTTACCACTACTTCGTCATCAATAACTACAGGCTTCTTTTTTATTGCATGCATTCCTAAAATACCAACTTGTGGAGGGTTAATGATTGGCGTAGAAAACATTGAACCAAATGTCCCTCCATTGGTTATAGTAAAAGTACCTCCAGTCAAATCGTCAATTGTAAGTGTTTTTGATTGAGTCTTTTTTACCATATCTACAATTCCACTTTCGACTCCTGAGAAAGACAAATTATTTGCATTTTTTAATACTGGAACTACTAATCCTTCATCAGATGCTACTGCTATTCCAATATTGTAATAATTTTTCATGATAATTTCATTTTCACCCATTTCAGAATTTAGGTTAGGGAAGTCTATTAAAGCTTGAACTACAGATTTTACAAAGAATGACATAAAACCTAATCCAACTCCTTTTTCCTCTTTGAAACTTTCTTTATATTTAGCTCTGATTTTCATTATTTCAGTCATATCTACTTCGTTATAAGTGGTAGTCATGACTGTATTCAAATGAGCTTCTTTTAATCTTTTTGCAATTGTTTCTCTTCGTTTGGTTATTCGTTTTCGAGTCTCTAATTCTCCTGATGATTTGCTTTCAGGAGCTGGTGGCTGCGCAGTAGTAGAAACACTATCATTAGATAGCTTTTGATTTATATCGTCAACAGTGATTTTACCTGCTCTACCTGTGCCTTTAATTTTATTAATATCAATATTATTTTTGTCAGCTAAATTTTTTGCTAATGGAGTTAGTGGAGTCTGCTCTTCAGCTGACGTAATTGCACCATTTTTATCAACTTTCAGATAAACCGTGTTGAAATTAACTACCAGTGCTCCGTTGCCTGCGTCATAGGGATTCAGGGAATATTTAATCCCTGGAATTTGAATATTTTTTTCAAAAAGTGAAGTGTCGAAATACATGCCCTTGGGTTTTTTTGGTATCGTGGTTAGATTATTTAACTTATTGGCTATTTTTTGCCATTCTTCTGAAACCAGAAAAGGGTCTCCATATGCTCGTATGCCAAGCTCATCATTCTTATCCATATAAAATTCTGTACTGAATCTAAATTGAGAACCAAAATAATGCATAGCTGCAAGAGCAGTGGCGTATTTTTGAACTGATGCAGGTACTAGTAAGGAATTTTGTTTGGGAGGGTATCTATATAGTATCCACTTTTCATTGGCGACAGTTACACTACCATTCTTTACAAGTTTACTAAACTTTTTGTCTAACTCTGCTTTAAATGGAGTTGCAGTCCATAAAACACTTGGAAACAAGATATAAATACATGCAACAAGTATCGTTAAAATGATTTTCTCTTGCACAAGCCTTAGCGTCTCATTACGATAAATTATCCATAAAATACTTTTAAAAAAGAGACTAATCATGACTACTAAGAAAATTCTTATTACACCTGGAGACGGTATTGGCCCCGAAGTTACAAAACAGGCTGTCCAAATTTTAGAAAATGTTGCTCCACTTTTTGACATCCAGCTTGATCTTACCGAAAAGCCAGTCGGAGGCATTGCATATGATTTAACTGGCACACCTCTTCCTGACGAAACATTGGATGCCGCAAAGATTTCTGATGCGGTACTGCTTGGAGCAGTAGGCGGACCTAAATGGGAGCCGCTAGATTTTTCAGTTCGTCCGGAGCGGGGACTGCTGAAGCTTCGTTCGGAGCTGGGATTATTTGCAAATTTACGCCCTGCTGCAATATACGGGGATCTGGTAAATGCTTCAACACTTAAAGCTGAAGTTGTTGATGGAGCAGACCTTATGGTTGTACGGGAGTTAACAGGAGGTATTTATTTTGGAAATCCTCGCGGAGTTGAAGAACGCGATGGTGAGCGGGTAGGCTTCAACACGCTCGTTTATTCAGAATCTGAAATCCGACGTATTGCTAAAGTAGGCTTTGAAACTGCAATGAAGCGTAGAAAGAAACTAACTTCAGTGGATAAGGCAAATGTCCTTGAATCTACTGAGTTTTGGCGTGAAATTGTCACTGACGTGGGAACTAATTTCCCAGAAGTGGAACTTAATCATATGTATGTTGATAACGCTGCCATGCAGATCATAAGAGATCCAAAGCAGTTTGACACAATGGTTACAACTAATATGTTTGGTGACATAATCAGTGATGCTGCAGCAATGATGACGGGTTCATTGGGTATGTTGCCCTCTGCTAGCATAGGAGGCGGAATTGGCATGTATGAACCTGTGCATGGTTCAGCTCCAGACATAACAAATGAGGATAAGGCCAATCCGCTGGCAATGATTCTTTCTGTAGGTATGATGATGCGCTATTCGTTTAATCTGACTGATGCGGATGAAATGATAAAAAAGGCAGTGATTGATACACTGGAAAAATACCGTACTATTGACATTATGGCTGAAGGAAAAATACAGATTGGCTGCCGGGAAATGGGCGAAAGGGTTCTTCAATCACTTAAAGAAAACAATTCTTGATCTTTTTTTCATAAAGTTCCCATTTTACCTAATGCTTCTAACTAAGTGGTGGCTAGAAAAAATAACAAAATATTTTCAAGTCGTTGAGTCATTTTCCCGGTTAACTGATTCAAGGCAAAAAGCTGGCATGCAGACAGACCAATATTCAGCCTCTTCTTGGAATGGGTTTGAGTATTGTACCCTGGAGCCTTTTTTTACAAGTAGTGATTGACCTGATTTAAGTGTTACTGTCTCTCCATTTATTTCAATTTGTTTGCGACCACGTACCATAAGTGTATATTCATCAAATTCAGGATTCTGATGTGGTTCACTCCATCCCGGAGGTGCAACCATGTGCGCCACACTTAAATTGTTTTCACTAGTAGCTACTTGTCCAAAATGCTCTTCAATCAGTTTTCCGTCTTCTGTGGGAACAACAAAAGGTGACTGCTGTAAAAAAAATTTTTCACTCATTTTTTTCCTTTGAAAGTTATTATTTAATTAGTCTGGGTAGTATTTCTTTAAGTGCCCTTTCATAATGAGACTGGTTATCGATCTCGGTCCAAACAAGGTCTCCGACTCTCAGAAATGGAATTTTTGTCATTGAGCAAAGATCAGAGATGTATTCTTCATAGTGCCTGTCGCAAGGAAATTCAGAATTAACCTTATGAAGTTCACACATTCGATTTAAAAGTTTTAGGGATATTTTGGAAATTCCAACTAGCTCTCCCTGTACTGACAAACCAGGAAAAGGTTTTTTTGAAATTGCAGCAATTTTCCCTGTTAAAACACTACTGGAGTTTATGATGCCCGTTTGTTTCTCATATTTTTCTCCGTAAATATAGACCTCATCTCCGGAGCCTGTTTCACCAGAAGCCAAGACCACATCAGGACCTTCAAAATTTATAACAGAAGGCAAAGCACGAGATTCGTAAAGCAGGTCTGACTCCAACAGCAAAAAATCCTCCTGCAGATAATTACTTGCCACAAAAAGGGAGTGCATGCTGCCGGTATCCTCGAATTGCTTGCTATGAATAAATTCAAGTTCAGGGATATCTTCATTTTGCTGAAGATGTTGATGATAAAGCGAATCTTGAAAACCTGTTACAACAACTGCACGGGATATACCCTCATTTTTCAAGCATTCCAGAGAACGGTATATAAGTGATTTGCCTCCAATTCCAAGCAAACCTTTCGGAAGGAGTCCCGTTATATTTCTGAGCCGAATGCCCATTCCAGCCGCAAGGATTACGGCGGTGCTGATTTTTGAAGATGAAGAATCCATTCAAATTCAGGAAACCAGAGGTTCCTTGGAATCTTCCGATATTTGTACTTCAGGCTGGTGTTTGAACTGCATTTCATAAAGCTGCTGGTATCTTCCTCCATTAACCAGTAGTTCTTCATGATTGCCTTGTTCAACAATCTGACCATTTTCCATAACACATATCCTGTTTGCACTTCTAATCGTGGACAGTCTGTGAGCAATAACTAGGGTCGTGCGATTTTCCATCAGATGTTCGATTGCCTGCTGAACTTCAATTTCTGATTCAGAATCAAGTGCCGAAGTTGCTTCGTCCAGTATCAGTATAGGGGCGTCTTTAACTAATGCTCGTGCAATAGAAAGTCGCTGTCTCTGACCACCGGAAAGGCGGGTGCCTTTTTCACCAATTAAAGTATCATAACCTTCCGGCTGTTCATTGATGAATTTGTGTGCATTTGCAGCACGAGCTGCTGCAAACATACGCTCCTTTGAGCAATCTGGCTGACCGTAGGTAATGTTGCTGGCAATAGTGTCATTAAAAAGAATAGTATCTTGGGTAACTATTGCGATTAACTTTCGTAGCGAGAGAAGATCTAAGTCCCGCAGGTCATCACCGTCTATGGTGACTGAGCCGCGTGTGATATCATAGAAACGCGGAATTAAATTTGCAATTGTTGTTTTACCTGCACCGCTACTGCCAACCAATGCTACTGCTTCACCCTTGCGAAGAGTAAGCTTAAAGTCCCGTATGGCTGGTTCTTCATTTTCAGGGTAATGAAAAGCCTTTATATTCAGGTCAATTTCCTTTTCAAAGCTGGTTATCTTTTTTGCATTGGGTGAGATAATAATTTCATCTTTTACATCAAGAATATTAAAAATTCTGCGAACGGCAGTAAATCCTTCCTGGAGCTTTAAGTTGAATCCATTAAGTTTTTTAACCGGTTCATTCAACATGAAAAAACTGATCAGAAAAGAGGTGAAATCTCCAGGTGTGATTTGTCCGTTGATGATAAGATATCCGCCAAATGCCACGATAGTGGCTCCGGCTGTAGCTCCAACAATTTCTATAATCGGATAAGAGTATGAATCAATCATTATTGAACGCATGTGGTTTTTATATAGTTCATCGTTAGCACTTTTGAACCTCTTGCTCTCGTATTTCTCCATTCCAAAAGCCTTTACCACTCGCACACCAGTAATTGTTTCCACCAGCAGGCTGCTTAGTCCCCCAAAACTAATCTGCCTTTTGCTAACTGCAATCTTGTTTCTCTGACCAAAATTATGAATAAATAGAATAGCAACTGGTATAATTATCATAGTTACTAAAGCAAGCTGCCAGCTACGTAAAAACATTATTCCTAATAGCAAAAAGAATTGAGGAATATCCCTGAATGGACCTGCCACTCCGACATGCATCATATTCTGGAATGCGTGCAAATCGTTCGTGAAACGTGAGATCAAATCACCTGTTTTTGAACGGTTAAAGAAGGTGAGAGAAAGATTGACGAGATGGTCAAAAAGATGCTGCCTTAGTTTAAGGATAAGACTCTGGACAAGGTGACCTACACAATAGCTGTGACCAAAAAAGAAAAAACCCTTAACTGCAAAAACTATTACCAGTCCTAAGCCAACCAGAAAATACTGCTTCATTTCCGGATTGTCTCCATACACAATGGCATCAACAATATCTTTTGCATAATATGCAGGTGCTGCAGTGAAGATATTGTATCCAGCCATGCACACTATGCTTAATATAACCCAGCCTTTCAGAGGTGAAATTAGGTTATATAATCGTAAAGCAATATGTCTGGCTTTTTCTTCTTTCATGTTAGGAAGTATATTTTTATTTTTTTAATAGCAGATAGTTGTTAATTATTTTTTTCTATCTCCCAGTTTGTTCCTTCCCTGGTGTCCTTAAACACTATACCGATTTTCTTTAGATGATTCCTAATGAGATCCGCGCTTTCAAAATCTTTTTTTTCACGTAATCTTGCTCGCAGCTCAACCAAGATCCCCATCACTTCGTTCATATGCTGTTCGGAATGGTTTGCTTGAATTGATTCAGGAATGATGCCCAGGACATCCCCTCCCAATGAAGAAAATAGATGTTCTGCATCTGTAACTGCCTCAGTATCAGGATTTTTTTCTGAGATCAGATTATTTGCTTCACGGTTTAAATCAAATAATGCGGCTAATGCCTGAGGTGCTGAAAAATCATCATCCATTGCCAGGCAGAAACGTCTACGGAATTCTTGAAAATTTTTTCCTGATGGCTTGGCTTGATCAGGTTTCAATTCTCGCAATTTTTGAACAGTTTGGTGCAGGCGTTTCAGTGATACTTCAGCAGATTGAAGTGCTTTTTCATTGAAATCTACTACTGAACGGTAATGACTGGCAGCAATGAAGTAGCGAACCATCAAGGGATCAAAATTTTTAAATAATTCCGGAAGTGAAACAAAATTTCCTGAGGATTTACTCATTTTTTGTCCATCAATTGTCAGCATATTTGTATGGATCCATTTTCTTGCAAATGGTTTGTTGAGTCCCCTGGCTTGAGAAATTTCACATTCATGGTGAGGAAATTTTAAATCCATACCTCCTCCGTGGATATCAAATTCGTCTCCAAGATAGCGTGTGCTCATTACTACGCACTCAGTGTGCCATCCTGGATAGCCCCATCCACTAAACGGATCACGCCAGCGCATCAAGTGTCCCGGTTCAGCTCGTTTCCAAAGCGCGAAATCTCCTGGGTGGCGCTTTTCTTTCCGAACATCAACACGAGCTCCTCCAAGCATCTGATCGATTTCTCTGTTGGAGAGTTCACCGTATTTTGGATCCTTTTTGATTTCAAAATAAACTGAGCCATTGGATTCGTAGGCAAGTCCCTGTTCAATCAGCTTTTCAATTGCTTCTAGCTGTTCAGTAATATGTCCGGTTGCTCTTGGACTGATGTCAGGCCGAATCACAGCCATCCTGTCCATTGCTTCAAAATGTCTTCTAGAAAAAAATTCAGCAACAGCCATGGGCTCCTGTTCCAGTTCACGTGCTCTTTTAAGAAGTTTATCCTCACCTTCGTCGCCATCTCCCATCAGATGTCCGACATCAGTGATATTTTGCACGTAAAAAGTTTTTAATCCGCTATAGCGCAGATATCTTAGAATTATGTCAAAGCTGACATATGCTTTGGCGTGACCAAGGTGACTGTCTCCGTATACTGTAGGACCGCAAACGTATAGAGAGGCCTTCCCTTCGTGTACAGGATTAAAATCTTCTTTTTTGCCGGATAATGAGTTGTGTATCTGGAGGGGCATTTCCCTGCTCCATTAATCTTCCAAATTCCATACAAGGAATTTTGTTAATCCAGGACTCTCTGCTTCATCTTTTGCAAAGCGTGGTTCCTGTGATTTGATTAACTGGATGTAATGATTAACACTTACTTCGATGCGATCAAAGAATGGTTTAGGATAAACACCAAGAAAAATGGTCCAGAAAACAAGAGGTAGAAGAACAACAACTTCACGCAATGTGAAATCATTAAGGCGTTTTACCATATCCTTTGTAAGTGGACCAAAAACTACACGTTGAACCATCCAAAGCATATAAATTGCTGCAATCAATACTCCGAATGCTGCAACAATTCCATACCATATGTTGACCTTTGCGGCACCAATCATTGCCAGCACTTCACCAACAAATCCATTAAGTCCTGGCAGACCGATTGAAGCCATTGAAAAGAAGATAAGGAATATTGAAAATTTAGGCATGGTATGTGCGACCCCACCATAATCTGAAATCTCTTGCGTGTGTGTCCGTTCGTAAATCATGCCGACAATCAGGAAAAGTGCCCCAGTTACAATTGCATGATTTATCATCTGAATCCAGCTTCCATAAAGCCCTTGTATGTTAAGTGCGAATAAACCGAGCACTATATAGCCCATGTGGGCTACAGATGAATAGGCAATAAGCCTTTTTATCTGCGGCTGGACCATTGCCACCATTCCTCCATAAATTATTCCGATTAAGGCCAGAACTAAGAAGAACGTAGAAAGCTCATAAACCGCAGCAGGAAAAATAGGCATGGCAAAACGTAAAAAACCATAAGGTCCAAATTTTAGCAAAACTGCAGCAAGCTGGACTGATCCAGCTGTAGGGGCTTCATAGTGCGCGTCTGGAAGCCATGTATGAAGAGGGAAAATAGGAATTTTTACTGCAAAAGCAGCTGCAAATCCTAGGAAAAGCCAATACTGAGTATCAACTGGAATGTCCATGCCATACCAGTCCAGAACGCTGAAAGACCATACTCCATGTAAATCCATATGTAGGGTCGCCGTGTATAGAAGAGCCACCAGCATCAGCAGTGAACCAAGAAAGGTGTATAGAAAGAATTTGATGGTTGCATAAAGCCTATTTGATCCTCCCCAAATGCCAATCAATAAATACATAGGAATAAGCATCAACTCAAAAAATACATAGAACAACACTACATCCATCGCCGCAAAACAGCCAAGCATGCCTATTTGCAGTAGAAGCATTTGGATTTGGAATTGCCAGTTGCTTTTCTCTAAATTCCAAGAGCCAAGCAGAGCAAGAGGTGTGATGAAGTTTATAATCAGCAGAAAGAAAAGGTTAAGGCCATCCAATCCCAGGAAGTATTCTATGTTGAATTGTTTTATCCATGGGATGCGCTCAACCATCTGCAGCTCTGCAACGGTTGAATCAAAATTAAACCAGAGATAAAGACTTATTAGGAAAGTAATGCCGCTGCTGAAAATTGCACTAACACGAGCTGGTATGCCGTTAGCTTCTTCCCTGAAGATTCCTACCAGCGCAATACCCAGTAATGGAGAAAAGATAATTATCGAAAGAATTGGGAATGTGGAAATGATCACCTGATATTTTTGGAGAAAATTAAGGAGCTATTCCAGATCAAAGCATGTATCTGCACATACTTTTTTACAGGATGATTTATGTAAGAATTTAAAATGATAAAACCTTTTAAATAATTAATTATGCATATAAAACTAAGAGAATTAAGTACTTAAAGCAAGTTCAATCTTAAGCCATATACCACTTGCATTCCTGAACAATACTACTTCATTTTAGCAAACGAGATAACAATGGCCTCAACAGTTCACTGACAGTTCTATTTTCATTGAATCTCATTTCTAGGCCAAACAGCATGTCCAATGGATGTATTCCTTCACCTGACTCATCCACGCAGCGTCCGCTTGTAAAAGCACTGGTATTTGACTTATGAACAATTTCATTATCCAGAAGATTAAGTTTTAGCCACTTTTGTTTAAAACCAGCAAGATACTCAACTTGTTCAAAACTTCCGAAACAAACAAATCCGTTTACAAAACTCAAAGCAGTAAATCCAATAAACAACCCGGGACAAAGAGTCCCGGACTTAATTTCATTGATGAGATTTCCCTGAGTCAGCTTCAGCCTATAATTTTGACTATGAAGTTCATCTCCATTTACCACAACTGACTCCTGCCGCATTTTATTTTTATATTTAACATTTACTGTGAATAATGGAGTATCTGAAGGAAAGAGAGCAAATACTGAATTACGAACTGTATTATCAAAAAATAGCTTATAAATCGGGTGACTTGAGTTTGAAATTACCAGCTCCAAATAATTGCTAATAACCTCGTTAAGGTCAAAATAGATAATGGGCGTGGAAGGAAAAATATTCCTAAGCTGGTTTGTGCAAAAATTAGATGCCCATTTCGTAAAATCGTCACCAGTTTTTGCCTTGGGAGAAATTCCCAGAATTGGTTCAGAAAAATAGGTCATAAGCTCAGCCATTTTTTCTGGGATCTGGCTTTTAAAAACCCTGACATCTCTCATCTTTCCTGGAATTAAAGAAATGCGTCGGTCTGAAGAATCTCGGACACGATCGTTATCGGCGCGTTTTAACTCAGCGAACCCTGGTGCATGCACGGATACTACTGAATCCAAATCAATTCGGTTACTGAAATTGAGACAACCGGACCATGCTGCATTTGCAAAAGGAACTCCTGAATAAGATCCAACGAAATAAGTTTTTCCCGGAGGTATTCCAAGCAATGCCAAATGATGCAAAGCCAGGAAAGTTGGACCTTCAGAAGTAGTAAGGTGAGTCGCCGTCTGTAGGACGCGAGCGCTTTCTAATTCTGCTGAATAGATTTGTGCCTGCTCTTCACTAAAACCGATCCTGCAAAATTCAGTTTCAAATGCCTGCCGCAATTCTACTTCCATTGAAGGAGGTTCTGAATTTTTTTCC
>Ga0208261_1001056_pt1 | contig 10108 bp, 11 predicted proteins | sample Knorr_S7_td_DCM__FD_185595 | JGI IMG/M metagenome (GOLD analysis project Ga0208261, IMG submission 185595) | Marine microbial communities from Southern Atlantic Ocean transect - Knorr_S7_td_DCM_ad_131m_LV_B (SPAdes) (version 3) | ecosystem: Environmental > Aquatic > Marine > Oceanic | place...
CTATCGAATAGCTCTCCTTAAAGCACGTGGCTTATCAAATATTTCTTTTAAAATAATCGCTTTTTTAACTTTATTATCATCATTTAATAAAGAACTGACTAATTCTGATGTATTTAGGGTATGCTTTTGTTTTATTATATATTCTGGATGCACAGGTTCTGGTGAGTTCTTAGATAAATCACCAAAAACAGCTCTTGAAGTTTCTTCTTTTGCAGATTCAACAGTTATTTCAGGATCAATATATTCTTTTTCTTGAATCTCTACTTCTTCTTCAACCTCATCATCATCTGATACAAGAAATTCTTTACCATAATTTCGTAATTGATCAAAAAAATCATCCATAGTTTCTGGTTCGGTATCAGGATCAGTTTCTACAAAATCATTTTGCTCATATTTAATATCTTCTTGGTCTAATTTTTTACGCGCAAAATTCTGTTGCCTCCTCTTCATTAGAGAAGACAAAAAATATAATACCGCAATAAATAACCAATAAGCTAGACCTTCCATCTAACTATCTTCGGTCCCTGGTTGAGTGGTAGAATCGGATTCTTTACTTCCAGCAATTGAATCTCTCATATCGGTATCTGCTTCAATATTACGCATATTATAATAATCGAAAACACCTAATTTCCCTTCACGAAATGCTTGTGACATTGCCAAAGGGACCTCTGCTTCTGATTCAACTACTTTTGCACGCATTTCTTGCACTCGTGCAATCATTTCTTGTTCTTCTGCAACGGCCATTGCTCGTCTAGTTTCAGCTTTTGCTTGAGCAACTCTTAAATCCGCCTCTGCCTGATCTGCCTGTAGCTGAGCACCTACATTTTTTCCAACATCTAGATCTGCAATATCAATAGATAAAATTTCAAATGCTGTACCAGCATCTAAACCTTTTTGCAAAACAGCTCGAGAAATATTATCTGGATTTTCAAGAACAGATCCATAAGTACTAGAGGATCCAATTGCACTTACAATCCCCTCTCCAACTCTTGCTATAATAGTGTCATCTGTGGCACCACCAACTAAACCTGGTATATTAGTTCTCACAGTTACTCTTGCACGTGCCTTTAATTCGATTCCATCTTTTGCAACAGCCGAAAGATAACCATCTCTAGGAGCATCTATTACTTTGGGGTATACACTAGTTTCTACAGCAGCTTTTACATCTCGACCAGCTAAATCAATTGCTGTTGCAGTTTCAAATGGTAACGGAATATTTGCTTTTGCAGCTGCTATAAGTGCAGATACAACATTTGGAACTGTTCCGCCTGCCAAATAATGTGTTTCAAGCATATCAGTTGATATTGTATTCAAGCCTGATTTATGGCTATTTATAACCCCATCCACAACAAGTCTTGGAGCAATTTTCCTTAGCCTCATTCGTATAAGATCAATAATTGTTATTCGCCCGACCCCTAAACTAACTACAGCTTGTATCCATAGGCCTAATGGTACAAAATAGAAAAATAAAAGGATGAATAATAAAACAAACACTAACATTACATAACTTATCATGATATACTCCTAGTAATTCAATTATTAATTCTAACAACTACTCGGTTGCCATCAACCGATAAAATCTTTATTTCCTGATCTTTATCAACAAACTCACCCTCAGTGACAACAAATATTTTTTCATTATTTACAAGAACCCATCCCGATGGTCTTAAATCAGATGTAGCTACACCGGTCTCACCAATTAGATTTTCTAAGCCTAATGAAGTATTGTATCCTTCTTCACTGCTTTCAATACCTGGTGAAGTTAATTTGATCCAAAATTTTGTTTTTGTCATCATTCTAAAAAGTAAAATTACGGCAATTATTGCACCAATTAATCCAATTGTCAAACCTGTCATAGCAGAATCATATATCTCTTGTGATACAGGTACATCTGGTAGTAATAACATATAAAGTCCCCATAAAATAACACCAATTCCTGCTAATCCTGCAATACCAAAACCTGGGATTAAGAATGCTTCAACCATAAGCAAACTCAAACCAAAGAATACTATAAGTAGATCTGACTTTGTGGCAAGCTTTACAATAACTGAAGCACTTAATGATAGAGTTAGGCATACTGCCCCAAAAGTGCCGGGTATTCCCCACCCTGGACTTTGTAATTCAAAAAGTATTCCTAAAAAACCAAAGGTTGTTAAAAGAGATGCAACTACAGGATTTGTTAAAAAACGCACTAAATTTTCTGACCAATTTTCGTAAAAAGTTTTTACTTCTGCCCCATTTAATTCAAGTAAGTTTAATAATTCATCTAAATCTTCAGCTAATCCATCTGCCATTTTATATTTTAATGCTTGTTCAGTAGTTAAAGTAATAAGCTTTCCTTCTTTTCTTCCTTCAAGATCTGTTACTTCTATTGAATCATCATCAATAATTACATGTGAAAAAGATAAGTCTTCATCTACCATACACTTTGCAATATCAGTATTTCTATTACGATTTTCTGCTGTTGATGCCATTTCTTCTCGCATATAACTAATTACTTTTTCTGAAGCTTTATTGCCTGACATATCTACTGCAGTTGCAGCTCCAATTGTTGCACCGCCAGTCATATATATTTTTTCACATGATAAAGAAATTAACGCACCAGCTGAAATCGCTCTTCTATTAATGAATGCAATAGTTGGTACGTCAGAATCAAGAATAGCGTCTTTTATTTGTGTTGCTGCATCTACACGGCCGCCAAATGTGTCTATATCAAAAATAATAGCCTCTGCTTGATTAGATTCAGCTTCATTAATAATACGTTCAATATAAGTTGGAAGGCCTAAATCAATAACTCCTTGAATAGGAACTCGATAAACTATTGTATCTGAAGAAAATAAACTTTCAACAAATAAAGAATAGAAAATAATAATAAAAATAATATGTTTATTTTTCTTTATCAAAATACCTCGGAAATTAAATATTGACCTTTAAGAAATTACCTTAGATTCAGTTAAAACGTACTACACAATCATTAAATGAAACTTAAATATCGTATAACTTTCAATATTTTAATGTTCTTATCAAATAAGGTAAAAACTTTAAACCCAGACACTCAATTATTTTATGCAAATAAACTTGGCTCTATCTGCTACAGATTTTTTAAAGTAAGGCAGAAAGAAGCCAGAAAGAATATTTCTATAGCATTCCCAAATAAAAGTGATAAGAACAGAGAAATAATTTTAAAAAATACATATAGATTTTTTGTATATAGTTCTATGCAATTTCTATCATTGCCGAATAGTTTAAATAATTCAAATATTTCTGTTAATGGAGAACAATATTTAATACAGGCTCTAAAAGAAAAAAGAGGTGTATTATTAGTCTCTGGTCATTTTGGATTATGGGAACTACTATTAGGATGGTTTGGTATAAATAAATATCCATTATTACTAATAGGTCAGAAACAGAATAATATGGGTGCTGATAAATTTATTAATGTACAAAGGGTAAATAATGGAATAAAAATACTACCGCGAAAATCTTCTCTTGACCTTATGTATAGTGCGTTAAAAAATAATGATATTTTGACTTTAGCAAGCGATCAAGATGCAAAAAAGAGTGGTATATTTATAGATTTTTTTGGGATTAAAGCATCAACACCGAAAGGAGCCGCTTTATTTCACTTGAAATCAAAATCACCAATTATATTTGTTACATGCCATATGGAAAAAATAAATAAGTTTGTTATAAATATATTGCCAGTTAAGACAAATGAAAAATCAGATATTCATTCAATTACAAGATCTTATACTCGTTTATTAGAAGACATTATAATAAAATTTCCTGAACAATATTTTTGGTTTCATAGACGTTGGAAAACTAAACCTTTTTAATTATAAGCAATGATTAAAAATATTCCTCTAGATCATCGAGATATACTTTCTATTTGTAAAATTTGTTTAGATAAAGGGGGAATAATAATATACCCAACTGATACGCTATACGGATTTGGTGTAGATGCTAGGAATGAATCTGCAATAAAGAGATTGAATCATATTAAAGGAAGAAAATCTCCTATAAGCATAGTTATAAACGATTTTGAGCAATTAGTAAGCTTTAAAAATCTATCAAAAAATAATAAGATTTTTGTTCGTAATAATATTAGTAATAAAACAACATTTATTCTTCCAAATAATAACGCTTTTGTACACAAATCTATTATGGGTGATAATCATTCAATAGGTTTTCGTATTCCAAAAAATAAATTTAGCCCAAATTTAGTTTCACATATAGGGTATCCTATAACGTCTTCTAGTGTAAATAGACACGGAAAAAGACCCATGAACAATCCAAAAAAAATAATTGATGAATTTGGTGATGAAGTTGATATTATCATAAATGCAGGAGTATTACCCAATTCAGGTGGCTCAAAAATATATCTTCTAAAAAATAATAAATTTGAAATAGTGCGAAATTGAAAAACACTGTTTTATTGATAATTTATATTTTAACTATTTTATATGCAGATGATAGTTATCCTTTTAAATCTGGTGAAAAATTACATTACGATGTGTCTTTTGCTGGCATTAAAGCAGGGAATGCTTATCTAGAGGTGATAGATAACAACGAAAGTAAAATTAATAATGAAATACATATAAGATTTGTAGCAAAAACATCTTTTCCTTTTAGCTCAGTTTATTTGATCGATGATCAGATTGATACATGGTTAGATATAAATGATTTATACACTAAGAGAATAAAAAGAAGTATAAAACAGGGTAATTATAAAAAAGAATCAGAGACAAAAAATTATTATGAAGAATCTATATCTGTAACAAATAAAGATACTACATTGATCAATGGGTTTCTATTTGATCCGTATTCATTATTTTATTTACTTCGAACAAAGCCGTTAATTCTTGGACAAACAATAAAAATAAACACTTTCAATGGAAAAAAGATTACTCCGATTCAAATAGTAACTAAAGCAGAAGAAACAATAAATACAGTCTTTGGTTCATTTAATTGTCTAGTAATAAAGCCTTTTCGTGAGGGCAGTACTCTATTAAAAAATAAAGGAGATATGATGATATGGTTCAGTAACGATAAAAAAAGGCTTCCTATTCAAATTAAAATAAAATTACAGTACGGATCAATGTTATTAAAAATAAAAGAAATTAATTTGTAAATAATCGGCCAATATCATTAATCATAACTGTTGCCATTAATAATAATAAAAATGCCATACCAATTTGCTGAATAACCATTCTTGTTTTTAAAGTAAACTTTCTTCTTAATATTGACTCAGCTAAAATAATAAAAACATGACCGCCATCTAATCCAGGGACAGGTAAAAAGTTGATAAAGGCTAGATTGCAACTTATGATTGCCATAAACCCAAATAATGAAATCAGTCCTGCTCTGGCAGTTTCTCCTGCAATCTGAGCTATTAATATTGGGCCACCAAGGTCTCCTACTGATGCTTGGCCAGACACTAATAATCTGATTGATAGCACGACTAGTCCAAGCCCTCCTATAGTAGATGTAACACCTAATTGAGATGCTTTTATTATACCAATTGGTTCATAAGTAAACTCTGGGGCAATACCAATCATACCTAGTGTATCCAAATTACCATCTACCGGAAATACTCTATATGTTGTTTTAATATCCTTCGTGTATTGAACTCCATCTCTAACATAAGTTAATTGAATAGGCGTGTTAGGTAACTTTTGAATAGTGCTTGAAAGATCAGTCCATGTATTTATTACATTATCATTAACCTTTATTATTTTATCTCCTGGAAGAAGGTTAGCATCATTTGCAGGTGAATTATCTTCAATAGTAGAAATAATAGGTTGATTATCTGCAGTTGGAATACCTTGATGCCATGCTAAACCAGTAAAGATTATAAAAGCTAATAATATATTCATTATAACACCGGCGCTCATTACCCAAATTTGGGCCCATACTGGTTTACTCATTAGTTCATGTGGCTCATTCTTAACTGTACCATCCATACTTTCATCAATCATTCCTGCTAACTTTACATAACCACCAAGTGGAATAATTGCAAAACAATATTCTGTACCACTTCCTTTTCTTTTAGGGACACTAATATTCCAAGTCTTAATTATCTGCCAGGTAATTTTGTTTAAATCATCCTTTTTATAAAAAAAGAAGTTTACTTCAAAACCATCATCTACAGAGTTTACCGTAAAAAGTCTGGGTGGAAAACCTATTGAAAATCTATCTACTCTTACACCTACCGATCGTGCAGCAAAGAAATGCCCCAACTCATGTACAATAACTATTACACCTAAAACAAATATAAATGCTAAAATTGTAGTCATATATGAAATCCCTTATGTTTTATCTACTTCATTCATTACGAAATCACGTGTCCAAAGTTCCAATTCTAATAATTCTTCTAAACTCGGATTATTTACCAATTTATGTGCATTACATGCCTTCTCAATTATAATTGGTATATCAGTGAATTTAATTCTTTTATTTAAAAAACTATAAACAGCATTATCATTTGCAACATTAAGAACAGCGGGTGCAGATCCGCCAACGCTTAATGATTGATATGCTAAATCTATACATGGAAATCTATCTACATCTTTTTCTTCAAAAGTTAGATTGCCAATTTTAGCTAAGTCGAGTTTTTCCCATTCTGCTAATGCATGTCTTGGATATGTGATGGCATATTGTATAGGAATCTTCATATCTGGGATTCCTAATTGGGCTTTAATAGATCTGTCTTTAAACTCAACCATAGAATGGATAATTGACTGAGGGTGAATCAATATATCTATTTGATTAACCTCAAGATTAAATAACCAACGTGCTTCAATAACCTCTAATCCTTTATTCATCATGGTCGCAGAATCTATAGTTATTTTCTTACCCATACTCCAATTTGGATGATTTAAAGCCTCAGTTAAATTTATTTCAGGAAAAGTTTTAACATCCCTTGTCCTAAAAGGGCCACCACTTCCCGTTAAAATAATTCTGTTTACATCTTTAATATTTTCTCCAACCAAACATTGCCATATCGCAGAATGTTCACTATCTACAGGGTATATTTTTGCTCCAGTTTCATTCATTGTTTTATTGATCAAATCTCCCGCCATAACCATGCTTTCTTTATTACTTAAAGCAACATCTACGCTAGCTTTTAATGCGTTGAGCGTGGGCTCCATTCCAGAAGAGCCAACTAATCCATTCATTGCTAAATCTATATCATCTCTTTTTGAAATTTCTAATAAACCTTCTCTTCCAGAAAGAATTTCAATATTATCTTTTTCTAAAGCATTCTTAACATCGCTTATATTAGAATCATCGACAATAACTATTGCCTTTGGTTGATATTTTTTTGCTTGATCTATAATTAATTTGCTATTCTGAAAAGTAGATAGATATACAACATCAAAGTCTTCTTTTAAAGTATCAATTACACTAAGGGTATTAACACCTATTGAGCCAGTAGAGCCAAGTATAGAAATTTTTCTAGTCATAATTATTCAAAATTCTTTTGAAAGCTTATTGAAAACTGTGGAAAGTTAATATTTAAACGTATTTGAGGAGAAACTTTCCATTCTAAAAATGAATATATCTGGCCAAGTATAAAATAATTATTGGAATCAGAAATATTACTTGGTGCTTCATCATTACTTAAGTTAAAAATCCTACTATTAAATTGATTATTACCAATGCCGATAAAAAATGGTAATAAATTAAATGAAAAAGATCTAACAATAGAAAAATCAAATGTTCTACAGTTAAAATATCTTGGACCATCCATTTTACCTATACTAAGATCTGCAATCCATAAGCTTGGATTATCTTTAACTAACCCTAATGAAAAACCATAACTATAGTAGTTTATAACATCATTATCGCTTGTAAACCCACCAATTTTCCCATTAAGTCTTAAATTATTTGAAATAAGGAAAGAACTATGTAATAATGGTAATCCAACTATTGATTTTTCAACAAATGATTTATCTGTTAAATCATACCCTAAGGGTAATATTATACTTACAGAAACACGTTCGTTTAAATTATTGTTAACGAATTGATGATATCCAAGTGAAAATGATATACTTGTGATTAAGGGCTTAACATAAGAAGAAAAGTTAGATTCTATCTTTGAAATATTATAAGATGGAAATTGTGCAAATAATAATGGCGATATAATGAAAAGCTTTATGAAAATCAATTTCATATAAAATATTAAAAGGGTTAAATAATCCCACGTTCACTATTGTCAATAAAGTTAATAATATTATCAACATCTACATTATTAGATAGTTTTTCTTTCATCTTTTCTAATGCTATTGATCTTGTTAAATCTGATCTAAAATACATTCTATAGGCTTTTTTAATTTTAGATATTGAATCTGAAGAGTAACCTCTTCTTTTTAATCCAATTGAATTTATGCCACCAAATCTTAATGGTTCTCCAACAGCTAAAATATAGGGTGGAACATCTTGGACTGCACGAAATCCACCACCAATAAAAACATGTGATCCAATTTTACAAAATTGATGCACTAGAACTCCTCCACCCAATGAAGCATATTCTTGAATCTCAACATGGCCTCCAAGTGTAGACATGTTTGCCATAATAACATTATCTTTTACTATACAATCATGAGCAATATGAACTGCTGCCATTAATAGCACATTATTTCCTACTGTTGTTTTACCAAGCGCAGATGTACCACGATTAATAGTAACATTTTCACGTATTATAGTATTATTCCCTATTATTGTTTCGGTTTCCTCGCCTGTAAACTTTAAATCTTGTGGGATTTCTCCAATACTACAATTATGAAAAATTTTACTATTACTACCAACCGTTGTTCCGCTACATATTGTTGTATTATTGCCAATTGTTGTATTATTGCCAATTGATACTCCATCTTCTATTATAGAAAATGGACCAACTTTAACATTTTTTCCTATATTAACGTTTTCATTAATAATGGATGCGGGATGTACTAGGCTTGAAATTCTACGATCCTGCTCTATTAACAATATTTGCCATTAAATTAGCTTCAGCAACTAACTTATCATCTACAAAAGCTTTTCCTATGAGCTTAACTGCACCTAAACGAATTTTTGCAAGTTCCATTTTTATTTTTACTTGGTCTCCAGGCACTATAGGTATTCGAAACTTTGAATGAGTTATCGATGAAAATAACATATTTTTTTTCAAGGGGTCAGACACACTATTTAATACAAGAAATGCTCCAGCCTGCGCCATGCTTTCTAAAATTAAAACTGCAGGCATTATTGGTTGAGATGGAAAATGACCAGCAAAGTATGGTTCGTTTATAGTTACATTTTTTATTGCTGTAAGAGATTTTCCATGTTCAATCTCTATTATCCGATCGATTAAAACCATAGGATATCTGTGAGGTAAAAGTTCCAAGATATCTTGAATACTAAATTGTGACTTTTTTTTCAAAATCTAAGGAATATTATTTTCTAACTGCTCTTTATACTCTTTTTTTATCATTTTAACAAACTCAACATTACTCTCATGGCCACTTCTTGCAGCAGTTACATGACCTTTGATTGAAATTCCAAGCAAAGCTAAATCTCCAATTAAATCAAGTGTCTTATGTCTCACAGGTTCATTATGAAAACGTAAAACTTTACCATTCAAAATTCCATTTGTCCCTTGAATAACTTTATCTTTAATTCCAAATAATTTCCGTAAATGATTAATTTCTCCATTCTCAATTCTTCTATCAAGTATTACCACTGCATTCGATAGACTTCCACCTTTTATCAATCCTTTTTCTCTAAGCTCTTCTACCTCACTTAAAAAACAAAAAGTTCTTGCAGGAGCAACATCTCTAGCAAAATCTTCTTCCATATTATAAATTGCTTCGTATTGTGTTCCAAGCGCTGGTAAAGGATATTCAACCAGAAAAGTAACCCGAAATCTATCTGCAGGAACTACATGAATATCTATTTCTTTCTTTAGATCTGAATACACTACAGGCTTACTAATATCTAATACATGCCTATCTTTTTTTTGTTCAATAAAATTTACCGATCCTAAAGCATCTACAAAATCTTTAGCACTTCCATCCATAACTGGAGCTTCTTTTGCTGTTAATTCAATAAGAACATTATCTAATCG
>Ga0208261_1001057_pt1 | contig 10107 bp, 10 predicted proteins | sample Knorr_S7_td_DCM__FD_185595 | JGI IMG/M metagenome (GOLD analysis project Ga0208261, IMG submission 185595) | Marine microbial communities from Southern Atlantic Ocean transect - Knorr_S7_td_DCM_ad_131m_LV_B (SPAdes) (version 3) | ecosystem: Environmental > Aquatic > Marine > Oceanic | place...
CATATTGCAATTTCAAAAGCATAAAAATCATTACATGAAAAATAAAAATCAATAAATCCAGAAAATTTATTGTTTTTAAAAAAAATATTATCACTAAATAAATCTGCATGAATAATTCCAGTAGGTAAATTCTTTGGCCACTCTTTTTCAATACTTATTAAATTTGCCTCTATTAACTTTGGTAAATCTAAATGAATTTTACTACATTTATCTTTTACTTGTGAAAATATATTTCTCCAAGATTTTACTGATAGATCATTTTTTCTTTCTATTTTAAAATTTTTTGTAATTTTATGCAATTTAGCAATTTGGTTTCCAACAATTTTACACTCCGATGGAGATAGATTGCTTTTTGACCTGCCATCTAAAAAACTTACAATCATAAACTTTTTGTTATTAATATCTGATATGTAATTATTATCTTTGTTTGATATTGGCTTTGGACACATAAAACCATTTTTACTGAGTTCAAACATCAAATTTGAAAAAAAAGGTAAATCCGTCTCTTTAACCCTTCTTTCATAAATTGTTAAAACATATTTGCCTTTTTCAGTTTCAACAGAGTAATTAGTATTTTCAATACCTTCTTTTATTCCTTCAAATCTTTTCAGTTTTCCTAATTTATAATTTGATAAAATATTTTCTATCTCTTTACCGTCTAATTTTGTATATACAGCCATTTAATTCAATTCTTTAGGGAGTTTAAATACAACTTTCTCATTAGCTGTCACAATTTCTTCGATTGATACATTCATATTTTTTTTAATTTCAGCTATAAAGTTTTGAACTAATTCCTCAGGTGCTGAAGCACCAGACGACAACCCGATGGTCTTACAATTTTTTATCTTTTCTATAGGGGCTTTTTTGCCATAAAAAATTAACTCTGATTTTTCACAACCAGATTTTTTTGCTACCTCAACTAATCTTGCTGAATTAGAAGAATTTCTGCTACCTATTACGAAAAACATTTCACAATTTGGAGCAATTTTTTTAACAGCAGTTTGTCTGTTTGTAGTAGCATAACATATGTCTTCTTTTATTGGTCCTTTAATTTTTGGAAACTTTTGTTTTAAAGCATCAATAATTTCTTTTGTATCATCGACCGACAATGTTGTTTGAGTTACATAAGCAACTGGTTTTGAAAAATTTAAATTTTTTATGTCCTCAAGAGTTTCTATAAGTTTTATAGAGCCGTGGGGCAATTGCCCCATCGTACCAATTACTTCTGGATGGTTTTTATGACCAATTAAAACTATATCAAAGCCACTTTTAAACAGTTGCTCTGTTTCACGGTGTACTTTTGAAACAAGCGGACAAGTAGCATCAACGTAAAAAATTTTTTTTAGTTTTGCCTCTTCAGGTATTTTTTTTGGAACTCCGTGTGCAGAAAAAATAACTGGTCTAGATAAATCTTTTATTTCAGATATCTCCTCAACAAAAATAGCACCTAAGTTTTTCAAGGACTCGACTACATTTTTATTGTGAACTATCTCATGTCTTACATAGACTGGAGAGCCATACTTATTTAAAGTTTTTTTTACGATCTCTATAGCTCTATCTACGCCAGCACAAAAACCCCTTGGGGCAGCTAAATAAATTTTAATTTCTTTTTTCATTAATTTCCAACAAGTATTCCAGCAATATATGCGGAAATGTTAACGACGCCAAACCAATAAATATCACCTTAATAATCACATCATTTAAACCATAGAATTTTGATAAATAAAAGGTTGCCGTAAAATACAAAAGTGCTGTCACAACAGTTAAAGGTAATGCTTTCTTAATAAAAACTTTCACACCATTTGAGAAGTCATTTTTATCAAGTTCGTTAGATAAAGATATAATATGTCTTATTGAATGAAGAAAACAAAAGTAAACAGTAAAAGCTATAATTGGAGAAAATATATAATTTAAAATTAAAATTGACAACATATCTAAAAATAAAACCTCAAAGTCATCAAATTTATTTCTATAAGCAAAATATATATAGCCAATAAAGCTCAAAAATAAGCAAAAATTAATAATCCAATGTTCTATTTCTAGGAAAGTCAAAAATGCTTTGCTTAACATTAATGTCTCAAAAATTTTTAATGTTTCATCAAAATGAAAAAAAAGTGGAGCAAAAATTATTAATGATCCCTTAATTAAATAGAAAATTTGATCTAAGAAAGAGTTTCCTTTGTGTAAAAATGAAGTATCCTCGAGCCCAAAGTGATAGGAAGCAACAAGCAAAAAGGCTAGCAAAGTGAAAGTGCCATATAAACTCCAAACAAAAATTACTAATACAGAGATAAATATATAAATTATAAAAAAAATTGCTTTATTTTTTATCCTATAAATTTTGAGCAATTTATTAGCCTTATAATTATCTAAAGCACCGTGGGAAATACCTACTGATAAAATAAGAAACAAACAAATAAATAAAGTAATAGTTTCATTAGTAAAAGAAAAAATATTTTTGGTCAAAAGAGTAGTCGCAGATAATACAACTGTGAAAAGTGTAAAATAAAATATATGTTTACCGTAAATTTTTTTGATCATTTTAATTAAAAAGGGATTTTATAAATATCCATTTCGGCATTTTTAAAATTATAGACAAATCATCAATTAAGTTACTTTTATTCGATAAAAATTTTATAGCTTTTAATTCATTTCTATGAAACATTTTATAAAAAATATCTGGCATTTTTTCTGGGTTTTCCATTAAAACATTTAAAAAAATCTTATCTAGTATTTTATATTTCTTTCCTAATTCAAACCTTTTTAAATTTTCAATTTTATCAATATTCATTCTTATATATTTACTATGATCTTGAATATTTAAAAATGTGTATCCAGTGCTTAATCTTGTCATACAGCCTGCCGTTCCTATATTAATTTTATTATTTTTATTTGAATTACTTGGATAAAATAATGGTATTGCACCTTCTTCTTTATAATTTATTTCATATTCAGGATTAAAAAAATTGCTCTTAATATAGCTCTTAATTTGTGAATCATAATCTTTAAGTGAATCGTCATTATTTTTTGAAATCCACGTAGTTTCTATTAAGGCTTTATTTTTAGAAAAAGGTAAAACATAAAAAAAGTGTACATTATTTTTTTGTTCACAGTTGAAATCCATTAAAGCAATAGTTTTATCATTAAAACAATCTTTCTTTGTTGTAATCTCATAACCACAAAAATGTTGCCATAAATGTGAGTCTTGATTTTCAAATTCTGGAACACTATTAAAAACAAAAGAGTTTTTAATATTTAAACCATCAATTTTATTGAAAAAATAAATATTTTTATTTTTTTTTAAATTGTCTGTAATTTTTTTATAAAAAAGACCACTATCTATTGTTTGATATGGATATTTTTGGCATTGATTCACCTGGGTAGGAACAGAACCTTCTAATCTCAAATTAAAATTATTCCAACTTTTTTTAACACAATCTTCAAAATTATGAGAACTGACTTTCCAAAATGACCAGGTTTTATCTCTTACATATTCACTTCTAGGTTCAATGATAGCTAATTTTTTTTGGTTTAATTTGTTATGTAAATTTAATTCATAAGCCAAAGAAAGACCCGCACATCCTCCACCAATTATTACGTAATCAAATTCTCTCATTTAGGCTTATATCCTCACTTATTAAATTATATTCAATTTTCTTTTCATATTCTTTTGGTTTTATAAAAAAAAGTTTTATCAGGTCAAAAAAAGAAAGAATTGTTTGAATTAACTTACCAAAGTCTGAAACATAAATTTTTCCGGCTTTTTGATAATTAGAAATATCCTTTTTTTCTAATATTTTTACACCTATGTGCCGATAAACTCTTCTAGCTACTATTATTGAAAAGCGGCATCTAAGTGGAATATCTTTTATACCTTCAAAAGAACTATCATAAAAAGTATCAGCCTTTAAAATTGTATTTTTTATATTTAAGAAAGTATCTTTAGATTCCTTTATTAAATAGGTTCTATTTTTCTTTTCATCCTCAACTACATCTCTCGCAATGTTTGTTAGCTGCATTGCAATTCCTAAATCAATTGCTCTTTGTAAGGACTCCTTTTTTTTTACCCCAAATATTTTGGCCATCATTAAACCAACTGTTCCCGCAACTCGATAAGAGTAAATCAATAATTCCTTTTCTGTTTTTATTATTACTTCTTTTTTAAGATCAGAACTTACTCCATCAAATAAATCATCAACTATTTTTTTTGAAATATTTCTTTCATTCATTAAGTCCCACATATTTTTTATTACACTGTCACTCTTGTTCTTTTCCTCAAATTTTTTTTTAAATTCTTCAAGTTCTTTTTTTTTTATTTCTAAATCTACATTTTGGTCAGCAATATTATCTATTGTCCTACAAAAATCATATAATACAGAACATTTAAAATAAATTTTTTTTGGTAAAAAAAAACCAGACCAATTAAATGATTTTGCATAAATAGATAAATAATTTTTTGTAGTCATTATAAGATTTTGTCTAAAACTTTGGCTGAAGAAATTACACCTGGCATTCCTGCACCGGGATGTGTCCCGGCACCAACAAAATATAAATTATTAAAAATCTCAGATTGATTATGAAATCTAAAATATGCTGATTGTGAAAACTTTGGTTGTATAGAAAATCCTGAGCCATGTAGTGTAGATAAATCTTTTTCAAAATAATCTGGTGTAAGATAAAAATCACTAACAACATTTTTTTTAATACCAGGTAAAACTGACTTATCCATTTTATCTAAAACTAAATTTTTAAATTTATCGCCTTCATTTGACCAATTAATATTTGATAAATTATTAGGAACTGGAACCAGGACGTAAAAAGCATCTTGACCACTTGGCGCCATATTTGGGTCTGTTGCAGAAGGTCGATGTAAATAATAACTTATATCATCTGATAGAATTTTTTTTTCAAAGATTTTATCTAAATGTTGTTTATAGGATTTTCCAAAATAAATTGTATGATGAGCAACATCTTTATATTGCTTTTTTGATCCAAAATAATAAACAAAAAGTCCCATTGAGTAATCCATTCTTTTTATTTTTTGTTTAAAAATAAAATTATAATTATTTTCAGATTTAATTAAATTTTTGTATACATTCGGTGGATCAGAATTACAAACCACATAATCACAATTAATAATTTTAGAGCTGTTAATTTTTACTGATTTAACTATTTTGTTAGATGAAATTATTTCTGTAACTTCTGCATCTTTAATTATTTTAATACCTTCTTCGTTCATTAATTTTTCCATTGCTTTTACAACACTTCCCGTACCACCCATTGAGTAGTGAATACCCCATTTTTTCTCTAAAAATAAAATAAGAGTATATATTGAAGTAGTTGTGAACGGGTTTCCTCCCACTAGAAGAGGATGCATACTAAAAACTCTTCTTAACTCTTCATTCGAAATATAATTTGAAACCAATCCATAAACAGATTTGTAACTTTTTAAATTTAACAAAGCAGGTATCTGCTTGAGCATAAAAGAAAAGTTGTTAAAAGGTTTATCAGACAATTCGGTAAAACCTTTATCAAAAATTTTTTCAGTAAATTTAACCAAACTTTTATATCCCTTTATGTCCTTTTCAGAAAATTTTCTTATTTCTCTTTCCATTGAATTTTCATGGCCTGAATAATCGAAAGTTCGTCCATCATTAAAAACAAAACGGTACCATAAACTGAGTGGTACTATTTTTACGTAGTCAGAAATTTTTTTATTAAACAATGAAAATAATTCCTCAAAAAGATACGGGGCAGTTATAACTGTTGGTCCACCGTCATAAATAAAGCTACCTTTTTTAAAAACTCTAGCTCTTCCACCTAAGTCAGGATGTTTTTCGACTAGAGTTACATCATAACCTTTTGCTCTTAATCTCAAAGCTGAAGCTAAACCACCAAATCCAGATCCTATAACAATAACTTTTTTTGTCATAAGTTTGGATCTTACGCTAGATTGTTTTGTTTTTTAAAATTTTTTTTGCCTCATCAATGCTTGAAATATAAATTTTATCAAGCTTTTTCTTGTCAATTGAATTTTTTATGATTTTTTCCAGTGAAAGAATAGCTATATCAACAGAAGAATTTTTTAAGTCTTTTATTGTTTGTGTTTTCATTTGCTTAATTTTCTCTTCGGCCAATTTTTTTCTATTTTCAAAAATATTATGAAATTCATTATTTATTTGAATCATATTTTTTTCTGATTCCTCTTGTGCTTTCTTCATTAAAATATTGATTTCTTGTTTTGATTTACTTATTTTGGTTTCATATTCACTTAAAATATTTTTTGCGTCGTCTTTTAATTTTTCAGCATCATCAAGATCTTTTTTAATTTTTTTTATATTTTGATCTAAAGAATCAAAAATTTTTTGAGGTACTTTGAAATAAAATAATACACCTACAAATATAAAGAACGAAACTGCAACCCAAAATGTAGCATCAATACTCATAATTTTAATTTTTATATCCTTTATTAATTTCAGTTACTGTTGCCTTTATACTGCTTTTATTAAGGTCTTCTCCAAAAATATCTTTAATTACGTTTGACACAATTTCTTCAGAAATAGAGATCATTTTTGGTGTAGAGTTAATTTTAAATCTCTGAATTTCTTTCTCGGCATTTTCAATTTCTTTTTGGATTTCTGACTCTATTTGCTTCTTTTTAATTGACAGATCTTCATTCAACTTTTTTCTACTGTCAGAAATAATTTTTTTTGCGTTAGCCTTTGCTTCTATTATAGAAGCATTATATATTTTAAGCTTTTTATCTGCCTCCTCTTTTAGAAGGTTGGCTTCCTCTATGTCTTTTCTTATTTTGTTTTCTCTGGCATCTAAATTACCTTTAATTTTAGGAATAAACATTTTCGCCACTAAAAAATAAATCGAGGAGAAAATTATTGTAAGCCAAAATACCTGCGAGATCCAATATGTTGGATCAAGCTGAGGCATTCCAGCCTCAGCTGCAAATAGATTGTTTACGGACAAAAGTCCTATAGTTATAAAAACTAAAGTTTTATTCATGCCTTTTTTTGCAATTAATTAAAAAGCAAAAAGTATTATTAAAGCTACAACTAGTCCAAATAGTCCAGTTGCTTCAGCTAAAGCAAATCCCAAAAGTAAATTTGGAAATTGTTTTTGCGCAGCTGATGGATTTCTCATGGCACCAGATAGATAATTTCCAAATATCAATCCGATACCAACACCAGCTCCAGCCAAAGCAATTGCGGCTAAACCTGCACCGATCATTTTTGCTGCTTCTAGTTCCATTTTTCCTCCTTTTTTATTGTTAGTGATGTAAATTTAAAGCGTCATTTAAATATATACATGTCAAAATAGCAAACACATATGCTTGTAAAAAAGCTACTAAAATTTCTAATCCAGTCAAAGCAACTGAAAAAGTAAGTGGCAACCAACCAGCTACTAACCCTAAGCTAATTACAAATCCACCAAATACTTTTAACATCGTATGCCCCGCCATCATGTTAGCAAACAATCTTACTGATAAACTAACAGGTCTACTTAAATAAGATATGATTTCTATTATCATTATTATAGGAAGTAAGACTATCGGAACACCGCTAGGGACAAATATTTTTAAATATTTAAATCCATGAATTACAAAACCTAAAATAGTAACACCAATAAAAATAAATAATGCAAAAGCCAAAGTTACAATTATGTGGCTTGTAACTGTAAAAGAATAGGGCAACATACCGACCATGTTGCAGAACAATATAAATATAAATAAACTAAAAATAAAAGGAAAGTATGGCTTTGCTTTTTTTCCGGCAGTATCGCTAATCATTTTTGAAACAAAACTGTACAATATTTCTGATATTAACTGAACTTTATTTGGAATAATTTTTTTCTCTTTTGTTCCAAATAATAAAAAAAGTAAAATTAATGTTGCGCTTATCAACATAAAAAGACTTGCATTTGTAAAAGATAAATCCACACCATTTATTTTAATTTCTGGACCAATTTTATATACGCTAAATTGATGCATTGGATTAGACGCCATTATTTTACTCCTGTTTTTTTTGCATTCTCTTAGCAGCTTTTATTACATTTAAAATTCCAGCCACTGAACCTAAAATAAAGAAAACAATTATTAATAATGGTTTAGTACCAAACCAATTATCTAAAATAAACCCAATAATTCCACCAACTGCAACTGCGGCAACAAGCTCGGTTCCAAGTTTAAAAGCATTTCCAAGAAAAAGACCTTTTCCATCACTGCTTTCAGTTTTTTTATTTTGCAATTTAGACTTTGCAATTTTAAGGCGAGTTTCTAAATCTTCAGTTTCTTTCATTAAATTATTAAGCGACTAATTCTTCTGCTTTTTCTAAGTTTACCGCAACTAACTTGCTAATTCCTTTTTCAGGCATTGTAACACCGTACAATCTATTCATCTTAGACATGGTTAGAGCATGGTGAGTTATAATTATAAATTTAGTTTTTGTCATAGAATTTAGTTCTTCTAAAAGAGAGCAAAAACGGGTTACATTTGCATCATCTAATGGAGCATCGACCTCATCTAAAACACAAATTGGAGACGGGTTTGTTAAAAAAATAGCAAAAATTAGCGATAGAGCTGTCAAAGCCTGCTCTCCTCCCGATAAAAGAGTAATTGATTGTAATCTTTTACCTGGCGGTGAAACAAGCATTTCAAGTCCAGCTTCGAGTGGGTCGTCAGAGTCTACAAGTTCTAATTTAGCATTTCCTCCATTAAATAATTTTACATAAACCTCATTAAATTTTTTATTTACTTTAGAAAACGCGTCTAACAGTCTTTCACGACCCTTTTGATTTAGCTCATTAATACTGGATTTTAATTTAATAATTGCAGACACTAAATCGGCTCTATCATCTTCCATTTTTTTTATTGTAGTTTTAAATTTTTCAGTTTCTAAATCCGCTCTCAGGTTTACAGATCCCAAAGCTTCTCTGTCTTTCTTCATTTGTATTAATTTTTCCTCTTGTTCATTAGCGGAAGGTAGATTTTCTGGGTTATCGAAACCAGAAAATGAAAGTAAATTATTAATGTTTTCAATTTTTAATTCTTTTTTAATAACATAAATTAAATCCATTTTTCGTTGATCAATACCTTCCACTGTAGCTTCAGATCTTGCCTTATTTTCTCTTAATACTGCGAATTTTTCTTGTATAGATTTTAAATTTTCATTTACAGCACCAAATTTCTCTTCTGCATTTTTTATTTGAATCTCCAATTCTTCATTTTGTTTTTTTGTATTTTCTAAATTTTGAAGATTTTGCCCTTTACTAACAGCAATCTTTTCAGGATTTTTTTGATTTTCTTCTAATTCTAAAGTTACTTTCTTTTTTCTTTCAGATAATTCCAAAATCATCTTTTCAGAGTTTAATTTAAGATCTTTCCAATTTTCTAGTTCCTGATCTATATTTTTAATTCTTTCTTTTCTTTTTATGGAATCGCTTTTTATTGTTTCATTTTTACCAAAATATATAGCATACTCCTCTTGGCTAGCAGTAATTTTATTCACTAACATTTTTAGTTCTTCAAAAATATCTTTGGTAAGTTTTCTGTCAGTATCAATATAGGTTTCTATTTCACTGATTAAATTATTAAGTTTTGATAGTAATTCTTTTAATTTACTATTTGAAAAATCTAAATCACTTTTAGAACGAGCCTCTGTTTCAAAAAGTTCTTTTTCGGTTTTAAGCAATTCATTTTTTTCCTCTAAAATTCTTTTTTCATTTAGAGAAGCATCTAATGATATGCTTTTCTCTCTTTCTAAATCTGAGTCTATTGTCTTAATATTATTAATTAGCTTATTGTTTAAATCTTTAACTCTTTTTTCCTCTTGCTCTAGGTTTGTAACTTCTAAGTTTATTTTTTGAAGTCTAGAAATATTTTCAATTTTTTTATCTTTTAGTGGTTGCAGTTTTTTGTCTTCTTCTTCAATTAATTTATTATTATGCTCTATTTCTCTTTTGATAGATTTTATTTCAGAGTCTATATCGATTGATTTTTCTTTAATGCTATTTTTTTCTTTTTCTATTTCTTGAATTTTAAGATAATACAATCCTGCTTCTACAGTTTTTATTTTTTGAGAAATCTCCCTGTACCA
>Ga0208261_1001059_pt1 | contig 10098 bp, 12 predicted proteins | sample Knorr_S7_td_DCM__FD_185595 | JGI IMG/M metagenome (GOLD analysis project Ga0208261, IMG submission 185595) | Marine microbial communities from Southern Atlantic Ocean transect - Knorr_S7_td_DCM_ad_131m_LV_B (SPAdes) (version 3) | ecosystem: Environmental > Aquatic > Marine > Oceanic | place...
TATCATCTTCGAGTAGAAATTGTTGAAATTGGGTATATAGGTTTAAAGAATCTTCAATCGAATGATCTTTAGAATTCTTATTAATATAAGGATCTGATTTGGAAGAAATTTTCACATTATTTGATTCAATTTTTTTTAGTCTTTCTAATAAATGATGAGGTACGTTTCCATCTGGACTTATTTCCATCAACTCTCGAAAAAGTTGTTCAGGGTTGGTTTCGATTTCAACTGGGTGTAACTTTTGTTTATTTGTTTCTTTTTGATTTTTTAATTCATTTGATTGAGGTTTTGAAATCTGTTTAGGAAGTTTCCGTCCTAGTTCTTTTAGGCGTTCAAGACTATGGTTATCAAAAGTCATTTTAGAAAATGTATATTGATTGAGGATCTTTTTGTGAGTATATTTTAAATAATTTATTTTTATTTGAGTGAAATATGTGATCGTTTCTAATGTGGTTTGGAGATTGTGCGTATGGGTGTAACCACTTTGAATGATTTTAGGCATATTCCTAGAAAACGATTTGGACAACATTGGTTGAAAGATCAGAGTGTATTAGATCAAATAATTAAGGCTGCCGAATTGAATTCTGAAGATTGCGTATTAGAAGTTGGTCCAGGTAAAGGTGCTTTAACTGAAAAATTAATTGAATCTCATGCAAGATTCATCCAAGCAATTGAGCTAGATAGAGATTTAGTAGTTGGTTTAAAAAAACGCTTTAATAATCAAAACAAATTTAGTTTGAGAGAGGGAGATGTTCTATCTGCTCCACTGGAGGCTGAAAATGGACTGACTATTAATAAAGTTGTAGCTAATATTCCTTACAACATAACGGGTCCACTATTAAAAAGATTGATAGGTGAATTAAGAAAAGCACCTGAAAATAGATTTGAAACTTTAGTTTTACTTATGCAAAAAGAAGTTGCACAAAGACTTATTGCTCTACCTGGAACTAGTAATTTTAGTGCTTTGAGTGTACGGATTCAGCTTTTAGCAAAATGTCAGGACGTATGCGATGTTCCTGCTAAATGTTTTAAACCTGCACCTAAGGTGGATTCCAAAGTCGTCATAATTAAGCCCTTTGTATCTTGTGAGCCAGATTTTTATGAGATAGGGAATTTATTAGAGAAACTTTTGAAACATGCTTTTGCTGGTAGAAGAAAGAAATTACGAAACACGATTGGAAGTTTTGTTACTTCTAACGATCAGATAAAGGAATTTTTCGCCTATAGAGGTATTAGTCTTGATCAAAGACCACAGGAAATTTCACCTTCCAATTGGTTCTCCTTGGCAAAAGCTTTAAAAGAAACTTGTGTTATTGAAAATGGACTTTTCCAAAGCAAATGACAATTTTCTTATTGCAGAAGCACATGCAAAAATTAATCTACATTTAGAGGTTTTAGGTATTAGGAAAGATGGCTTTCATGAATTAGCAATGGTCATGCAAAGTATTAACTTAAGTGATCAATTGAAGATGATAAAAAGCTCAGATAATAATATTACTCTTAAATCTAATAATAATGAGATTAGTAATGGAGAGGACAATCTGATAATAAAGGCTGCAAAGCTGTTGAGAAATAAAGTAGGAAATACACAACTAGGTGCTGATATTGAACTTGAAAAAAACATCCCTATAGGAGCAGGGTTGGCAGGTGGATCTGCAGATGCAGCTGCAACCCTGGTTGGATTAAATAAACTCTGGAAGTTAAATCTGGAGATTAAGGAATTAGAGAAGTTATCAGAAGAAATTGGATCAGATATACCTTTTTGTATTTCTGGAGGAAGGCAATTATGTTTTGGTCGAGGAGAAATTTTAGAAAAGCTAAAATTTGATCAGTTTGGATTGGGTCTTATTTTGGTTAAAGACCCTTCAATACAAGTTTCTACACCAATTGCATATAGAAAATATAAAGAACAGTTTGGTAATACCTATCTTGAAGATGATAAGGATTTTCAAATCAAGAGAAATATTCTTAGAACTAATAACTGGTCTGATATGTATCTATTAAATAATCGAACAGAAATACAAAATGATTTACAAAAAACTGTTTGCCCAATGGCTCCAGAGGTTGGGAAATCTTTAAAAATCTTATCTGATTTACCAGGTTCTCTTCTCGTTTCGATGAGTGGTTCTGGACCAAGCTGTTTTGCCTTGTTTCAAAATTATGATGAAGCAAATAAAGTACTAAATGAACATGTTAATGAATTTGAAATAGCTGGTTTATCAGCTTGGGCATGTTCAATGATGTCTAATGGAGTTCAATTAAGAAATGAATGCACCTAGTAATGGGTTTAAAAAAGAATCGGATGAATTAGTTAGCTCATCAAGTCCTTTAGATGCTCCTAGTTCTGAACCTAAGAAAGGTCCCTTAAGCTTTCTTTCAGGTTCTATCACCAGTTTATCTTTTGGCCTTTTAAGCCTTTTTATCAGTAAAAAAATAGTTTTATATTTTTCAATCCATACTCCTAATTATTCATCACCAATTGCCCAGAGTATTGCTTCCGGTTTTAAAACACTAATTATTGGAATTAGCTTTCTAGCAACCTTTACGTTTGGTTTTATTGGATTGGGTTTGTTTTTAGTATTTATCCGTACTTTAATAGAAGGCAATAAGGAAAAAAAAGACTAGTATTTAACTATTAAATTGTCATATTTATTTCTTTCTATGACTCTTCATGATTTAGGACTTCTGGTTTTACTACTCTCTCCTGGGATGTTGCTTTCCGTATTGCTGTTATCTACTTTTGCGGCAGGTGGGTAATTTGGCACTGTTTGAGATAGTTTGGAATAACAAACCGGTAATCCGGACGATCTGTTATTGCTGTGAAAGGGACTCTTTTATTTAATGCTCTTCGTGAAGCAATTGATGAAGAAATGGACAGAGATCCAATGGTCTGCGTAATGGGTGAGGATGTTGGACAATATGGCGGGTCTTATAAAGTTACTAAAGATTTATATGAAAAATATGGAGAGTTCAGAGTATTAGATACACCAATTGCTGAAAATAGTTTTACTGGTATGGCTGTTGGCGCTGCCATGACTGGTTTACGACCAATTGTGGAAGGTATGAATATGGGTTTTTTATTGCTTGCTTTTAATCAAATTTCCAACAATATGGGAATGCTGAGATACACGAGCGGCGGAAATTTTACTATTCCAACAGTTGTTAGAGGCCCTGGTGGCGTTGGGAGGCAATTAGGCGCTGAGCACAGTCAAAGACTTGAAGCCTATTTTCATGCAGTACCTGGTATAAAAATTGTGGCGTGTAGTACCCCTACAAATGCTAAAGGTCTAATGAAAGCTGCTATTCGAGATAATAATCCTGTTCTTTTCTTTGAACATGTACTTCTTTATAACCTTACAGAAGAACTGCCTGAGGGTGATTATGTCTGCGCCCTAGATCAAGCCGATCTTGTAAAGCAAGGAAGTGACATTACCATTTTGACTTATTCAAGAATGCGTCACCACTGTTTAAAGGCAGTCGAGCTTCTTGAAGAAAAAGGAATTGATGTTGAATTGATTGATTTAATAAGTCTTAAGCCCTTTGATATGGAAACAATTTCTAAATCTATTAATAAAACCCATAGAGTAATTATTGTTGAAGAATGTATGAAAACAGGAGGTATTGCAGCTGAATTAATGTCTTTAATTACTGAGAATTGCTTTAATGACTTAGATGCTCCTCCTGTACGTTTAAGTAGTCAGGATATTCCTACTCCATATAATGGGAACTTAGAAAATCTTACAATTATTCAACCCCATCAGATAGTAGATGCTGCTGAAAAAATTATTAATAATGGCGGAGTAGATTAATAATGGGAAGAAAGAATTATTGGTTTCTTTTCATAATCATTTTTGCTGTATTAAGTATTTTTATATGCACTAAGATACCGTTCCAATTAGGATTGGATCTACGCGGAGGCAGTCAACTAACTCTAGAGGTTCAACCTACTCAGGAAATCACAAAGATCACCTCCAATGAAATTGAAGGAGTTAAGGCTGTTCTTGATAAAAGGGTCAACGGATTAGGTGTTTCTGATTCTCAACTTCAAACGGTAGGAACAAATCAATTGTTATTGGAACTTCCTGGTGAGCAAGATCCATCTGGTGCAGCTAAAGTATTAGGAGAAACTGCTCTATTAGAATTCAGAATTCAGAAGAATGGAACAGAAGCTCAATTAAGAGATTTACAAACTCAACGAAATAGCGTTGAATCTATTATTAAATTATTAGAAGAGAATAATAATTCCGCTCAATTGATAAAAGAGATCAATATCAATAACGAAATTAATAAGTTATTCGAAAAATATAATATTCAATCCAAACAAATATTAGATTCTGAAGAATTTAAACTACTTAGAAATAAAATTAATACTGAAATAGCAACTTTATTTGAGCCAACATCATTAACTGGTAAGTATTTAACAAATGCAGGCAGACGTCAAGATCAAAATACAAACAATTGGGAAGTTACTCTAACTTTTAATAGTGAGGGAGGCGAAAAATTTGCAGATATAACAAAATCTATTGCTGGGACTTCTCGTTTACTTGGAATTGTTATTGATGGGAATTCATATAGCGAGGCAAGCGTTGGAAAGCAATTTGAAAGTGCAGGAATAACTGGTGGTGCAGCAACAATTAGCGGTAATTTTACTTCTGATGATGCTAGAAATCTAGAAGTACAATTAAGGGGAGGTGCTTTACCCTTACCTATAGATATTATTCAAATCAGAACTATTGGACCTTCTCTAGGAACTCAAAATATACGTATCAGTCTTATCGCTGCTTTAACAGGCTTGTTTTTTGTGGGTATATTCATGATATTTATATATAAATTAGCTGGATTTGTTGCTGTCCTAGCATTATCTTTTTATTCATTATTTACTCTTTCTATATATGCACTACTCCCTGTGACTCTTACTCTTCCAGGTATCGCCGGTTTTATATTAAGTATAGGTATGGCTGTTGATGCTAATGTTCTTATTTTTGAACGACTGAAAGAGGAATTACGTAATAGCAATACACTAATTCGTTCAATAGATGCAAGTTTTAAAAATGCATTTTCATCTATTATTGATGGACACTTAACTACTTTAATAAGTTGCATAACTTTATTTTATTTGGGCACAGGTTTTGTTAAAGGTTTTGCAGCTACATTAGGAATAGGTGTTGTATTGAGTTTATTTACCGCCTTAACATGTACAAAGGCAATATTAAAGTTTCTTATGAGTTATCAGGGGCTTAGAAAAATTTCTAATTTTATTAATCCCAAACAGATTCCTAACGCATCTATCAATCCTCAGCAGTAACTAATTAACATCAATTAAATTATGAAATCTAATTTAAATGTTCAACTCTACAAAAATCGAAAAGTTGTTTGGCTTGTTTCATTTTCATTATCAATAATTTCCATAATTGGCATGCTTCTATGCTATAGAAGCTCTACTATTAATGCACCTTTAAACCTTGGTTTGGATTATACTGGGGGTACGCAAATTACTTTAGAGAGACAATGTAATAATATTTGTATTGAATTAAATACTAGTGATATATCTAATAAAATTATAGCTTTAAAAAATTCAGACAAAAACTTTAATTTAAATACTTCTCCTAATTTATCCAGATCACAAATTCAATTACTAGATAATTCAAAATTAATATCTATTAGACTTCCCTTTCTATCTGCTGAGCAGTCGGAATCTGTAGTATCTGAGGTTAAGAAATCTTTTGGTCCCTTTATAAATGAAAATACTTCAGTGGAAATAATTGGTCCTAGTCTTGGAAAGCAGTTGCTTAAAAGTAGTTTAATATCCCTGCTCTTTGCTTTCCTCGGTATAGCTTTATATATAAATTTCAGATATGATCGGAGATACTCATTTTTAGCTTTATTTGCACTTCTTCATGATGTACTTATTGTTTGTGGAGTCTTTTCTTGGTTAGGATATATTTATAATGTTGAGGTTGATTCCTTATTTGCTGTTTCACTTTTAACCATTGCAGGTTATTCAGTAAATAATACGGTTGTGGTCTTTGATCGTATAAGAGAGAAATGCTTAATAGATAAACAGTTGAGTTTTAAATATCAAATTGATAATGCTGTTGGTGCAACTTTAACGAGAACCTTATATACAAGTTTTACAACACTACTTCCATTAATTTGTATTTTGATTTGGGGCGGCTCATCTTTATATTGGTTTGCTTTTGCTTTAGTTATAGGTGTTATTGCTGGTTCTTGGTCAAGTATCGCTTTGGCACCGTCACTTTTATCAATCACAAGCAAGAATTAATTCAATTAATAATTCATGAGTAATTTTAATATATATAGAGTGGTTAATTATTTAAAATACAATTGGATTCCAATTATACTTATTAGTCTTTCTATATATGATTTAAGAATTGATTTACGTCTTTTATTAGATTCTTTTACTTTTTCATCTCTTTTTTATACTATTTCAGAACATCCATTAGCGATAACAGTTTTAATAACAATTCAAACTGTTTTTAAGTCCTTAAAAAAAATATAATCATATAAGAAATTTAGTTTTTATAAATTAAAAAATAATCTTCATATATTTTTATGTAAAAATAATTTTTCATTATATATTACTTTTTTTTCCTTGATGATTTTGGTTCTATAACTACCAAGAGTTCTTCCAATTGAGTCATTAATTTTTTGACCTCTGTAGGTTCTGGGAGTGTTAGTTCTTCTGTTACCCCTAAATGCATTTTTCTCAGTTCAGCTCTTAGAATTTTTAAAGAGGCTTTTACTTCCTCTTTCTTTTCCTTTGCAGTTGCCATCTTTTATAGTTCAAAAAAATATCCCTTATTATACATGATGTTATTAATACATTTTCTTTTTGATTCTCATATCAAATTACTGTGTATATAATTTGATTTAATTGTATAGTCCATTTTATAGGACTTATGAATTTCTATTCATATTAGATCATGCGAAATATTTCTAACAAGGTTATTAATTATACGATCAATAGACTAGAATTTATAAATTTTATCTCAAAGCATAAAAGAATACTTATACCTTCCTTTGTTATTATTTCATATTTATTTTTTTATTTTTTTATTGATTTCTCCACTCAAAGTCTCGTAGCTCATGATGAAGGCCTTTATGCAAGAAGATCTAGGTTGATTCAGGAATCATTTAATTGGTTTTCCTCCCCATTCTCCACCCCTCATCATAAGACACTTGGAAGTTACTGGTTGATTGCCTTATCAATAAGGTTATTTGGTACAAACGAATTTGCTTTAAGACTTCCAAGCCTTGTATGCTCTTTTCTTTGTTTAATTAGTACATATTTTATTGCATTAAAAATTTCAAATAAAAAGGCTGCTTTTATAGCTGTTTTTTCATTGTCTTCAATTCCATTATGGATTCAATATTCTAGATATGCAAGTCCAGATATGCCATTCGTATTGTGTATTCTTTTGGTTATATTATTTTTTCTAAAATTTCTAGAAAGTAAAAGAGAAAGATACAAGTTCTTTTATATTTTAATTTCTGGATTATTTATTTCAACATCATTTTTTATTAGAAGTTATATGATGTTTGTTCCACTTATTGGCCTAATTCCATTTCTAGCTTTTCATTTATTTAGAACAAAAAATTATTATAGGTCATTTTTTATTCTAGGATTTTCTATTGGTAGTATTCCAACTGCTATTAATCTTTTTTATTCCTATAAAAAGTTTGGAATATCTGGAATTTCATCCCTTTTTGATTTTGCAAGAAAGCAAGCTATTGGAGGATTTGATTTTATTAATTTATTACTCACACCTTTAAACTATTTGTATTTAACATTCCCAATAGGGATTTTATTTATTATTCTTTTGTTATTTACTAAATCCAATAATAAAATTAAGTATCCTTTATTAATCTATTTTTATCCATTGGTCTCTTTTGTAATACTTTTATTTATGTCTACTACATATCCGCATTATTATCTATTCCTTCTACCTTCTTTATCACTTTTGTTTTCTGTAAATATTCAATCATATACATATAGATTTTTATTTTCTAAAGAATTAATAAAATATTTATTAATTTCTCTCGTTACAATAATTACTTTAATTCTTGTATTCGTTCCATTTTTTTATAATAAATACTATGTTATTCAAAACGATAATAAATCTATATTTATATATATAATTTCTACGTTTATAATTTTTTCTTTTATATTTTCGCTTAGATATCTTTATGATACAATCTATAGTGAGTTTAATTTAATAAAATTATTATACAACCTTATTATTCCTCAATATATTTCTTTATCCTTATTATACAATTTTGGCGTAATTGGAAATCCAAACCAAAATACAAAGCTTTTTTTAAATGACAAATATGTATCATCAATAATAAGTAATAATACTATTTATCTTTATAATGTTGATAGTAAGATTCAAACGTTGTTATCATATTATTTACCTCATTCTGAAATAATAAAATCGCCTGCAGATATTGAGCATTTAAATTATGTAATTACTTCAGACATAAGTATTTTAAAATATTATGAAGACAAGTCTATTTTTAAATTAATAGATAATATTGATGATCATTTCTTATTGATTAATATTAGTAAATAAAATGATGATTTAATTAGATTTATACTAATATATATAAAATTATTATTAAATATGCTTAGAAATTTATACAAAAAATTCTGGGTACCTGTAATGGGAAGACTTCTTGCTAAATTAATTCCTTTGTTTGAAGGTAAGCCTCCCAATGATTTACCTACATATGATATTGATGGAGATCATAAACGAGAAAAGAATTAATGATTATTTTGGCAACGTTCCTCCATGACAATATCCAACCGCCATAGAATTTATATCCATTTCAACTTTGGAATTATTCACTTTGTTTGTTTTTAGATATTTTGTAGTTTTATCAATACAAGATGCACTTGAGGATGTATACCTTACGATGGGGTATATATAGAATATTCCAGCAATTAATAAAGTAAAATAAAATATAATTTTTTTGTTTCCATTTATAAAATTATATGTTTCTTTTTTCTTTTTTAGATATTTAGATAGCCATGAGTCGGGCAACCCTATCTGTACAAACAAAAGTTCAACCCACCATGGAAGTTTTGTTCGATTTTTATCTGAAGTACTTTTCATAGTGATAGTTAGCTATGATTGCCCTTAAAAAAGTAATTGTTGGGCCATAACACATAGATATTGTAGCAATTAAAATATATCTCATATTTATCAAAATGGAACACTCTTATGTTGGATTTATGAGTATTTACTCTTATTCAATTTTTTACGATTCCTTGCTTCCTTGATTGATTATTAGAATACAGATAGTGTATTATTTTTATGGATCTCAAGAATTCAATGGCAAAAAGAAGACGAAAACTTAGCCCTGAACTGGAGAAAAATATCTCATTGGCAAAGAAACAAATAGAATTGATAACTGCAATAATTCATGACATAGATGAAGAAGATATACTGGAAGAATATAAATCTGCTTTTTTGCCTGTAATGAGTACATATATGTCTCTTGATCAAATGTATAAAGAAGTGGGATTTAATGAAGAAACAACTAATCTTTATAATCTTTATTTATCAAATCTAGAAAAATTTAAAAGCGAATATGAGGTTTAGTTTTATTATTTAAGAATACTAGATTTTTACTTTCTATAAATACTATTAATTATATATAAATTTTCTTTTATATGTTTATAAGTATTTAGCTGTTGTAGAAACAAAAAATTCTGCATTTGTTTTTATAATTATTTTTTCTTTAAAAAATTTAATTTCATTCTTTTCGTTTTAATTTTATATCATATTAGTATGATTATTATATATTCTTTTAATTTTTTTATTGAATAATCATTAATTTATTGTTCTTTTGACTTATTAGTTTTATAGAAAAAATACATTAGGCTCTAAATCTTTTTATAAATATTATAGTTTATTTTTTTTTAATACTTCTCATTTATTCAATTTCTAAATCTGTTTATTTTATTAATTATTCTTTTATTATCAAATTTACTTTTTTCTAGTTAGATTTCATGAATTTAATTTTATAATAAAATTTAGCTTTAATTTTTTTATTGTCATTTTGTTTGTTTAG
>Ga0208261_1001061_pt1 | contig 10093 bp, 10 predicted proteins | sample Knorr_S7_td_DCM__FD_185595 | JGI IMG/M metagenome (GOLD analysis project Ga0208261, IMG submission 185595) | Marine microbial communities from Southern Atlantic Ocean transect - Knorr_S7_td_DCM_ad_131m_LV_B (SPAdes) (version 3) | ecosystem: Environmental > Aquatic > Marine > Oceanic | place...
ACCATATCCATTATCACAACTATCTACAAAACTAAGTGCTGGTGGACTCTTAAATCCAAAACCACTATTAAAAATTGAAGCACCAATAAGTTGACCTGTTGCATTAATAACAGACTTAGCAGTTAGTCCTTTTCCACCACCACCCATAAAGTCTATCTTAGGAGGACCACACTGTAAAATATTAGTATCACAATTTGGTGCTTTTGTTCCAGCAGAACTAGGAAGATTTAATCTTGACAAAGCTGCCTTTGCCATTATTCCTCTCATATCATCAGTGACACCACTAAAAGTTCCATTCCTAGTACTGAAAGTAGTAGGTTGTGGACATTTAATACCATCACATTCAAGGATTTCTTCTGCCATATCAGCAAACATCAATCCTTTATCAAATAGGTCACTAGGCATACCACCTTGACCACCTATAGCTCCACCAGTAATATTTCCTAACGAACCAAACATATCACCCATCTGACTATCTAATATACTACCAACTTGTCCAAACATATCACCTAAGAAATCCTCAACAGCACACTGAGGAATATCTAAAGCTTGTTCAGCTAAATTGGATATACTTTCTCCTAGATAATCAAGCATACCATCTTGTATCTTCTCAAAATTACAGAACATAACATCAATAAGATTTTGAGATGCTTGTCCTGTAGCACCTTGTAGAGTTTTAGGTGTCTTATCTTGTAATTCAGTTTTTAACTTACCTAATGTATCTTGAACTGCAAATGCTCTTGTCCTTCTTATTATAGCTGTAGTTGCATCATGTATTTTACCAGTGACTAATTTAGTCTCTTCTGCCATATTAAATGTTGTTCCAAAAACAGGATCAAGATGTTTATCATAGTCAGCAATAGCTTTAAGAGCTTGAATTTTATCTTTAAACTCGCCCAAAGCTAATTTCATTCTACCAACTTCATTACCTTCACAAGGGACTCTATTTTGTATTTTATTGTCACTTGCCGTAGAAACGGCCTTATCAGCTAATGACTTATATGCATTAGACATTGTTCTCATGACTGGACTCTGGGCCACACTATTTTCATTAATCTGAGTAGGGCCCATCTTTTGAACTACGGCAGGAGGAGTCCAAGGTACAAAATCAACTTGATTCTTTTTATTGAACATTCCTTCAGTAACTTCATCCGCCAAGTATTCCTGTTTATATAAAGTTCCAAATACTATTGGTTGTTGAGCATCTTCACCATCCGCAAAAAATCCAACGACAACTTCACCACCTTGATACTCCATAGTTCTACCCTGTCCACCTGTGGTACTTTCACCAGCAGGAAGAAGAACATGAGCTAAAGGTAAATCTTCATCAGGAAGATCATCAGCATTATCATGGTATCCAACAATACGAACACGACAACGCCAAGTATAAATGTCTTCACCTGTCTTAGTACGATAGGCTTCAGTACAATTATACCACTTCCCCTTTTCTGGATCGGTCACTTGACCAATCCACCATACCATTGGATCTCTTCCGAAAAAATTCTGAGCCATATTACTTAATCGTCATATATTAGACATTCTGGTTCATCAGGATTTTGATCACAAAAAAGTTCAATAGCATTGGGATCATGATGATCTCCCGCTACAATCTCGTCATGATGATGTTCTTCATATTCTATAAGATCATGAAGTTCATCTTCAATATGATGACGAGTTGGTTCAGATATTGTAGGATCTTTTAAAATCTCTTTATCTTTTTGTATGTGCTTTTCTATAGATTCCATATTTTTAAAAGCAATAGTACTTACTATTTAACAGTAAATGTATCACGAATTAGTGATAACTGTGTCAGGGCTTTACCCTCACCAATGACATGTTTTAATCCCTCAATAAGATATACACCACTAGGATCATTACTGTTTTTATCTCCAAGTTTTCTTGGTTGATCTGGATTTTCAGGTTCTGGTATAGGAAACTGAAGTTCAACTGTTTTTCCTGCCCTTAATGTGGGATTAAAAGGAACTACAGCATCAAATGTACTTGAAAACAATAGATTGGTTCTAGCATAAGATTTATTCTGATATTTGGCAAGATCTTGTTGTTTCTCTGTTGCCGATTCATCACCATCAACTTTCTTTGAATCTTTTTGTAAAGCGCCAGTATCAAGTATTCTAAACATTAATTTAGTAGGTTTTTCTTCTAACCCTTTAGGTAAAACTGGTGGTGTTTCTAAACCAAGATCTGCTATTTTAAAATCATCTACTGTCTTTATATGTGTTTCTAAATCAACATAAATTGTCTTATTAGCATACATCCCTCTTCTCAAATCCATAATAGTATCAGTACTAGTATTACCCTTTGCATCAATTAATTTATCAGCAGCCTCATAAGGCAACTCTATTTTAGGAAATATATGACCTTTCTCAGGTTCTACAGATAATAATGTTTGTATTGATTTAAAGTGATAACCATCCAAAGTTTCCCAAAATAAAAATCCAAAACTTTCACCTTCTTCAGCCTCTACAGAAGCTTTAGGTTGCAACCATTGAATTATATCTATAGGTCTTTTAAAATTACCAACAAAAGAATATTTATTTGATGTACTTTCTTCATCTAATGTTTTAGATGTTTGAATACCTTTAACATCTGTAGTCATTATATCCTTAACATGATCTGAAATATTTCCACTAAACTTTTTACTTATCTTTGCAGTCTCATTAACTAAGAGTTCTTCAGGAATACATTCTAAAGTAGCTCCTTGTCCTTGATTATTTGTCTTAACATTTGTAACTCCATTAACAATCATCTTATGTTCTGATGTTATCTCAAAATCCCCCAACTTATCATTACCACTTTTTACTACAAGTTCAATATATTCACCACCAGTAAGACCTTCTCTACTAACAATAGAAGTGGTATCAAAAAAGGTTACAGTAAGAGCTATAGCAGGAGATAAAACACTCTCCATATAGGTAATCAATGGAGCTCCACCTAATATACTATATTCTTCTTTTAAAGAAGAACCTTCACTAGGTTTAAGTACACATTTACTAATGGTAAACGAACGTGGTGTATCTGCCATTTATCCTCTATACCTTACTGTATGATTATTATTTCTAATAACTGGTTGAATGACAAGTTTTCTTTTACTTGTATTCTTATTTAACATAGCAATATTACGTTCATGTTCTATAGCTCTCAAATTACTATTTGTAATAACTTGACCAGATGAATTTGGTATTATCATTTCTGGGCCTTTTTCACCTACAAGATATGGTTGACCAGATCTTATTTCTCCACCTTTTTCTCTACGTTCTGGGTCTGGGATTAAGCTAAAATTGGATTTTTTCTTATTAGGATTACTAGTATCAATTCCTTCAGCTGCTATTCTCATGTCATAAGCATCTGTGCCTGGAATAAATTGATTTATCTCTCTCTGCAAATTATCAGCTTGTTGATCTGATATCTCTTTAAATTTTTCTGGAGTAAGATTATCAAACCCAAACTCCTTCCCTTTCTCTTTCAACGCATCTGCAAACTTAGGATCGCTACCCAGTTCTCCTACCATTCTTGCTTTATCACCTGCAAATTTACCAAAATCAATATTCTGACCATCTGGGGTCATCTTCAATCCTAACGGAAGTTTTGCATTATTTTCTGCATTAAGTTCCTCTTGAGTTTGCATTTTAAATCCACTCTCAAAATCACCTGTAGCACCTGCTACAGTATTAGTGATCCCATAAAATTCCTTCATCTGACTCATCATAACATCAACTAAAGCAGTTATATCTCCTCCTTCCTCACCACCTTCTCCTTCAGGTTGGTTAAAAAAACTATTAGGATTTATTTTAGATTCTTCACTCATAATACTAAACTAAAATCTGACGGGTACTATTAGCTTTCATCATATTAATACATGATATTGTACAAGCTGTTCCATCAGCTGTATCATTGTCAGTACTAAAATCTCCTTTATCAGTCGCCATTTGATTAAGAATGTTAGAAGAAGTATTATCACCTGCAGCTATCTGAATAGGTAATACTTCAGGTGTATCATCTTCTGGTGGTTTAGAAAACTGATTAAAATTAGCACCAGACTGAGAAGGTACAGAACCAATCTTATTTAACTCACCTCGCATATCTGAAACTTTAAGATGTCTATTAAGTAAATTACGATCCCTATGAGTCAACGCATTATATTCCTCATTAGACAATCCACCTTGTAGTTTCGTAAGATCCATTCCTTTATCAGTTAAGTATTTTTCTGTTATACTCTGTTTTTTTCCAGAAGTTTGACCTATATCTGTCTTACTACTTGTACTCTTTCCGCCAGAAATTGCATCAAATTGAAGAAGACCAGCACCTCTCTTATCAAAATCAGTTCTGTCACCTGTAAGTTTATCAGCAAGTCCAGTAATACCTCTCATTAAACCAAATGGTGTATCATCTTGTTTCATAGAAGAATCACCACTCCATTGACCACGACGATCAAAATCAGTTCTACCACTAGTTAACCAATCCCCAGCACCAGCTATATGTCTCATTATGCCTTCTGGCCCCTTTTCACCCTTAAGTACTGCTCTTCTATATCCTCTCTCACCTTTAACACTTAGTTGTCCAATCTTACCATCATCAGACAATGATTTTCCTGTAATCAGTTTACCATCTAATCCAGGCTGGCGTGCTTCAAATGTTTCTTGAGCTTTTTTCTTTCTTGCACTTGTTGATTTTTGAGCATCACTATTTTTCAATATACTACTTAATTTCTCTGCAGAAACACCTTTGACTTCTCCATTAATAACTTGTTCTATAGTTGTCCCTTTTGGTAATTGAGAAAGAATCTGTTCTTTATTTTCTAAAATATCTCTTGTATCTATATCTGAGGTATGCCTAGTCCATTTTTTAGTTTTTTCAATTTTTGTTTCACCATCTTTTGTTGTCGTTGTACTACCTTTTTCTAATTTCTTAAATGAAGTAGTAAGAGTCTCTGGATTTATTTGACCAAATTCATATCCCAATCCTCTCTCCTCGAAAGGACTTTTTTCTTCTTCCTTCTTTTTACCAAAGAAATTGCCAAATAATCCTTTTTCATCTGTGACTTCTTTTGATTCAATAGGTGAGGTTTCATTGTTTTTTATATCATCATGTCTTTCTTCAGGATTTTGATTTGCATAAGCTCTCAATCTTCTAAGAAGCATCCTCCTTTCCCTATCCTCTAAAGCCTCAAATTCCTTTCGTGATAATCCACCCAATGGTTTAGAAAGATCATATGTATTCTTACCAAAATTAAACTCTTTAGATAGTTTAGATGTTTTTTTCACATTCTCTTCAGAAGTTTGATCATCCTTCTTTTTACCAAATAATCCACCAAAGAAACCACCAAATAATCCCTTTTCTTTCTTTTCAATTGTTGGTTTTAAACCACTATCATCTATACCGCTTTCAGGACTAATTGGATCTCCTGTAGAAAAACGTGGATCTCTTAATTTTTCCTCAGACGACATTGACTGGAATTCTTGATAAAGTTCTATAGGAACTTCTTCACCATCGATATATGCTTTTCCAGTCTTCATATCAAAATGATGAGGTTTTACTTTTCGCCTTGTAACAGTTCTCTCACTGGTACTAACTGGTTTTTCTTCCTTCTTTTTACCAAATAAACCATCAAAGAAACCACCAAATAATCCTTTTTCTTTCTTTTCACCTTCTTCACCTTTTGGTTCTAAACCCTTTTCATCTGTGCCTTTTTTTGATTCAATCTTTCCTTTACCTTCATATTTACTATAAATTGCAGTATCTTCATCCCAAAGTTTGTTCCATTCTTCACTTCCCATTTTACCTTCATTTTCAAGACGCTCCATCTCATCTCTTATTTCTTGAACTCTTTCTCTATCTTTATCTGATAAGTCAGAATCTTTAATCCATTCCTTTCCATCATCCTCTGGTGGTGGATCTCCACTTTCTAAAGCATTAACTCTACTTTCTAAACTATCTACCTCAGCCTCTACACCTTTTTCTTTATCTTTCTTTTTACCACCAAACATTTTCCTTAAACCACCACCACCACTCCTACCATCAAAATCAAACAGACCACCTGTTAAAAAATCTGCAGCACCACCAATACCTCTATTAATACCAGCACCCATTCCATGAAGAGCACCAGCACCCATCATACCCCACATCCAAGGGTTAGTCCAAAAATTTCCTTTAGGTTTTTTCTCTGGTTTCTCTCCACCACCAGAACCTTTATCTCCTACACCAAACATTGAAGCAAGACCACCTAAACCTCCAGCAGCTACTCCTCCATCTTCTTTATCTCCTGCTTTTTGTGCAGCATCTTGAGCTATAAAAGCATCATCAGCTGCCTTTTCTGCAGCAGCTTTTTGAGACTGTTCAAATTTAAAGAATACTTCACTTACTTGATCTACTTTACTATCTAAATCATCTATTCTCTTATCCTGACCACGAATATCATCTTCAAGAGATTTAAAATTCTCTTTAAACTCTTCAATTATGTCTTCAAGCTTCTTATCTGTTTCATCAGTCTGTATATCTAAATTACTTACAGTATTGTTTATAAGTCTATCATTTTCATCAGCATCTAATTTATATTTGTCAAAACTCCCAACAAAATCACGAAACTGTGCTCTAACATTAGTAGCAATATCAAAAGCATTTTGGGCTAAAACCTGAACACTAGAAATACCCCCACCTTCTTCAGGTTGGTTAAAAAAACTATTGGTATTAATAGTATCTGCCATTAAATGTGCCCAGCGCCTTTAGCTTGTTGATACTTAAGATTTTCAGTTTCAATATAATCTTTAAGAAGAGCTAAATAAATCTCTCTTTCCCAAGGAATCATATTTTCAATCTCTGTTAATGAGTATTTATGGTATTGCATGAGAGCAAAGTTTATCTTGTAATGAGATTCCAAGCTTTCTCTTGCAATACTTAGCCGAAAAAATCAGAAAGACCTTCCAATGTAACATCACTCTCAACTTTAGTTTCTGGATTAGTCACCTTAAAAGTATGAGAGAGTTTTGGCATAGTAGCAAAAAACTTTTCAACTTCCTTATATTGTTTAGAATTTAACTGTTCAATAAATTCAAGTCGTTCCTTAGCAGTATATTCACTACCTTCCCAAGCATCTTCTTCAGTGAAAATTGTATCTATACAATCTGCAATAAGTTTAAATGTCTTAGTAACAGTCTCTTTTGGATTTTCATCAGTTTTAAAATTAGATTCAATAAATTGATTCAGAGATGGGTACTTCATTCTAAGAGTCATTTTATCATCTAATTTAATATCAGTATTATGATCTTTAGATCTTTTAACTTCAATCTCATCAACATAAACAACAGCTTCAACTTCAGTCTCATTATCATCAGGACAAGTAATCTTCATTTCAATAGATTCACCAACAGACTTAGCACGAATATTCAAAAACAAATATTCAATATCAAAGGTTGGTAGTGCATCAACTTTAATTCCTCTCGTAAGTATACACTTCTTTAATACATCTTTAACCGCAAGTGTAATCTGATTATAATCCTGAGATTCAAGAGCAAGTATTAATAATTTTTCTTCTTTTACTAGAAAAGGTCTATATTTGGTTTTTTTCCCTGTTGAAGGAAGATTCAACTCATAAGTAGGAGTCGCAATTGTTGGTAATGGCATAATAATTTTTTCAGTGATTTATTTAGAAGAGTTTTTGATGATAAAATGGTTACTTAAGTAAGTTACCGAACCAACTACCATCCCATTTTCGTTTTCCACCTCCTCCTCTATTTGAATTAGTAAGGACATTTCTATTTCCTTGTCCTGCTAAGAATGATTTTGCAACATCTTTTGCTCTATTAATAAAGTCTCTTGACGTAGGTGCTACTGATTCCTGACTATCAATAACTGAGAACTTGGTAAAGAATCTATCATAAGCAAGTTGAACAGAAACTTTTACAACAGCACTATTACCATAATTAACTCTCATAGATGTTAAATTGGTAGGAAAAACATTAACAAATTCATATTGACTCATTTTAGATCCAGTTTTAAAATCTCTCTCGTATTTTGTAAGATGAAGTCTTTCTTTATAAGTTTCTGGATAAGCAAAACGACTATAAGCATTCTTTTGTTTATTTGAAGTTTGTAATGGATTAATATATTGCATCCAACTTTCAAAAAGTTCTAATGCAACATGTTCAGAATCCAAATAAAAACTCAAATTAAGAGGTGGAAAGTCTCTATACGTTGGAAATACTTCAGTAATACCTTGATGTTGACCTACTGCATCTGTAGTTTGAAATGATGTGCCAGGTATTTCAGCTTCACTACATAATAACATTAATTTTCTTTTTACGGTAGATCCAGATAATCTTTTAGAACCACTAGCTAAATTTGTAGTTTGTTGACCATATGCAGTTGCTTCTATATTTAACCATTTATTTACATTAGAAGAAAATGAAAAATCAACCTGATAAAAGGTATCTAAAGCTGGTTTAGCTACAGTATCTTTTATAGTCCAAATAGGATCCTGAAATATTTCTTGTCTTTTAGGGAATGACACAATAAATAAAATTAAGTGCTTGTACTATTATATATGAGCTATAAAGGAATATTTAAACCCTCCAACCCCAAAAAATACAAAGGGGATCGCTATAATATTATTTATAGGTCTTTATGGGAACGTAAATTCATGAAATATTGTGATGATACTGAAAACATTCTAGAATGGTCATCAGAAGAATTTTTTATACCATATAGAGACCCCACTGTTAAAAAGGTTAGAAGATATTTTCCAGACTTTTTTATTAAATATAAAGATAAGGATGGAAACATTAGAAGGTCTGTAATTGAAGTCAAACCTAGAAGAGAAACTCTAGAACCAAAAGTGACAAAAGGCAAGTCTAAAAAGACTATTCTAACTGAACAAATAAATTATGTAAGAAATCAAGCTAAATGGAAAGCAGCAAGAGAATTCTGTGATGATAGAAAAATAGAATTTAAGATAATGACCGAAAAAGAATTAGGAATCCGATGAGCATCTTAGAAAACATACTTAATAAAACAGGAGGTGGTTTAACCAATGGTGACTGGTGGAGAAAACAATTGATTAATGAACTTGGTGAACCAGATATAGATGATAGTTTTTCTGATACTGGTGGTTTTAATCCAGGCAAGATGTATTTCTATCAATATGATCCTGTTACGGAAAAATTACCTTATTATGATAAATATCCATTAACATATATTGTTAGAACAGACAATGATGGTTTTCTAGGATGTAACCTTCATTATGTTAAATTGACTGAAAGAGACGAACTTGCAAGAAGTCTACTAAATAATTCTGAACAAGGAAGAATCTCAGTTCCTAGAAGAACACTACATAAATACCTTTACACTGGAATAAGAGGTCAACTCTATCCAATACCAGAAGATGAATGGATTGACGTAGCACAACTACCAACTGAAAGATTTGTAGATATGAGACAAATTCCAGTCTCTAGAAATAGAATTTATAGTAAAAACTAATGCCTAAAAGTAGAGAATATGACGCTATAAGTGGATTTGAAGGCACTAAATATGCTTTCGACTTCACAACTGTTGATGGAAAATTATATTTGCAAGGAATCTGGAAAGATGGAGAACCATTAGATTATACAACTGAAGAGTGGACATCAATAAAGGATTCTGATGAGGCTTTATCAGCTTATAATATTTTTGCACAAGGTATATCTGAGGAGTCTTAATCATGGCAGTATTTGTACCATTATTAGTTCTTGGAACTGCTGGACTAGCCAAATGGATGAATAGTGAAGTCCAAAGAAAAAGAAATAAACAATATATATCACCTCGTGGAAATAGAACCAACACTTTAGGTGGTAAACCAGCTAGAGGATTAGAAGACAGAAGTAGATTTGGTGGAAAAACAGGCAATGTCTTTGCATATCCTATAGACATTGATGTTGATCAAGATCATGTACAAATATCTCAATACAAATATAAAAGGCCAGGAACTGGTGCTGGTGCTCAAGAAGGATCTCATCAAAGAGCGAATGCTTCTGCTCCAGGCGCAAGTACAAGAGGAATGAAATTTGAAGGAACAATAGTACTTCCAATGCCAAAAGTCAGTGAT
>Ga0208261_1001062_pt1 | contig 10090 bp, 8 predicted proteins | sample Knorr_S7_td_DCM__FD_185595 | JGI IMG/M metagenome (GOLD analysis project Ga0208261, IMG submission 185595) | Marine microbial communities from Southern Atlantic Ocean transect - Knorr_S7_td_DCM_ad_131m_LV_B (SPAdes) (version 3) | ecosystem: Environmental > Aquatic > Marine > Oceanic | place...
CTGATATTTTTCCTTTAAATACGCTTTTAGGATAGATATCAGACTCTAGGTAATTCTCATTAAAATGTTCCTGCATTAGAGCATTTTTAAATCTGAATCCTTTTATCGGAACCTGGAAAGCGAAGTCCCCTGTTATTTTATTTAACACACAAGAGACCTGGTTGTTAACTGCCTTTATGTCTTCAATCGGAGTTGAAGAAAAAAAGTTGATCTCCCCATCTCTCGTCAAATACAATTGTTTACCAAAACACCATGAACTGAGAAACATCCAAGTAACAAAAAAGAATAAATTTTTATGATTTACTGACACAGAAGCTCCGAGAAATTTTGAATTATATCGATCTGCTGTTGTGATAATTTTTCAGATCCCAAAGGCATAAATAAAGGATTGGATGGATCCATGTTAATTCTTTGTATCACAGAGCCGTTCATAATACCGTCCACAGTATTATTAAAGTTATCTAATGCCAAACCACCACTTGCTCCAGACTCCGAATGACAGCCAATGCAATGAATAGACATTATCGGTGCAACGGATTCCTCATAAAAGGAAAACACCTCATTACAATCATAACTCACATAGTCTGATTCAATATTTTTTTCGCATCCGATCATGAATACTACAGAGAGAATTATTATTCTATTCATCTTTTTAGCATTTATTTATTTAATTTGATATAGTATAAACGTAATAAATAAACAGGATACTTACCATAATAGTCAACCATGATCAATAAAAAAATAACCTGGTCTTTACTGAGAATTTTAATTCCCTTATTTATTATCGGTGTCACTATCATTTATTTTACTTATAACAAACCACATAAAGACTTTAACAAGACACCTCCGCAGTTTACGATTGAATCAAAAAAATTAATTTCGTTCTATCAGAACAGCTCAGAAGATGCAAATACAAAATATCTTGATAAGATCATTTTGATAACAGGAACGATTACAGACTTTGAAGAAAATATTATCATTTTGGATAATGGTATTGTTTGCACCCTAGACCCCTCTCAAAAAATAGATGATCAAATTTACACGGGAAGTGAGATTTCTATCAAAGGACGCTGTATTGGTTATGATGACTTACTTGAAGAAATAAGAGTTGACCATAGCTTTGTTATCAAACGCTGACTTTTTTGGTCTTTCTCACCCACTCTCTTAGACTTGCTATTTTATTAATATTCACACTACAAACACCAAAAGATCGCTCTATCTTACCATGAATGATGAACAATGTCTCCCAGTGAATGATATCTCCAAACTCAGAAAATACCTTAGGGAATAATACACACTCGTAGATATCAGACTCATCTTCCAAGGTTAGAAACTCCATAGCTTGCTGACTACCTGTTTGTGTTTCTTTCCGTGTGATATATACTCCAATAAGATAAATGGATTTCCCTACATTATCCGGTATATCTTTTGCATAGGCAATACGTTTGCTTAGTAATGGCCGATAGAGTTCTAACGGATGAACACTAACCGGGTAGCCGAACGTATCCAGTTCCATGTGGTATACTTCGTATTCTGTCAGTTTGTCTTTGACAGGTACAGTATTTACTGTGGTATTATTTTTTTCTTCTCTAAGATAAAATTCTGCAACGGTGTATGCAATCTCCCTATGTGTTTTTGATCTACAGATACTACTGAAACACTGTGCATTGGTTAATGCCATCGCATCAGAAAGATCCATATTAACACGAAATAAAAAATCATCTAGAGATTCAAATAGTCCTGATTTTCGTTGCTCCAGAATATTGTCTATTACATTTTTTTTCAACCTTTTAATACTCATAAAACCCATACAAATCTCCTTTTGATTTCCCCGCCATTCATAATGACTATGGTTAACATCTGGTGTCCTGATCATAACTCCCAAACGTCTAGCCTCACTCATGTAGGCATAGGTAGAATAGTATCCTCCTCGATTGGATATAACTGCTGCTAGAAACTCTGCAGTAAAATGTGCTTTGAGATAGGCACAGGTAAACGACAGCATGGCATAAGATGCAGAATGAGGCTTACAAAATGAGTAACCCACAAAAGAGTTTATCATATCCCAGACTTTTTCAACAATTTCAATAGCATATCCTCTATTTATTGACTCAGAAAAAAATTTATTTTTCCAGAACAATATTTTCTTTTCGTCGGAATTACGGCTCATTGTTTTTCTCAACATATCTGACTCAGAGTATCCTAAACCAGCCATTGTCATTGCAGCCATTGAAACTTGTTCCTCATAAACCATAATGCCATACGTTTCACTAAGGAATTTTAGATCCGGGTGAATTAGGCTCCATCTTCTACCATGTATACGTTCTAACATCAAATTAGTAAAACGGTTTGCAGCCGGACGAATGATAGATGAAAAAATAACCATGTGATCAAAATCAACTGACTTGGCTTTTTCCATTAACTGCCTCGTAGCTGGGCTCTCAATGTAAAAAACACCCATTGTTAGCCCCTTCATCATCATCTCCTTTGTCTTTTTATCCTCGACAGACTCAATCTTATGATAGTCTAAATAAGGATTACCCTCAATACTATGATGAAGATTAACCTGTTTGATAGTATCCCTGACTACGGCAAGACTGCGATTGCCTAGAAGATCGATCTTAAGTAGACCAGAGTCCTCTACCTGATCTTTCTCCCACTCAACAATTTGTACTCCTTTTGGCGCCGTTAAAACTGGGACATATTTACGAATCTCGTCTGGTACAATGATCACTCCACCAGGATGTACAGAGGCATGCCTAAATGCGCCAATAACTTTCTCACTATTTTTTAGTACATCTCTAAAATTTTTGTCTAGATCAACTCCAGAAAATCGATTATCATTCTGTATCCATTTTTTCAGATCTTTTTTTTTATTCATCCAGTGTATACGCTTTGTGACGCTTTTGATTTGTTCGTTAGACAGACCATATACTTTGCCCACTTCACGAATCGCAGAACGTGGTTTTAGAAATACCTGGTTAGAGACCATCGCAGTACGGTCGTCACCATATTTCTTAAATACATAGTTAAGTATATTATCTCTCTCATCCCATGGAAAATCTATATCAATATCTGGCATATCGATTCGTTCTGGATGAATAAACCGATCAAAAAAAAGATTGTACTTGATCGGATCAACTTGAGTGATAAACAAGCAATAGCTGACAATAGATGCCGCAGCGGACCCCCTCCCAATAGTAGATCTAGTCTGAGATACAATATCTCGTACAATCAAGAAATATGGAGCAAAACCTTTTTGTATAATGAGATTCATCTCATAATCAATACGTTGTTTTATATCGTCTGTTATCTTCTCATACCTCACCATAGCGCCCTGATAAGCATAATCCCTGAGCTTCTTATTTGACTGGTAGGTATCTTTCAGAGATAGTCCTGGGAAAATTGTATTAACAAAGGACCACTCACGCTTGCATCGTTTCCCTAGATAATGGCTGTTATTGATCGCATCAAGACTGTTGGGAAATAAACGAGCCATAGCAGACTCATTTCTAAACCAATGATCTGCACTTTTGTAGTCTCCATCTTTTAGATGCTTTAAGGTAATATTCTTATTGATCGCCCTTAAAATTTTATGTGTTTCATGATCTTCTGGATCTTGAAAATAGATATCTCCGGTTGCAACAATCTCTAGCTTATATTTCTTTGAGAGTTTTTGTACTGCTCTTTCTTTCATACCCGGACGTAGCTCTATAAATAGCTGAGTGTCAGACATGAAAGAACGTAATTTTTCTAATAAGGATGGATAATATGTTAAAACAAATAGACCATCCGATCTTTGTTTAAGAATATCAGCAACAGAGCGATCAGGGTTGATATAATAATCAGTAATGGATCGACATATATTTTCATAACCGATATGGTTTTCTGCTAAAATAACTACCTCATCAACATTTGTAATAAGGTTTACCCCAGCAATAGGAGCTATGCCTTTGTCCTGCGCAGAGTGAACAAAATGAATGAAACCTCTGACAGTATTAATATCTGTCAGCGCTAGACTTTTAGACTGACATGATTTTGTTAGAGCTATCAACCGACTGATCGATATGGTTCCACTCATTTTCGAATACACAGAGTGAGTATTTAAATGAACAAACATAAATAACAGCGCGTATTCTAAGATGGGTCTAGGTGATGAAAAATATTAGCTGTCTTGATACTTGCTATACCATACTTTTGGCGAACTAATTCTATTGCTGTTGATATTTTCATATCACGTGACTCAGAACTGAAAAATAAATTTTTTTGTTCTGCATATGAGGTAAGCTGGCTCGCATCTAATAAAATAGTTCTCACAGAAACACGTCTATTATTGGCCTTGGCAAATAACTTTTTACACTCTCTGGTAACACAAATATCGTCCGGGGAATATACACGCCCTACCCTGTTAGAGCTGTAGCCATCAACATAGTGAATCTCTAGCTTTATATTTTTTGATATCTGCCCACGATTTCTGAGTTGGAATGCTATTTTTTCTGCTAAATTTTGTACTACGGCGGCTAATACCTCGTTGTCATTTGTATCTTCTGCTAAGATTGTTTGTTCTAGCAAATGATCTCTAAGTATTGGAGGCTTTACCGGTGATGTGTCTCTACCATTTGCCTCATCAATCAGATTTATAGCATATCCTCCAAACAGCGTTTTAAACTCTTCTAAATGGTTCGACATAGACTGGATATGGCAGACCTTATCTATAACTAAAAAATTAAGCATTCTCCATACGGATCTTTGTCTTGTAGTTGGCAATACAGAATAATCTAACGGCTCTAAGAAACATTGTTCATTCCCGGCAGATACCTCATGAATACTACCTGGGATGACATCTGTAATGATCTTACTTACTAGTTTATTAACGCTGATACCTACCACAGAAAATAAACTTGTACGACTCTCGATCTTTTTCAGCACCGATACACCAATGTCTTTGATACAATGTTTTGATGTAGGTATTCCTTTCATATCCATATAGAAACCACTCATTTCACTAGGCTCTACAATTGGAGTAAAATAGGATATAGTTTTATAAACATATTGATTCACCCTTTGGTACAGAGAATGATTATATGGTAAGAGCTGTACCCTGGTGTTCTTTCTTTTCGCCAAGGAAACTTTCATTCCCTTGTATAGTCCCTCTTGCTTGGCCTCAGATGATAAGACCACAATCGTTCCTGTCGATCCAGAAGAAGATATAATAGCAATAGGACGATTTTTAAGGGTCGGGTCGATTACCCTCTCAGCCTGTAGCTCTAGAGATTCTAGATTGAGATAAAAAACATCAGACGCCATTCACAACGTGCACTAGCTGAGGTATTCTCGAAAAGAATACAAAAGCACGCCGTTGATATGAAAGTTGTCTGTTTTTTTAATGGTAATAACCGGAAATTTAGGATTACGAGGGTGTAACTCTATACAGTCTGATTTAGGTACATAACACTTAAGCGTTGCCTCATTATTGATAATAGCCACAACAATCTGCCCTGGTCGTGCGGTGGCTGTTTTCTTGACAACGATATAATCTCCATCTTGGATCTGTTCATCTATCATGGACTGACCCTTGACCTGTAAAACAAAATTATCAGGATGCACAAGAGACGATGGAACCGTAACACTATCCGGCATCTCTAGAGCCTCAATAGGCTCACCCGCCGCAATGAGCCCCAATAACGGCAAACAAGCCTCGGGATGCGTGGCGTGCTCTTGAGTTAGTGTTAACGCTCGTTTGCCGTTAGAGCCTTTTGTTCTGCGTAAATATCCTTCGTTCTCGAGCGCATTAACATACCAGTTCACTGTCCCTAAAGATCTAAAACCAAGCCCGGCCATTATCTCATCATACGTAGGAGCCTCACCCTGAGTTAACGCAAAATTTTTTATAAAACTCAGAAATTTATTTTGCTTTAGGGACAGCGGTCTCATGACGTTAAAAAATATCTCCCAGATTGATCTGCAAATGATCTGCCTGCGTGATCAATATTATTTTCCTTGGTATCATACCCATTCATGCGATTAATTGCACGAAGAACTATCCATGAATTTTTTCTTTGCTTTTTTCTTTTTAATCTAAATATCATAAATACTCGTAAGTTACTCGTAAGTATTTTATAAAAGAAAAGTGTTATAAGTCAACTAGTGATATGATTTAAATGATATTTTTATCTATGAGGCTATCTATCTCGCCATCATCTGGGAACCGACCCAAAGATTTTTTTGAAAAGATAAGGTCGTTATCAAGGGTTATTTCAAAAACACCGCCACTACTAGATATGAGCTCTACATCGATATTATCATACTTAGATTTTAAATAATTCTCCAAACTGGAGGCTTTAGGCAGGTAGTTTCAGGCGCTACAATATTCAATGGATATTTTCATATTTCTCCCTCTTTGTGTACCGCTATATTAATCAATTAACCATCTAGAATCAAAATCTACTATAGGATAAATGAGGCCTTAATTTCCCATCCGATTGAAGTCTTAGTCCGAGATTGACCTCACTATTTTTTTTGTGCAGCTTTGGGATAAGCATCCCAATAGTGCCACCAACAAGATAGCCAGCAGCAACATCCGAAAGGAAATGCTTCCCAGCATCATAGCGATAGTAGGCCGTTAAAGCAGGTACAAATAACGCCCCAAACCATAGATAGGGTGACAACTTGCTACTTGGATTGTAATCATCATGCATAGTAGCTATTAAAAAACATGATACTGCGGATATGGAAGTATGCCCTGAGAAAAAACTTTTCCTATTATCATTTTTTTGTTTGAATTCTGCTGATGCTTTTTTGCCATATAGATAGGGCCTCGGTCTCTGTACCAAAACTTTCGTCAGGTTTGTAATACCGAGGGTCAGAAACAAACTCTCCGCCCACAAAAGATAAAAAGTATGATAATCATCACGAATCCTCTGATCCATCAATAATAATCCAGGCGCAGCAATGCTAGAGTATAATAAAATATCACTCATTTTTATACTCTTCAGGCTCCAATTTTTTATGGCCTTAGAGTCATAGCCAGGTATGTTGTCAGCACTGAGTATAGATATATCTTCTAAACTCATTGGAGAATAATCAATTAGTGTAGATCCAAGTAATAAACCTCCACTAAGACTAGCGATTGTTAGGTCTAAACTTTTAGAGGTAGAATACGGAGATGTATTTTTACCCTGCCCTAGTACTAAGACTGATGTCATTATTATAATAGAGATCAAGACTCTTTTCATCGTTTTAAGGACTTTATACGTTGTTGATAGCACTGTAAATAATAAAGAAAAAATAAGGAACTAGATAATTACAATTACTATTTATCTGTCCACTATAATATGATTAAAATAGAATAGTACATCGGTATATACAAAAATGAATAACCATCCACTATCCAATCTTATTTCCGACCAAGAACTATTAGAGGAAATTGCAAATGAGCACGGAACTCCGCTCTATGTATACTCGGAGGAAAGGTTAAATGAAAATATTAACAGGCTATCGAGTGCCATTGGTAATAGTTTTGAAAAGCATCACATATATTATGCGGTAAAGGCCAATAGTAACACTCATATCATTTCAACTTTAAAAAAAGCATTTAATGAGCTTGGTTGTGACTGCTCAAGCCCAGGGGAACTCTATGCCGCAAAAAAAACTAATATTAATATGGCCGACTGTGTCTATACAGGGAATTATGAGTCTATCGAGGATCTCAAAACGGCTTATGAAAGTGGCTGTGAGATCAACCTAGATGATCTTAATTCACTTAAAAGATTAAAAACTATCGGAATCCCTGAATATATAAGCTTTAGGATTAACCCTGGAAAAGGCCATGGTAGATTCAAGGGCATTATGACTGGTGGAAAAGACTCCAAGTTTGGTATACCAAAAGAAACGATCTCCAATGCATATATTCTTGCAAAAGAGTTTGGAGTAAAAAAGTTTGGTCTTCAATGTCACGCAGGATCGGCTACTCTTGATGTTAAAAAATTTAGTGAGATTACTCAATTAGTGCTCAGCTCCGCCAAAGAAATAGAAGGACATATAAATCAGAGACTGGAAAAAATTAGTATCGGAAGCGGATTTGGGATCCCATACAAAGATAGTGAGGAACCTCTGGATCTAAATCTACTCTTTCGTGAAATACAAAATGTGTTTCATGAATATTATGGAAAAGATCAATCTGAATGGCCCATTCTATGCATTGAACCTGGGAGAATCCTTGTAGCGGACACTGGTTTTATTTTGACAAGAGTAACAGGTACAAAATCTTCATATAAAAACTTTTTAGGCTTGGATGCAGGTATGGAAACACTAATGAGACCTGCTCTCTATGGCGCATACCACAGAGTCTTGAAAATTGGAAATGATCAAAATAATAACATGGTATATGACATTACCGGAAGAATCTGTGAAAATACAGACCGTATATCTGAAGCATGTAATATGCCTCAAATGAATGAAGGTGAACTATGTGCGATCATGGATACTGGTGCATATGGTTATTCCATGTCTCATAATTTCAATACAAGACCTCGCCCGGCTGAGATCTTGATAAAAAACAAAAAAGAAAAACTAATTAGAAGAAGAGAATCGATTGAAGACCTATTTAAAGGGTGCGATGTTTAAAACACTCTCATATTTTTTATTCCTGTTAACGATAGTCTTCTCACAAAACCATCCTAGTATACACCAACAGCAACTAGAGTATTACAATGCAAACTATGTCCAACCAGAATATCATGACACTACAGAAATTATCAATCCGATCTCACTCAGAACTAGAACACCATCCAAAGAAGTTTTTGGATATCATCCCTATTGGATGGGTACGGCATGGACAAACTACGACTTCAATCTTATCTCAACACTTGCCTACTTTAGTGCTGAAGTAACACCAACAGGAAACCTCGGCAACCTACATGGCTGGCCAATCGCCAGTCTTATCAATGAAGCGCACGCACATGGTACAAAAGTAGTACTCTGTGCGACCCTTTTTAATAGCAATGATCTAACGACACTACTGAGCAATGCATCATACCGGCAAAACCTGATCAACAACTTACTTACTCAGGTTCAAGCAGGTAATGCTGATGGTGTAAACATTGACTTTGAGTCTTTTCCTGCATCTCAAAGAGAAAATATGGTGACATTCATAACAGATCTAACCAATACTTTCCACTCTGCTATACCTGGATCACAGGTCACACTGGCAATGCCCGCTGTGGATTGGAGTAATGCATGGGATTATAACGCGCTAGCATCAATCAGCGATGGTTTATTTATCATGGGCTATGCCTACCACTGGAGTGGGAGCACGACCACGGGGCCTAACTCTCCACTTTCTGGTCCGGGATACACTCTAACGTGGACCGTGATCGATTACCTGAATAAAACAAACTACCAGGCTGAAAAGCTAATACTTGGTTGTCCATATTATGGATTTGAGTGGCCATCAGCATCTAGCACTCCTGGCTCAAATACAACGGGTACAGGTGATGCAAAATTTTATTCTGAAATAGAAGGTCTAGCACAATCTTATGGAAAACTATGGCACCAGTCCTCTCAGACACCTTGGTATAATTATAATAGCAATGGATGGAATCAGGGTTGGTATGATGATAGCCTCTCTCTATCATTGAAATATGATTTTGCATTATTCAATGATCTCAAAGGAATTGGAATTTGGGCACTAGGATATGATGCAGGTCGCACAGAACTCTGGGACCTATTATATAATAAATTTGGTGAAACTGCACCTCCAACAAAGCCATCAAGATTATCAATAAAAAACGTTGGAAATGGATCAGTAAAAATAGACTTCCAAGGATCTGAGAATGCGAGTGAGTTCATTGTATTAAGAGGTAGTCTTAATGTTGTTGGCTCTCTTGATACGGTCGGAGTTTATACAAATAGGCCCATAGTTATAGATGACTTAGTTGAAGGAGAAGCATATTTTCTCAGTATTGCAGCAAAAAACTCTTTAGGAACCAGTGAACCTACCGAAATGCTTGGTGTTGTACCCTCATCGAATCCGGTAGACTTTCTTATTGTGAATGGGTTTGATAGAGTCAGCGGTACCAGCAACACCTTT
>Ga0208261_1001063_pt1 | contig 10084 bp, 11 predicted proteins | sample Knorr_S7_td_DCM__FD_185595 | JGI IMG/M metagenome (GOLD analysis project Ga0208261, IMG submission 185595) | Marine microbial communities from Southern Atlantic Ocean transect - Knorr_S7_td_DCM_ad_131m_LV_B (SPAdes) (version 3) | ecosystem: Environmental > Aquatic > Marine > Oceanic | place...
TTATCAAGCTGTTGTTCAAGAAAATACTGAAGATATCAATTCGAATGACCAAACCTTTTTATTCGGTGGTGCTTTGATATTTTTTAATGTATTTGTAATGTTATTCGTAGGGTTATATTGGATGAACCCTGTAATGCACGAATTCATCTCTGGAAGTCCTCTTTTGTAATAATACTAGATAACTCCATATCCTCTTACATTAATTTGTCTTATCAATGCATATAAAATCCTTAAATAGGAGAGATAATTGCATTAATCAAATGGATTATCATTTTACTCATGAATTTTGATCTTCTTTTTTCGAAAATAATTAAATATCTATTGAGCTTTTTAATTATATTTTTTGGTATGAATCCAGCCTTCGCTGGAGCTAATGTGGCGGTTAAGGGTGAGGGAGATGAGGTCCCAAGCTACGTTAGATCTGATATTACTGGATTTAATTTTCATGGTGAAGACTTGCATCTTTCTTCAATAGCTGGAGCAATGGCAAGAGATGCTGATTTCAGTGATGTTGATCTTCATGGAACAACATTAACTTTGTCTGATCTCAAGGGCTCAAATCTTAATGGAATAGACCTTACGGATACTCTTTCTGACAGGGTTAATTTTCAGAAAACAGATCTTAGAAATGCTGTTTTGATAAATATGATTGCCTCTGGTAGCAGCTTTGCTGGTGCACAAATTGAAGGAGCTGATTTCACATTTGCAATTCTTGATAGTGAAGATCAGAGAAATCTCTGTAAAATAGCAGATGGAATAAACCCAACTACTGGAGTCTCTACTAGAGAAAGCCTTGAATGCTTAGGAGATAAAGATTCATATAAACCTGCTATGCCTTCAGCTTAAATTCTAAAAAAGCAGTAAAAGATTTGTTATAAAAAACAAGAATTAGTTGCATTTTTATTTGTTTTTAGTTTTCTTTAGATAAGAGTCTTCTTTTATCTTGAAGAATTTTTGGCCTCATCGATCTAATGCAAAAGGGTTTTCAATTCATAATCTTGCTCGTAAATATCGTTCAAAGATTTCAAGCGTCACTTCTAATGAAATTTCAAATCAAGTTTTAGATGATAAGAATTTAATAACTATGAAAGCAGAAGGTAAAAGTAGTTCAATCGCTAATCTATCTATAGAAAGAATCCATTGGGCTAATAGAGATTTTTCAGAATATAAGGAGGCTGCTTGATTTTTATTTTTTTGAAGAAATATTTTTTGCATCTTGTATATTTTTAGTAAGAGGAATTGTTGATAAAACAAAAGAGATGACAAATAATAAAGTAATACTAACAAGGCTCCAGAAAGTTAGATTAGAGAGCTCTAACTCTCCAAATGATACTGTTATGTATAAATCCAATTTTAATTGATTGATAATTTACTAATATAATTTTAGCAATAATTAGATTTTTTATAATTATTACTTTTTGTCTTTTAAGATTTACACATATTTTTTCTTTCCATCAGCACTTATTTTGTAAATTCCTCCTTTTGGACCAACGAATAACATTTCGCCATTGATTTTTGATTTGCCAAATTTACTTAATCTTGATCTATGAATATCTGCTTTTTCTCTTAGCTCATCCTCTGAATACCATGTCCCTATAGGGATATTCTTAGAAGGGTCAAGTAAAAGAGAATTTGTAAATTCCTCTGAAATCCTTTTTCGACGAACATTTATATTCTTGAACCTTTTCTTGAATCTTTCCATTAAACTCTTTCTGTTAGAAAACTTTTTTCTCTTATTTGAAACTAAGAATATATATATAAAGAATATTATTGAAAATATCAGAATTAACTTCACTATGAAAAATATAATCTAATACAATTAAAGCAATTTCTAGAAATAAAGCCAGCTGATTGAAAACTATAATATTGATTTGTCTTGACTTGGACTCTTTATTTTCTCTTGATAATCAAATCGAAGCCTAGATCAGTTTTCTTTGAAAGTATTTCTCTTTTAAAAATACCTTTTTTAAATAAACTGATAATTATTATTATTGATTCAAGAAAAAGAGAAATAACTGAAAATATTAGGATTATAAAATTATTCGTAATCGAATTATTATTTTTTGTTCTTGTATTCTTATTTTCTTGATTTTTCATTTTAGTAAGGTCCGTAATGTGTTGAGCATTCAGCCCCGCAATAGGCACCTATCTTAATCGCCTGATTTAAATTTAGATTCGCGGAGAGGGCAGTAGTAACTGCTCCCGCAAAGCAGTCGCCACATCCATAGGTGTCTATTTCTTTTGAGCTAGGTGTAATTGATTTGTAGCTTTGATTGTAAGGAAAAATTGTTCCGCCTGATTTCCCTTTTGTTGCTATGTATATATCTGGTTTGGGTATGAGTTCATCATGATTTATTTCCTCACCAGGATCAAGAGCGCTACCAATTAATGCATTGATTTTTACTTTTGAATTCTTTAAGGTCTTTTCACCTGTTCGAGGCGTGGCAGAAAGAAATTTAGCTTCTCTGGCAAGTCTGATTCCTTCTTTATCTGTAGCGGTAATAAAAATACCATCGTAATTTTTCATCTCATTCCAAGGAAGATTATCAGAAGCGATTGGTTGTAATCTGTCTCCAATAACTGTAATCGCTCTTTCTCCATCTTTACTTATCAAGCTAATACCCTTTCTAGTTGGTTTTTCACGCCAAGCAACTTTTAAATTTAAACCAAGTTCGGTAAGTCTTTCATAACATTTTTCACCAAAACTGTCTTTGCCTAGTGATGTGATTAAATCAACAGGACCATTTATTAATCTTGACATCTGAACAGCTGCGACTGCCGCCCCCCCGGCGGGTTCCTCAAAGCAATCTTTTGCATGAGAGATATGTCCTGCTAATGGAAGTTGGTCGACTTTTAAGAATGTTACCCACTCAACATGACCAATTACAGCTAATTTAAGTTTAGGGAGGTTAATTATTTCTTTGTGCAAGTCAATTTCCATTCTTAACTAATAATGTTATTTCTAATATAGTTAGTTAAGTTCATTGATAAAACTATGATATTTTTTTATTCATAAAATAGACAAAGTTTCTAATAGTTCTGATATATTGTTTTGGATAAAAAAATTCTTATGATTAGACAGATTAAATGGTTGAAATGGGTTTATTTATTATTGGCTATATTAGGAGCTATCTTACCTACACTTGCAAATATTGAATTTGCTAAAAGCTATGGACCTTCTTTTGACATTCAATTATTTATAGAGTTGGCTAATAATAATCCAGCCTCCCAGTCCCTATCTAGAGATCTGTTTGTTGGCTCAACAGCTGTCTTTGTTTGGATAATTTCCGAATCAAAGAGACTAGAGATGAAAAATCTATGGGTAGTAATATTAACTACATTTACAATCGCATTTGCCTTTTCTGCACCTCTCTTTTTATATTTAAGGGAATTAAGAATAGAAGAAATGAATAGTAACTAAATTAATTTAAAAGGACTAGATGGTTTTATTTAATATTCTTAGAAATAGGTACTAAAATCATACAAATAAGACTGACAACTAACCATAATTGAAAAGCTGTATCGTAATTATCAATTAATTTGCCAGCCATCCATGGAACTGTTAAAGCACTAATTCCAAAACATTGAGAATATAAAGCTATTGCTCTTCCACGATATCTTCTTGGAGAAGACTTTATAATTGCATCTGAGGCAGATGGTAGGAATATGCATAGAGAAATTGTCAGAGGTATGAAAGCTAAAAGTATTAATAAATATCCATAAACTAATAAGTTAGAAAGAGATAATAAAATAAAACTTATAAGAAGTAATATTAAGCATAATCTAAATTTAAAAGATGAACTTTTATTCCTTAAAATATAACCAATTGGCCATTGAAAAATTGCAATTAAAACAAGTTTAAATGTTACTAAGGTAGCAACTCTTTGCTCTGTTAATGGTGGCCTTATTATTCCTCCATTTGCTAAATCTAGTGGTAGAATGCTTTGCAATAAACTCATTACTCCTGTTACAAATATAGCTATTAATAATAAAGGAGCTAAATTTATTATCCATTTTGTATTTAATCTCCTATTTATACTTTTGTATGTTTCTTCCATATCATCTTTGCTACATAACTGATTAAGATTCTTATGTAACTTCAGCTTATTAATTAGGATACTAAATATGTATAACATGCAAATAATGTCTATAAAATATATTGCTCTTGCTAGTTCAAAGTATGTTCCAAGGGTGCCTGCAAAAACCCCAAAAGTAACACCAATTGCATCAGCACTTCTTGCAAGCGAATAACCTTCACTCGATTTGATTTCATTATTGCAATTCAATGGGACTGCTAATTCTGCTGAAGGCCAATAAATTCCCGCAGCTGTCCCTAGAAAAAATTGACCACAAAGATAAGTAATATAATTCTGCGAATAAAAAAGAATAAAATCAGATACTATTGCGACTAAACATGCAGCTTTAATTGCTTTTGCATAGCTAAATTTTTTGTCAAGTAAATATCCTGTTCCAAATCTTGACGTTATTCCAGCAAATGCAGCAATAGTGATCCCACTTCCAATTTGTTCAGCAGTAAAGCCTAAACTATTAAAAATTATTGGACTTAAATACAATACCCCGCCTGCTCCTATCGCTGTCCATAAACGAGCCTTTATGATTAATCTTAAGGATACTGGGAATCTTTCCCAATAATTGCTAACACTAGAAGTTGAGAACAAATTCATTCATTAAAAAATTAGTTGTTCTTGGAACAGTTGGAAGCTTACTAGCTCCTTATTGTATTTATCCAAACCTTCAAGCAGCAGAGAGATTTGAAATTCATTTTGATGGAATGTCTATTCCAATTTCTATCAAAGAATTGGTTGATTGGAGTCAAGGTTCAGAGGAAACAAATTCAGAATTGGCCAGCTGGCTCAATTTACTTGGCTTTAAAGAAAGGAAAGGGTTGGCAAATTTTTTAAATACACCTTTGGTAAGAGATAAAAGTATGGCAAGACAAATTTTACGAAGTTGGTCTGGTCGCAAATTACTTGATGAAGTAAGTGATCTAATCCTTATGGATGAAGACAGCTCTGGTGAAAGTGTTCTAGATACTTTGGAAAACCTATTAAATAAAAAGGAGGAGGTGACAACTTTTGATCTTCTAAATTCACTTTCTGTTAAAGCAATTCATATTGATTTGGATGGATGGATTGAAGTTGCTAAAAATTGGAGAAGTGAATTAAATAAACAACAAAAACTTATTTCTGATTTGGGGACAATTAATGAAATAGCAGTAACGAGAGAGGAAAGCAATTTTTTACCTTTTGAGATTAAAGAAACTGAATATAAATTGATTTCCTTAATTGTTCCTCATCGAAGTGAGCCTTTGAATTTAGAGGTATGGAATCCTTCCTTTAGAGAGGAAAAAAGAGAAAATTGGATTTTGCTAATGCCAGGATTAGGAGGCGATCGTAATCATTTTAATTGGCTGGCAAGAAGTCTTAGTCATAATGGTTGGCCTGTTGTTGTCATTGATCATCCAGGTAGTGACTCGTTAGCATTAGAAAATTTGCTCAAAGGTAGACTTCCTCTTCCAGGTGCTGAAGTTATCCCTGATCGATTGAATGATATAGATAGTGTTCTTAAGGCAAAAGAATCGGGCAAGATTGATATTTCAGTCGAGAAAGTTGTATTGATGGGTCATTCCTTAGGAGCGCTCACTGCTATTTTGGCTTCAGGATTGAAATTAGATGATCAGCTTGAGAATAGGTGCCAGAAGGTACTTGATAATCTTTCTCTTACTAATTTATCTTCACTTTTGCAATGTCAGTTAGTTGATATTACTTTGCCAGATAGAAAAAATATGGAAAATCTTTCATCTATCATTGGCATGAACAGTTTTGGGAGTTTTTTGTGGCAAAAGGATTTAGCTAATCAGATAAATATTCCTCTTTTTCTTACTGGAGGAACTTTTGATTTGGTCACACCATCTATTAGTGAACAACTCGGATTATTGCTTTCTGTGAGTTCTAGCCCATTGAGCAGAGTCCTTTTAATCGAGGGGGCTAGTCATTTTTCACCTATTAGAGTAGAGGGGCAGATGTATCAGTCAGAAGGTAAGGATTTATTTAATCTAGGAGAATCAATTGTTGGTTATCACCCACTTTCTGTACAGAGTTTATTATCTTTCGAGATAATAAACTTCTTAGAAAAATTAGAAGAGAAAAAATCAATTTCTTCATATACTAATTTAACTAAAGATGAGCTAAAATTCCATATTTTAGACAGAACTATAATTGAAAAACTTATCAATATTCAATAGCTGACTCTTGGGTCAATATATGCAATAGCAATATCTACTACAACACTAATAACTACAACAAGACTTGATATTACGACAACTATCCCTTGCACAACTGCATAGTCCCTTTGATTAATAGCCTCTTGGAGTCCCAATGCAATACCAGGCCAGGAGAATGTTATTTCAATTAAAAGGGCACCACCAATTAAAGAAGAAACTGTTAATCCAGTAATTGTCAATATGGGGAGTAATGTGTTTGGTAAAGCATGCCTAACTAGTAATCTAGTTTCATTTATGCCACGACTTTTAGCCGCTTCAATATAATCTTTTTTTAAAACCTCCTCCAAGTTTAGTCTTAACGAACGACTAAATATTCCGCTTAATAATATCCCTAGAGTGAGTGAAGGTAATATCAAATGTTTAAAAGAACTAAAAAATATTTCAATTTTATTATTTAGAAGACTATCTAAAAGTAAAAAGCCAGTAAAGGGAGGTGGAGGACTCAGTCCAGGAGGTAGTCTTCCACCAATGGGTAGCCAACCTAGTAATACGGCAAAAATTATTTGAATTAGCATCGCAGCCCAAAAAGGAGGTAGAGCATAGGTGCCAATACCAAAAAGCCTTCCCAAAAAATCTATTTTCCCCTCTGGTTTAACTGCACCTAAAAAACCAATTAAATAACCCACTAATGATGCTATTAATATTGCAAATATTGCTAATTCCATACTTGCTGGAAGAGCTCTAGAAATAATTACTTTTACAGGTTCTTGCGTGTTTAACGAGATTCCTAGATTTCCATGCAATAAGTGATTTATATATTCAAGGTATTGATTAATCAAAGGTTTATCTAATCCAAGTTTCATTCGTAAACTCTCTCGTGCAAATTCATTAGCACGAGTACCGAGAATCGCATCTACAGGGTCTCCTGGTGCGATTCTCAGTAATATAAATACTAAGCTTGAAATGATCCAAAGCATAATTGGCAATAGAGCTAATCTCGAAAGGGTATATTTGAAAAGTTCCTTTTTAGTTGCCAAAATTAGTCTCTTTTTAAGTTTTTTAGAATAATTAATCCATCTCTTGAGAATTCTGGTTGACTTATATCTCTTAAAGACCAAGCTTTAGGATTAACTAGCCAAACTGGAAGGTAGGCACTTCCTTTTGCTGCAAGTTGCTCCACTTTTATTAAATTCTTTAATCTAATTTCCCCCTCTAATTCCTCACTTTTATCTAATAATTCTTGTACTTCATTATTACCCCAGAAACTACCACTGAAAACAGCTTCGCCCTTAAGGCAAGTATTATTCTTTATTTCATTACAACTTAATAAAGGATTTAAGTATGCTTCTGGATCTGGATATGCTCCAGTCCAATCTAGTATCACTGCTTCAAAAGCCCCTTCGGAAAGTTGTTTGTAAACGGTGGTTGATTCAATTCCATTTAAAGTTATTTTTATACAATCAGATAAATCTCTTTTAATTTGATCTTTCCATGTAAGGGCAAGTAATTTATCAGCAGGTACATTAGATCTAAATGTTAATGGAATAGTAAGAATATCTGCTTCACAATAACCTTCTTTTTTTAATAAAGATCTTGCAAAATTAGGATCATATTTAGGCCACGGAAAAAGTTCTTTTTTATGTAATTGAGGAGGGACTATTGACCTAAGGGGTTCTCTGGTTCCAAAACTTACTTGCTGACTAATTAGTTCTCTATCAAGCGTATAGGAAAGAGCCTCCCTAATTGTTTTGTTTCCTAAAGGTAATTTGTTACTCTTAAAGGTAATATATCCTATCTCTATTGGTTCACCTTCGCCTGAGTTAAGCTTTTTGTTCTTAACCATATTGTTTAATGTTAAACGCTGCATATCATCTATCGAATTTGATATTAATACGTCAACTTCTTTTGCTTTAATAGCTCCAAAAAGAGTACTAGAATTACTATAGTTTATAAAGTCAATTCCTTTATTTAGAGGCTTTTTGCCCCAATAGTTTTTGAAAGGCTTTATTATTTGTTGATTTGAGCTAAAGTTTTCTAGTAAGTAAGGGCCCGTTCCTATAAAACTTTTATTATTAAATTTATCTTTGTAGTTCGAATAAGAATTAGGCGATATAGGTGTTAAATTGACTGATGTTAATAAACTTTTTAAAGAACTCGAGGGCTTCTTTAGTTTTATTCTTAGGAGAAATTCATCTTTGACTTCAATAGCTTCTATTTTGTCATTTAATAGGTAATTTAAAGTACCTATTTTCATAAAGCGATCAAGGCTAAACTTCATTGCTTGTGCATTAAAAATACTTCCATCGTGAAAAGAAATATTTTCTTTAAGCGGTATATCTATTATCAATCCATCCTTACTAGCTATTGGTAAACCACTTGCTAGGTTTGGGGAAAGATTCCCTTCCTTATTTAGTTTGTATAAAGTATCACCAAGAGCACTTAATATTTGTAGTGTCCTAAGAGTATTCGCTTGAGCAGGATCAAGAGATTCTATTTTACCGGCACTTGCTACAACAATATGTTCTCTTTCCTTATGTTGAGCGCATGAAAACTGTAGAAGGAATAAGAAAATACTGGATATTTTTATAATATTATTAATATAATTCTGTTTTAACATTTAATATATGATTCTAAAATGATTTTTAATGAGATCACTTTTTAGTGATTTGGAGATACTTGTTTGATAGAGATCTCGAAGACTGGAGATCCATTTGGATTAAGTGGCCATTTGCGAACCCAGCATTTTTCATAAGCATTATCTATTCCTAATACTTGAAAAAGTTCTTCTTGATTCTTTAGGTAAACACAATCTCCTTGATTAATATTTTTCGCTACTTCTTTTCTGGATTTTTCAATTACGTTTTTGGATGATGTCATGGTTTAGTTTCGAAAAGAAACTTAAACGAAAATTTCTTTTGTTCTATTTATATAATTAGCAACTTAATTTTGATTTGACTAGTTTTCGTTAGCTAAAGGCAACCCATCGTTGCTGCAATCCTTTTAACTTGTGATAAATTTTTTATTTCTAAAAGAGCCTCTTCAAGTTGACCTTGTTGAATCTTGTGAGTAATAACTACTATCTCGGCTTCCTCGTCAGTTACATCAAATTGCACAATTGATTCAATAGATATTTTCTTTTTCCCAAAAATTGTACCTATCTCTCCAATCACTCCAGGACTATCTTTGGCAATTAGCCGAATGTAATTCTTTTTCGTAATTTGTTTCTTTTCTGCTATGTGACAATTTCTCCAACTCTTTGCTGATAGAAGTGGATCTAAGTTAAAGATATTGTCTTCACTCATAGACTGAATACCTGCGATGTTAAGTATGTCTGCAACGACAGCTGAGGCTGTTGGACCTGATCCTGCACCTGGTCCAAAAAACATTACTTGTCCTATAGGATTTCCTTCCACAAGAATTGCATTGTTAACTCCATTTACTCCTGCCAATGGATTATCTTCGGGTACCAATGTGGGCTCAACCCAAATTGATAGGGGTTGACTACCTTCGGTTTTTGATGGAGATTTGTCCTTCTCGGAAATGGCCAGAAGTTTAATTCCATATCCTAATCTTCTAGCATAATTAACATCTACGGCCTCTAGGTGGTTTATTCCAGTAGTTGGAATGTTAGATCTGTTTATTGAACCACCAAATGCAAGGCCACTAAGAATAGCAATTTTGTCAGCTGCATCTGATCCCTCTACATCAGCGGCAGGATCACTTTCTGCATATCCAAGCTCTTGTGCATCTTTTAAAACATCAGCATAATCAACTCCTTCTTTATCCATTCTGGAAAGGATGTAATTAGTTGTTCCATTAATTATTCCGCTTACTTTCGTT